>Ga0257116_1001881_pt1 | contig 12228 bp, 12 predicted proteins | sample SI112_120mmetaG_FD_190150 | JGI IMG/M metagenome (GOLD analysis project Ga0257116, IMG submission 190150) | Marine microbial communities from Saanich Inlet, British Columbia, Canada - SI112_120m | ecosystem: Environmental > Aquatic > Marine > Inlet | place: Canada: British Columbia | collected...
CAGGCCTTGAGTTGAGCTTGTTGGTTGCCACTTTGACTCTAACGTAGTTCTTATCCTTGAGTGGTGTCTTTTTTTGGGAAGTATTGTCTTAATAGGCCATTAGCATTTTTTATTTTTAATATCACCTTGATGGGTGTATTTTGTCCTATTTCCCAACTGCTGTATGGTTTGTCAGAGTAACTCATACAGCCAATAGCTTGAAATGTGCCCAAGATTAACGGGCCACTACAAGGGGTTAGTTGCTTCTACATAGTGTCCAACTCCATTATAGCAATAAACCAATTATTATAAATTGGCTAGCCTCTGATCTTATTCAAAGGCGTTATTGCTGGGGTTAACTTAGTTGTGCACTAATGATGCGAATGTGCCGTACGTATTTAATGCTTAATTTTATGCTGGTCTACAGGTACAATATTGAGACTTATCAAGGTTTTTACAGATATTATATGCTACATTGTTCTTATAGTATTAATTATTCTAAATTACTAGTATAATACGTAACGTAGGTAATTTTTATATTTCAATAAGAGACTAAAATGAGTATACGTGGCAGAATTCAATTATGTGATAAAAGAGAGCTTTTGAATTATTAGATATAACTTTTTAGCCAAAGACGGTAGTTTGTACACCACCCTAATTAATTAATTTTTTTTGGCAAGAAAAATATGAGAGCAGTAATTTTAGCAGGTGGCTTAGGAACCCGCATTAGTGAAGAAACTGATAATATCCCAAAACCAATGATACAGATTGGAGGAAAACCAATTCTTTGGCATATTATGAAAATGTATTCTATGCATGGCATCAATGACTTCATTGTTTGTTGTGGTTACAAGGGCTACATAATTAAGGAATATTTTTCTAACTATTTTCTGCACATGTCAGATGTTACTTTCTGTATGGAAAAAAATGAGATGAAGGTCCATCAGAAGAGGGCAGAACCGTGGACCATTACACTAGTGGATACTGGTGAAAATACTATGACAGGTGGCAGGATAAAAAGAATACAAGAATATGTCAAAGGGGATAATGCTTTTTGCCTTACTTATGGAGATGGGGTTAGTAATGTAGACATTAATAAACTAATTAACTTTCATAAGCAACAGAAAACCCTTGCAACATTGACTGCAGTATATCCACCAGGTCGTTTTGGCGCACTGGATTTATCTAATAACAAAGTACAGACCTTTGAAGAAAAACCCAAAGGAGATGGCGCTAGGATTAATGGTGGTTTTTTTGTACTTTCGCCAAAAGCAATAGATTTGATTGAAGATGATTTTACAATATGGGAGGAGTACCCCATGGAAACTTTAGCCTTGAGAGGGCAAATGTCTGCTTTTGAACATGATGGTTTTTGGCAGCCAATGGACACTTTACGTGATAAAAATTATCTTGAAAAATTGTGGTCATCTAAAACTGCCCCGTGGAAAACTTGGTAATTAAGAGTAAGAGTGATTGATCAAGCATTTTGGCAAGGAAAGTGCGTTTTCTTAACAGGTCATACTGGCTTTAAAGGAGGCTGGCTATCTTTATGGTTGGTTTCATTGGGCGCTAAAGTTAAGGGGTATGCACTTAACCCGATAACATCACCCTCTTTATTTAATGAGGCAAAAGTTAGTTCAATTATTGATTCACAAATAGGCGATATCAGAGATCAAAGTACGCTTCACGAAAGCATGACAACCTTTAATCCTGACATTCTTATTCATATGGCAGCACAGCCTTTGGTTAGATATTCTTACGATGAGCCTATTGAGACTTACGAGGTCAATGTCATTGGCACTGCTAAGGTATTAGAAGTTGCACGCAGTTGCACTAATCTAAAAGCTATTGTAAATATCACCACCGACAAGTGTTATGAGAATGATGGACGGTCTGAGGCTTACAAAGAAGATGATCCTATGGGTGGCTACGACCCTTATAGTAGTAGCAAGGGTTGTGCAGAATTGGTTACCTCGTCGTATAGATGCTCTTTTTTACAAGATAAAGGTATGGGTCTTGCCTCAGTAAGAGCGGGTAATGTGATTGGTGGCGGTGATTGGGCCGATGATAGATTGATTCCAGATATCTTGAGATCCTTTGAAAAAAATAAGCCTGTGGTTATTCGCAATCCTAAAGCAACACGACCTTGGCAGCATGTTTTGGAGCCATTATCAGGATATTTGATCTTGGCTGAAAAACTCTATAAAAATCAAAAAGAATATTCCGAAGGTTGGAATTTTGGACCTAATGAACAAGATGTTAAGCCAGTAGATTGGATACTAGATAAAATGATTTTAAAATGGCCTGGCTCTAGCTGGAAACTTGATAAAAATGCTAATCCACATGAAGCAAGTTTTTTAAAATTAGATATTACAAAATCTAAATCTAAACTTGGCTGGACCCCTGTTTGGGAATTAAGCCATACATTAGAGAAGATTACTGCTTGGCACAAGGCCTGGCTTAATAAAGAAGATATGCAGGCTGTGTGTCTTACAGAAATTGAAGAATATACTAAAGATATGAATAATGAAAACCGTTGAAGAATTAAGATTAGAAATCGCAGGACTTGTGCAAGAATTTGCGGATTTAAAATATACAGAAAAAACATTTAAGCCAGGTAGGAGTATTGTGCCACCATCAGGTAAAGTGATAGGCGCTACCGAATTGAAATATATGGTGGACGCATCGCTAGATGGATGGTTGACTACTGGACGTTTTAATAGAAAATTTGAAAAAGAATTGTCTGAGTTTATCGGTATCAAACACCTAATTACGGTTAATTCAGGCTCATCTGCCAATCTGGTTGCATTTGCCACTCTAACCTCTCCAAAATTAGGTGATAGAGCTATTAAAGAAGGTGATGAAGTGATTGGGGTTGCCGCAGGTTTTCCTACGACGGTTAATCCAATTGTGCAGTTTGGTGTTATTCCAGTATTTGTTGATGTTGATTTAGAAACGCACAATGTTAATGCCGATTTAATTGAAGCGGCCATATCACCAAAGACTAAGGCCATTATGCTTGCACATACTTTGGGTAATCCGTACAACTTGGAAAAAGTTAAAGCACTATGCGATAAACACAAACTTTGGCTAGTTGAAGATTGTTGTGATGCCTTGGGTGCAGAATACAATGGCCAGCATGTCGGTACATTTGGCGATATTGCTACTTGTAGTTTTTATCCAGCACACCATATTACTATGGGTGAAGGCGGTGCTGTATTTACCAATAGTTCCGAATTGATAACGATTGCCGAGTCATTTAGAGACTGGGGTAGAGATTGTTACTGTGATCCAGGCTGTGACAATACTTGCGAAAAACGATTTGAACAGCAATTAGGTAGCTTGCCAAAAGGGTACGATCATAAATATACTTATTCACACCTTGGTTACAATCTTAAAATCAGCGACATGCAAGCAGCTTGTGGATTGGCTCAACTTGAGCGTTTGCCAGAATTTATCAAAAAGCGCAACGAAAACTTTGCCTATCTTAAAAACAAATTGAGTAGTTTAACTAAGTTTATTGATTTACCAGAGGTAACGCAAAATTCAACACCTTCGTGGTTTGGTTTTCCAATCACTCTTAAAGAGGGTATCAATAGAGTTGAATTTACTCAATATTTAGATAATCATAAAATTGGCACACGATTATTATTTGCAGGAAACTTAACCAAACAGCCTTATTTTGAGGATATTGAATATCGTATTGTAGGTGATTTAATTAATACAGATATAACTATGAATCAAACTTTGTGGCTTGGAGTTTATCCAGGGCTTGGAGGGAGTCAGTTAGATTATATTGTTAAGACAATGACGGATTTTTTTGGAATAGGTTCTTAAGCATGAATACCCAAGATTTGGCTAAAAATATTCGTATCGATGCTATTAACATGGTTAATAAAGGTGGCAGTTCGCATATAGGATCCGTACTTTCTATTGTGGATATTTTAGCTGTTCTGTATGGGGTGATTATGAATTACGATAGTGAAAATCCTAAACTAGAGTCACGAGATAGGTTTATATTAAGTAAAGGCCATGCTGGTGCAGGGGTTTATGCTGTTTTGGCTGAAGTTGGTTTTTTTAATAAGTCTGAATTGCTAAATCATTGTCAAAATGGGTCGAAATTTAGTGGCCATGTGTCACATAAAGATGTGCCAGGTGTAGAACTTTCAACTGGGGCATTGGGGCATGGACTCCCTGTGAGTGTAGGAATGGCGCTGAGGGCTAAATTAGATAATTTAAATTATAAGGTGTTTGTTGTATTGGGTGATGGCGAGTTAGATGAAGGCTCTAATTGGGAGGCGTTTATGTTCGCAGCACATAAAAAATTAAATAATTTATGTGTAATAATTGATAGAAATAATTTGCAAAGTATGGATACAACAGAAAATACACTTGCTTTAGAGCCTTTGGCAGATAAAATTCAAGCATTTGGATGGAAAGTTCAAGAAGTAGATGGGCATGATCATGTTGCTCTGAATAAAGCTTTAAATACAAGTAGCAGTACACCTCTTTGCATAATAGCCAATACCATTAAAGGAAAAGGTGTTTCGTATATGGAAAATAGTATTGAATGGCATTACAAAACACCAAAAGACAATCAATTTAAACAAGCGATTAGTGAGCTAGAGGCGTTATAAATGAGAGACGCAATGATGAAGGCTCTTTTCGAACTTGCCAATGACAATAAAGACTTGGTACTTATCACTGGGGATTTGGGATTTGGCTTGTTTGAGGGTTTTTCTGAAAAGCTCCCAAGTCAATTTATCAATATAGGTATCGCTGAGCAAAATATGATAGGCGTAGCTACCGGGCTTGCATTAGAGGGAAAAACAGTCTTTGTATATTCCATAGGCAACTTCCCGACCTTGCGATGTTTAGAGCAAATAAGAAATGATGCGTGTTATCACGATTTAAATATAAACATTATTTGTATGGGTGCTGGATTTAGTTATGGTGCTTTAGGGATGTCGCATCATGCGACAGAAGATATTGCAATTATGAGGGCCCTTCCAGGGGTAACAGTAATTTCTCCTTCAACAGAATATGAAGCATATTCTTCCACTATCAACTTATCTAAACAAGCTGGCGTTGGGTATTTACGCTTAGATAAAAGTAAAGTAGAGAATATTAATGAGAAGGTAGAGAGGTTTAAAATAGGAAAGGGCCGTGTATTGTTAGATGGTTCAGATTATGCAATTATTGCCTGTGGTGGTATAGTTAACGAGGCTATATCTGCAGCACATGAGCTAAACAATAAAAATATTAGTTGTAAAGTTATAAGCATGCATACAATTAAACCAATGGATAATGCCTTAATTCACAATTGTGTTAAAAATTTAAAAGGTATTATTTCATTAGAAGAGGGTAATATTACTGGGGGCATGGGGTCTGCAATTTTAGAAGTATGTTTAAATACTGGTAAATTTCCATTAAAAATGAAAATGCTAGGAATTAAAGATGAATACATTTCAATTGTCGGCTCTCAAAAATATTTAAGAGACTCTGTTGGAATTTCTAAAAAATTTATAGTAGATGCAATTTTAGAAATGGATCGGTTATGAAAATAGCAATTCTAGGTGCAACCAGCCAAATAGCTCAGGATTTAATTCTATCCTTTTCAAAGTATAAAGATTATGATTTTTTTCTTTTTGGCCGTAACATAGAATTGTTAGAAAAATGGATTAACAGAGAAAACTTGAATAATAAATACTCAGCTCAAGAGTACTCTTGCTTTAATAATAGTCGCTATAATGTCATCATTAATTTTGTAGGAATTGGCGATCCAGTAAAAGCTCAAAAGATGGGGAATGATATTTTTAAGATAACTGAGAAATATGATGGTATGGCGCTTGATTATGTTAAGCATCACAAAGAAACAAAATATATTTTTCTAAGTAGCGGTGCGGTGTATGGTGGTAATTATCAAGAGCCAGTAAATAAAAACACTGTTGCTATGATAGATATTAATAATCTTGATTCAACTGACTGGTATACAATTGCCAAGCTATATGCGGAAGCTAAACACAGGTCGTTGTCTAATCTATCTATTGTTGATATTAGAGTGTTTAATTATTTCAGTCATACACAAGATATGACTGCCAGATTTTTAATTACTGACATTGTTCGTGCAATAAAAAATAAAGAAGTATTTAAAACCTCGTCTAATAATATCGTTAGAGATTTTATTACTCCGCCTGATTTCTACCACCTAATACAAGCAATTATTGATTATGATCCGATCAATATAGCGTTAGATTGCTACACAAAATCTCCTGTTGCAAAATTTGATTTATTGGATAAATTAAAAGATAAGTTTGGATTGAAGTACGAAATTAGTAAGGTTGTTAAGGTTGTTAATGCAACTGGTGTTAAGATAAATTACTATTCGTTAAATAAAACGGCAAAAAGTATAGGTTACAATCCTAAAAATACCTCATTAGAAGGCATAATTCAAGAGATTGGTTTTATTCCAAAGTGATAAAGTTGAAAAGTATAAAATATATTGAACCTTACAAGTATCTTTTTATCGGCGGGATTAACACAGTATTTAGTTATGGGATTTTTGCATTTTTTTTATTTTTAGGTTTGCACTATAGCGTGGCAGTTCTTGTTGCAACAGTTTTAGGTGTTATGTTTAATTTTCAAACTTATGGAAAATTTGTTTTTAAAAATCATTCACAGCATTTGATAACTAAATTTGTCTTAGTTTATATTGTAATATATCTCGTTAATGTATCGTTGTTATCATTAGCTGATATTTTTTTGATGGATTTGTACTTGAGTGGTGCAATAGTTTTACTTCCCGTTGCCTATTTGGGCTATATTTTAAACAAGAGGTTTGTATGGAAAAAAAATTAATTAGTATTGTCACTCCTTGTTTTAACGAAGATGAGAACGTAGTTGAAGTGTACTTACAGGTTAAAAAAATTATAGAAAATCAGTTGTCAGAATATATATATGAGCATATCTTTATAGATAACGCCTCCACAGATAATACGGCCGAACTTTTAAAAGATATTGCAAAAATAGATAAAAATGTAAAAATTATCATTAATTCTAGAAATTTTGGTCATATTCGTTCGCCAGTATATGGAATGATGCAGGCAAAAGGCGATATAGTTATTTCTTTAGTGGCAGATCTTCAAGACCCACCAGAAATGATTATAGACTTTATTAAGGCTTATGAAGAGGGCTATAACATAGTTTTAGCTATTAAATCAAGCTCAAAGGAAAATAGCTTAATGTTTAAGGTTAGAAAAATATATTACAATATTTTAAAAAAAATTTCTGATACTGAGATATATGAAAATTACACGGGTTTTGGATTGTATGATAAAAAAACAATAAAAGCCCTAGAAAGAATGCCTGACGCCTATCCATTTTTCAGAGGAATGATTGCTGAGATTGGATACAAAGTAAAAAAAATATCCTATGAGCAGCCATTAAGAAATAAAGGTATAACTAAAAATAATTTTTATACTTTATATGATATAGGAATTTTAGGATTAATTAATAATTCTAAAGTGCTATTAAGACTATCTATTTTTATTGGCTTTATTGTTGGTGTGCTTTCAATTATTGTTGGTATTTTTTACCTTGTTATAAAATTGATGTACTGGGATAGTCTTTCATTAGGAGTCGCACCAATACTTATTGGTGGCTCATTAATGTTTTCTATGTTACTTTTCTTTATTGGTATTTTAGGAGAATATACTGGACAGATATATACTCAAACGCTTAATAGGCCGTTAGTATTTGAACAGGAAAGAATAAATTTTGAGTACAAAGAATAATATTGTTGTTACAAATAGTAAAATATATTTAATTCTTTTATTGTTTGTTTTTTCTTTTTCAATTGTAGTTAATCTTTTAAATATTGATACTATGCAGAATAGTGCTGACCGTTATGGCAACGAGTTGGTTCACAACAGTACTATTTGGAGTGTTGACAATCCGTGGTATGTGACACAAATAAAGAATTACCTTAATGGTGATGGGTTTACAATTAATCCAGAAGATCCTATTATGAGCATGAGACGCACACCAGGATACCCTCTTTTTTATGGGGCTCATTATGCTTTATTTGGGGAAGAAATTGCACATAAAATAATACCATATACTCAATCTATTATATTTGCACTCTCTGCAGTTGCATTTGGTATTGCGGTATCATTAATTACCAATAATGCCATTATGGGCTATATTATGACTTTGGTGTATGGGACTTCATTGTTTTTTGTTGGGTACCTTTTTTACACAGTAACTGAAAGTTTGCATCCTGAACTTGTGGTTTTTTCACTGTTTTATGCCACTAAATTCTTTTATAGCAAAGAAAGATATTCAAGTAAATATGTAGTTTTAGCTGCTGTTTTTTGTGCAATGGCAACATTTACCAGGCCAGTAGATGGAGTTCTTTTGATTGCGTTAATATTGTCCATTCTTGTTAGTAATAGGCTTGATTTTCCTAAACGACTACAGTCAATTTTTATTGTTTTCTCTATTTTTGTTGTAATATCAACGCCATGGATAATTCATAATTACAATAAAATAGGCGAATTTGTTTTTTTGGAAAAGTATTATCAAAGTGGATCGTTTGGTGGGTTTGGAGCTAAGCATGAAGCATTGAGTGGCTGGCTGAAATCATGGGGCCATGCACCTCCTGCTAATGGATTGTCACTTCATAACAAAATTAGTTCTGATTTAGATACCGATAATAGATATTCTACAATAGAGAACTTTGTTGATAAAGTAGTTCCAAAGTATGCATATGTAGGATACTCTAAAGATGAACTATTTTCTGCCTTAGTCATGTATCAAGATTGCATAAGTATTAGATTAAAAAAATATGATGGAAGAACTAATTTAAAAAAAGGTAGAGAGATGTGGGGTAGAAGTATACAACCAATAGACCTTATGAAGACAAAATGGGGTGAGCAGCCATTAGAATGTGAATCAAAAGTTTCTTCTAAATTTTATAATTTTGAAGAAAAAATAAAACACGGAGACCCGTTCAGGTACTATATTTTGGCGCCAATATTTGTTCGTGCCCCACAATATGTATTTCATAGTTATACTCAATCAATGGCATTTCTTAATCCTAAAGATAAAGAATTTAATAATATGCAATATATTGTTAAATCTTTTTTTTATATTATCAATGTTATGTTGTGGTTTTTTAGTGTAGCCTATCTTTTTTTAAAGAGGGCGTGGTTTGAAAAGTTATTTTTAGGGTCTTTTTTTATAATTTCATTTATATTTTTAATATATTTTATACATGTCGAGACGAGATACATGCTGGCAGTTTATCCGTTCATGTACTTGATGTCAGCAATAACGTTGAAGACTTTATGGGAGCACAGTAAGAAGATATGGCGATAAACCAAAATTCATTATATCAAGGTCAGAGCGAATTGGATATTATGCATTATGCTAGTAAATATAACAATTCAATTTACAAATTTATTGTAAGTGGAGAAAGTATCGATAATCAGATCATATTAGATTTTGGAGCAGGAAAAGGAGAGTTCTGTAATAGATTTGAAAATAATATTTTTGCAGTTGAAATAGATTCTACAATGCATAAATTTATTAATTGCACTGTAGAAGACAATATTTGTAATTTTAATAAAGAATTCACTACAATCTATTCGTCTAATGTATTGGAGCATATTAGTAATGATATGGGCGCTATCAGGGATTTTTATGATAATTTATCTACTGGTGGCGTAGTAAAGATATTAGTGCCGGCTAGAATGGAGATCTATTCAAATATGGATAAAAATGTTGGCCACTATAGAAGGTATGATAAAAAAGATCTTGTGAGTAAGTTTACTTCCGCAGGATTTGAAGTTAGTTATTGTCGCTATTTTGATTTTCTTGGTTATTTTGCAGCATTTATATATAAGCTAGCTGCCGGTTCTGGTGATATTTCTATTACTAGTTTAAAGATTTATGATACATATATTTTTCCAATAAGTAGGGCTATTGACAGCTTAACTTTTGGGAAAATTATAGGCAAAAATCTTGTTTTAAGGGCAGTAAAAAAATGAATAAAGTAGCAGTTTTAATCCCGTGTTATAACGAAGAGAAAACTATCTCAGAAGTTGTTGCAGAATATAAAGCAGCACTACCTGATTCTACCGTTTATGTATACGATAATAATTCTAGTGATAATACATATAATGTAGCAAAAGAAGCTGGTGCAATCGTCAGAAGAGAAGAGTATCAAGGAAAAGGAAATGTAATTAGGAGAATGTTTGCAGATATTGAAGCAGATGCATATCTTCTTGTGGATGGAGATATGACATACGATTCATCTGTAGCCAACCTAATGATTAATAAATTAATAGATAATAAGTTAGATATGGTTATATGTGCAAGATCAGAAGTGTCCGGTTCAGCATATAGACTAGGACATAAGTTTGGAAATTACTTTTTTACTAAAACTGTTGGAAAAATATTTGGTAAAAAGATTAGCGATATCTTAACTGGTTATAAAGCGCTTTCAAGAAGGTTTGTCAAAACATTTCCAGTACATGGAAGTGGTTTTGATATTGAACATGAATTTACAGTTCATGCTCTTGAGATGAGATTGCCTATTGCAGAAATAACTACCGAGTATTTTCCGAGGCCAGATGGGTCTGAAAGTAAGTTATCTACTTATAAGGATGGTATCAAAATATTGTTTTCCATTTTTAAATTAACCTTTACTGAAAAGCCATTAATATCATTTTCTATCGTTTCTCTATTTTTATTATTAATTGGCACTACATGGGGCTGGTTTTATGTTGTTTACCCTTGGATCTTAACTGGAATTATTGTCGCTCTTCCATCTGCAATTCTTGCAACAGGATTGATTATTTTGTCTTTTTTGATATTTTTAACAGGTTTAATTATCCAGGCCACGAAAAGACATAGAAAAGAGAGCTTTAGATACAATTATTTAAGGTATAAAGTATAAAATTTTTTAGCTATATAAATATAAATAGGAAAAGTAATTATGGGAATCTCATGGACAAAAAAAAATGTACTAATTACTGGGATGTCTGGTTTTTTTGCGCCACACATTGCTGAAAAGTTACTTGATTTTGGTGCTAATGTTGTTGGCACAGTACACGATAAGAAAATGTCGTATGCAAAAATCTCTGGCATTGAGCAAAAAATAGCAATTTGTCAGGTAGATATAAACGATTTAGATAGGTTAAAGGAAGTAATTACAAATTATGAAATAGATTATATTTTTCATTGTGCAGCAAACTCTATTGTAAGGCTGTGTGCAGATAATCCAATAGGTAGTTTTCAAACTAATATTATTGGTACTGCTAATTTGTTGGAAGCAGCCCGTATGTCTTGCTCAGTTAAAGGAATTATGTGTATGGAAAGTGATAAATCTTATGGTTCATTTGATGTTGATGATTTGCCATATAAAGAGGATCAATGTATTAAGCCTTCCAATGTTTATGAGGTTTCAAAGGCTTGTTCTGGGCTAATTGCAACTGCATATTCAAATAATTATTCACTCCCTGTTTTTACCATTAGAGCTGCAAATTTATACGGACCTGGAGATGCTAATACCTCAAGGTTAATACCTGGTTCAATAATGAGGCTGCTTCATGGTGAGAGTCCTATTTTATTTAAAGGAGTCGCTAATTATATTCGTGAGTTTCTATATGTGGGTGATGCGGCGTATGCGGTAATCAAGTTAATGGAAAAAATTGACATTACAAAATCACAAATTATAAATTTAGGGTCTGCAGAAATTCATAAAGTTGAGCATGTTGTTGATATTTTATGTTCGCAAATAGATTCAAAAATTAAACCTATAATTAAAGAAAAGCAAAGTTCATTCAAAGAAATTGAAGAACAATATGTTGATTTTAGTAAGCTAAAAGGACTTGTTAAAGATTATAACCCTACTGATTTAGAAACGGGCCTTAAGCTTACGATTGACTGGTATAGAGAATTTTCGAGTAAATTTCCTCAACCTTCATAAGATTGTAATACAAGTAAATAATCGAATAGCGTATTTATGATAACAAAGCAAGTTAAATTATTTATAGTGGTTGGATCTATTAATACTTTAGTTTATTATCTTATTTATAGTTTTTTTTTATATATAGGGATGGATTATAAATTATCGGTATTATTGGCTACTATATTAGGAGTATTTTTTAGCTTTAAAACATTAGGAAATTTTGTTTTCCTTAATAATAGTAATAAACTTTTATACAAGTTTATATTAGCATATTC
>Ga0257116_1001886_pt1 | contig 12213 bp, 12 predicted proteins | sample SI112_120mmetaG_FD_190150 | JGI IMG/M metagenome (GOLD analysis project Ga0257116, IMG submission 190150) | Marine microbial communities from Saanich Inlet, British Columbia, Canada - SI112_120m | ecosystem: Environmental > Aquatic > Marine > Inlet | place: Canada: British Columbia | collected...
ATTTACATTCATTGAGCTAACCTCCGTGTCAATTGCTCATCATCTCTTCCTAAGATGAAATACATGCTAGATTTATCGACTCAGCATGTCGAAACTTTAGACATTTTTTTCTTTTATTTATCCGAAGTTAAACAGTTGGTTTTGGCCTCTAATGCATTAAAAAAAGAAGAGTTTCCGAGTGAAAAGCTGGGCTTTGTGGCCAGCATTTATGCAGTTCTAAAAAGTTTATTTATAAAGGGAGCGAAAGAAATCTTTTTGCTCGGGAAAGGATATGATGGCATTTTCAATTGCATTGTTAATGGCATCAGCATTTCTATCCACTTCGATAGATTTTCTTATGACGATTTCGTGTATTCTCGGAGTACCAGCTCCATTTTTAAGAGCGTTACTAGCAAGTTGTAATACTTCGCCGGCAGGGTAGTGATCACATTTGATCTCAAGCTCTAAATCTTTAAGCTCTCCTGGTTTTAAATCTGGCAGTTCTTCAAGCAGGTTAAATAATTTATTGGCCTCATCTGTATGGCCACTTTCAACATAGACCATAGTTATTTTCTTGAGAATATTTTTTCTTTGATCACCAAGAATAGTGGCCTTTTTTAAAGCATCAAGACCTTGGTCTTCTTGATCATTTTTTAAATAAAATTGACCGGTAAGTGTTAAGCCCGCTGCAATGGCAGGCCTTAGTGCAACTTGATCCTCGTCTGGATCAAGGTCCATAAAAATTTTATGAAAATTAATGATATCGACAAATTTTTCATTAGCTAGAGCGGCTTTCATCAAAAAGGGAAGCATTGATGGAGGAGTAGAGTAATTTAAGACAAACATCAATGCCATTTCGTAAGCTAGTTTATAATTCTTTCTTTCAAATTCTAATATCAAGGTATTTTTTAAGCATTGATAATTATCCGGTTGAAATTCAAGACCTTTCTCAAAGGATTCATGTGCTTCATCCTTTTTGCCTTGCCCAAGCTTAATTTGGCCTATTAAAGAGTATGCTCCGCTTGGAAGCTCACTTTTTTCAGTGGCAAAGGTCGCGGTTTCAATGGCCTTTTCCATTTCCCCTGCTCTATAGCTGGCACGAGCATTGTCCATAAGCTGGTGATATTCACTAGGATTAAATTTATGAGAAAGGTTAGATATAAATTTGTTTTTTAATAAGTCTAGAGTGAAGGGTTTTGAAATAAATGTATCAATTTCAGATTCTGCAAGTTGGCATGTTACTGATGGAGAGTTCTGACCTGATAAGACTACAAAACAAGTGTCAATTCTATTGGGAAAAATTTTTATATGCTCTTCAAGAAAATTAATTGAGCTAACTTTTTGTATTCTATAGTCAGTAAATACCACTTCTGGTTTTTCGGACTGAAGTAAATCTTTTGCTACTGAAAAATTGTCAGCTTGAGAAATATCTTGTTTTTTTACACCCAAACTTTCCGCAAATTTTCTAATAGAAACTCTAGTGGTTGAGGATGGATCAATAATGAGAACTCTCTTATTCTCAAAAAACTTCCCCGCCATTTCTTCTGCATTTTGGTTCGTCATAATTAGCCAGCTTTAACCTTTTTGAAATCATCAAATATTTTATTCTGTGATTGATTAATTTTATTCAGATATGCTTCCCATTCAGGTTGAGAGTATTGGGAAAACTCGCATTCAACGAAAGATGCCTCTTCAATATTATCTTGAGATATGACTTTCGTTGAAACTCTTATGGCCCCCTCAATATCACCACCTTTTGGGATTTTTTGTATTTTTTGAGGGGAATTCTCAGTTAAAAAATAAATTGTAAGATTGTGACCAATGGCACATTTCTTTTGTGGAATTTTAAAAATACATCCAGCCTTTTTAAACTCAATGATTTTTATGATCCTCCAGTCAAGAATTTCTTGTTGGCTAGTATCATTTATCAAAATGGCCCTAGGTGAAGGCATTCGCCTTTTGAAATTTTTCGAATCAATAACGTCTGTCAAATTCTTGTCTGACATATTTTCTCCATTTGCCCAAGGTGTTTACAGATTGCTTTTAGGTAAACAATTAAAAAATTTAATATGAGGACTGAAATCCAATTGTAAAACTGAATTCCGGAACAAATCTGTGATTTATTCTGTCATCATTTTCAATTCTCCAAGTATCATTAGTAAATTCTTTTTGCTGCTGGGGCTTCATATTTGGTCCCAGTGGCTGTGCCATATGAATAGCTATATTTAAATCCAAGTCCTCAATCACATCTAGGAGTTGGTAGAGAGCTCCAATGCGTGGTGAGACCATATAGCTTTTAAATGTTCTAATTTCTTCACCCCTACTATTGATATTTTGGGTGATTGCAATTTTATTAATTGGGTAAAAGATCAGTCCTCCATAAAAAGTAGCTTGCCAATTTTGTGATCTAAAACCGTCCCAAGACATATAGGGACCAACTCCAAGTCTAGTCAATTTTTCTCTCGATATATTTTCATTAAAGAGCCCAATCTTTGTGGATTGAGTGCTATATTCACCCATAAAACCAAAATATGTTCTATCGTAATTGTCGTAGTTCACTCTATTTGATGCCATGGCAAATATTTCAATTCGTGGGCCATAATTCTCTTTTTCAATATCATTTGGATAGTGATAATGAGAGCGGTAAGGGCTGCCAATTCCTGCATTTACAAGTGTTTTCCACTCTCTGACTTTTACGAAAGGGTAGTGCTTGCCAAGGGGTTCTGGTTTTCGGTAGTCGGTGGGATCATGCTCAAATCGATTGACTGTATCACTTAATTCTCTTGAGTCTTTATAGAGAGGTTTAATGAATACTTTGGGTACATATGCAGTTTTACCTAACCTATCTATTGTCTGGTAAAAATCAAATTTTGTTATTTTAAGATTATCTTTATTTATGGTTCCACTTTTGCTCTCAACGGTCTCTTTTATGTCAGCGCCTCTAATATATTCATTGTAAGAAAGTCCTTCATAGTATGCGACTAACTGATAGTTGGGTTTAAATGGAGCGCCTCCCGAGAGATCTTTTTTAATGTAGATGAGATCACCCTTTCTCATTCTTTGAACAATTTTAGAGTCAATATCAGGTTTCTCAAAAAGGGGAGCATTGAGTGTGATAACTTGGCCTTGATGCTGCTCTCTTTTATAGTATGAGTCCCAAGGCCTTGCTGGTCGCAAAATAGTACTTCCAGCACTAAAAAGTGACCCTGAGTACAAAACCAATAATATCACTAAAATATTTTTCATAACCAATCTACATCAAACTCTATTCCGTAAGTAAAACCAGCACTAAGTGCATATTTTTTTTCTTCTGACATAATTGCAGTTAATCCATTTTCACTGAAATTGACCCACTCATGGTGAAAGTGAAAACCAATCACTCCGATTCCCCAATTGATACGGTCTCTTAACTCAAAACTTACTTGATACCCTCCTGAGGAGAGATTGTGCTGGCTCATAATATAGCTTTTATCCTCAGAGTAATCTTTGAACTGATGTCTGAAGGATTTATGTCCACCAAAGGTAATATTAAAATCACCATCACTGATATAAAAAAGGCGCCACCTAAATTTTGGGCCAAAATAAAATTGGGATAGCCTAGCTCCCGCTCCAAAAGCATTTGAAAAAGAAGTTTTTTGGTAGCCAAATATAAGACCAGGTCTTATGGCAAATCTCCAGTGATAAAAACCTGATAATTCAAAACGGTACCCAGTTCCTACGCTCTTTAAACCTTCTCTACCCAGCTCGCTAGCAAAGGGAGCATCTTGTCCATATAGACCAAAATGGGGACCAAAATAGAGTTTATTTTCAATATCGTAATAGTTCTTGGCCCTAGGGGAATCATAGGTGATAAATTCTTTTGGAAGGCTCGAAAGCTGAGTGACTTGTCTTAAATCTTCAATATCTTTTTCGCTTACAATATATTTGTACTTCCCTTTTTTTGTCATAACGAACGTGTCACCACTTTTATCATGACCATTTAAGGCCTTTACATAAACCCTTGTAGAGAGTTTGGTTTTCTTTCCGGTCTCTATTTCCTCTAACTGGGTCCCTTTTGGTAAATAGACATTTCTCTGCCCATTTTTTGCCAACTTTTCAAACTCCTCTTTTTTCCAATGGTCGGTAAATTTGAGATTGTGAATTCTATATTCACCACCTCTCATTTCGGAGTACTTTTGATTCAAAAAATCTACTTCTTCATAGAAGTTTCTTTGATCAACGCCTGCATTATTGAAGTTTTCATCTAGTGGTTGAATTTTTTCAAAGTATATTGGCTCTTTTCGATTTAACAGTTTTAAATCATTATCTTCATTTGTATAAAGCTCTTTTTCCACAATTTCAAAATCGTCATGTGAGCTGTGTTCATCTAGATTCATTTGATATAGTAGCCATTCATTATTTTGGTATTTTTGATTTTGGGTTTTAAGATCTCCCTTAATATTAGAAGTTTCATCTTCTCTAAGAGTTTGATCTACTGATAAGATAGATTTTTCTCTTAAGAACTTGTGAGTTTCAAAATCTCCCTCGAAGAAACTATCAGACTTCTCCAAATATTCTAAATCATTTCTATCTTCCTCTGAAATTGAAGAGAGCTCATCGTCCTGGTCGAGATGGGGATTGTGGGTGCGGTTTGAATCTAACTCATTTTCCTGGGCTAACGCCGTAGTTGCTACTAGTAGAACAATCCATTTGAAAATTTTGAAAAGAGCAGTTTTCTTATTCAACCATGCCATCCTTATATATCTATTATCGCTGCCAGCTAAGTTGGCCACAATGGGGAATATTTGGATGGAGTCAGCGCAGCAATGGTCAGGTGCTTAATATACCGACTATTAATTGTGGGCCTGTGCTTAATTTGGTATGAATAGAGTAATGGATATCCAAAGTATAGTTTTCAAAATTGCAGTTTCTTTCCCCGGTTTTCTTGTGGCAATCATTTGCCATGAAGTGGCCCATGGCTATGTTGCCATGCGTTTTGGCGACCACACTGCCAAGTCTGCCGGTCGGTTAAATTTTAATCTTATGACTCATGCAGATCCTATAGGAACTCTTTTGATTCCGTTAATTGGATTTGGCATGGGATTTCCCATTATCGGCTGGGCCAAGCCAGTGCCTATTAATCCGAGGAATTTTTCCAATTATAAAAAGGGACTTTTCTGGGTCAGCTTTGCCGGACCACTCACTAATTTTGTTCTGGGAGTTTTCTCGGCGATTTTAATGGCGATTTGTATTTTTATCATCCCCTCAGATTTTTTTCTCAGAGGCCCATTCATTCAGATGTTAGAGTTTTCAATTCTGATCAATTTTGTGCTCTTCCTTTTTAATCTGATTCCACTTCCTCCGCTTGATGGCTCGAGAATGCTCAGTATCTTTCTCGATTACAATACAAATTTGAAGTATCAGCAGCTTGGTAATTACACAACAATCATACTTCTCGCACTACTATTTACAGGTGCCCTGAGATATTTGTTCATGCCAATTATTTGGCTTGCCCAGGTAACAATTGCGCTTTGTAACTATGTAGTGCTGATGATATTTTCGTGAGGAATAAATGAGTGATTTAGTTGTCAGTGGAATGAGGCCAACCGGCTCTCTTCATATGGGTCATTATGTCGGAGTCATAGAGAACTGGCTTGATCTTCAAAAAAAATACCCATGTTACTTTTTCTTAGCTGACTGGCATGCCCTTACTTCAAACTACCAAAAAGTCGAAGTTATAAAACAAAGTCGCTATGAATATGTCAAAGGCTGGATTGCCAGTGGTATTGATGCCGAAAAATGTGTGGTTTACAATCAGTCTGCCATTTCTGAGGTTTTAAATCTAAGCCAACTTTTTCTATGCTTAACTCCTCCCGGTTGGGCCGAACGATCTCCAAGCTGGAAGGACCTTAAAACCAATCCAGATAAAGTTCACGACAACCTTGGATTTTTTACTTATCCGGTTCTTCAAAGTGCAGATATTTCAATTATGAATGGAAAGTTTGTTCCAGTTGGCGAAGATCAGGTGGCCCACGTTGAATTATCCAGAGATATTGTCAAAAAATTCAACCGCCTCTATAGGGGCAAATTGAAAGAACCCGAGGCCATTTTAACAAAAGTTTCCAGGTTAGTTGGCACTGATGGTGACTCAAAAATGAGTTCTTCTAAGAAGAATGCCATAACGCTCAGAGAAACAGAAAAGAGTCTTCAGAAAAAAGTGAACAAAATGGTCACTGATATGAAAAGAATGGGCATTAATGATGCAGGAAACCCAGACAATTGCTCGGTCTTTTCATACCATAAAATCTTCAGTCCAAATGAAACTGTAGTTGAAGTTGATTCGGGGTGTCGTAAAGCTCAGCTTGGTTGCGGAGAATGCAAAGCAAAGCTAGGTGGATTTTTAAAAGAAAAGTTTATTCCTATTGCCGAAAAAATGAATGCAATATCAGATGCCGATGTAGATGATATTTTGAGTTCTGGTAATAAGAGGGCCAAGGAGTTGGCGGGAAGAACTTGGGATGAAGTTCAAACATCTATCAAGTTTTTGTAAATTATAAAACTAAGGAAGGAATACTGTTAGATGAGCCAAGATCAAATTAGGGTAAAAACAGATAGATTCGATGGGCCTTTAAGCCTACTTCTACTGCTCATTCAAAAACATGAAATGAGTATTAGAGATTTCGATCTGACGGTTATTACGAAACAATACCTTGAGTTTTTAAATAAAATGAAAGAGCTCAATTTTGATATTGCTGGTGATTACCTATATCTGGCAGCAAGTCTTATTTTCATCAAATCAAAATCTTGTATTCTTGAAGAAGATGAAAAAGGGCTTTTGGATCAATTGGCCATAGGTGATAGAGAGCTCTCAAGAGAAGAGCTTATTAAAAGACTCGAAGCCTTGCAAAGGTTTCAAGCTCTGGGTAAGTCTCTTTGGAGCTTGCCAAAAAAAGGGCATGAGGTATTCACCCGTCCTAAAGTCAATAGAAAGGCCATCATCAACAGCATTCTGACTCCTATCGAGTTAGACAAGCTAACCATAACAATGATTGATCTTCTCAGAAGAAATAAGAGAAAATTTACTGTTATTACAAGAGATCGAATTTCTATAAAAGAAAAATTAATCTCTCTTAAGTCTCTTCTTCTAAAAGGTGCTCATGTTAATTTTAGAGAACTGCTGTGTGAAGACAGAAGTAATGATGACACAGTTATCACCTTTATCTCTTTATTAGAGTTAGCTAGATTAAAAAGAATTTCCCTTTTTCAAAATGAAACTTTTGGAAATATTTATATAGATGTTTTAGAGTCCCTTGAAAATTTTGATGTCAATTCGGCTGATGGTTTTGATGATGAAAACGAAGATGAAGATGAAGGGCTCCAGCATCAACCCCCACCTCAACACGTTGAAGTCTTGAATGGTGAAGAGATGAGTTCTGGTGATTTATTGCAGTAAGAGGAAAGTGAAATGGAAATGAATGACGAAAATGAATTAAATAAAATTGAAGTTCAAACTGATCTTGTCGACGGCAGCGATTGCGAGATACCAGAAACTCACGAGCTAGAAGCCAGCTCAGAAGATACTGATCAGGCCGAACTACTCGTTGAAGAAACTCACGAACTAGAAGTAAGCTCAGAAGATACTGATGAAGCTGAACTTCAAGAAGAAAATACCTCACTGGAAGCTAGCTCAGAAGACCATGACGAGCAAACTGAAAGTGCGCTCAGTGAGCAAGATGAGCAACTTCTTTGGCAAGCTAGAACAGGTCTAAGTTTAGAAACACTTCCCGCTGCAATTGAGACCCTTGTTTTTATGAGTGACAATCCGCTAAGGATACAAAAAATTAAAAGTTTTATTGATGATGAAATACCTCTAAGAGTTATTCACGATGCTATTGCTCAGTTGCAAGAAGAGTATGAAAAACCTCATCACGGCATTAGATTACTTGAAGTTGCTGAAGGATATCAATTTAGAACAAAGGCCACATACTCAAGATTTGTACAGGATCTATTTAAAGTAACATCTCTTGTTCTTTCTCCTACTGCTTTAGAAGTACTGGCCATTATTGCTTACAAGCAGCCTGTTTCTAAAACTGAGGTAGAAAAGATTCGTGGTGTTGATAGCTCCCATATTGTCCGCGCTCTAATGGACAAGCGCCTAGTGAGAATTTGTGGAAGATCTGAAGAAATGGGAAGGCCTTCACAATACGCAACGACTACAGAATTCTTAGAAGTTTTCAATTTAAAAGATATCTCTGAGCTTCCGCCAGAATTTGAACTTGAAGCTATGGCCGAGACCAACAATATTGGCGAAATTAGCGATATAAAAAATCTTGTTTCAAATGGAGACAAGGCCAAATTTTTCTTTGATGAGATTGGAGAGCTAGACGAGCTCGCCTCGCAAATTAAAAATATTAGTGTGGATACTGATTTTACAAAAACTTTGAAAAATTCTGCCAAAGTAAAAAGAGAAGAGGGAGTGCCGGTTAAAAGTGCTTTTGATTTACTTGAAGAATTTATCATTAAAGAGAGCATTGAAAAACAAAACCAAGTTTCACTACTGTCTGAAGCTTTGGCCCTAGGGACTAAACCTAGAGTTGTTGATCCCAAAGAAGAGGGGATTTTGAATGCACCAAGAGAAGAAGAGGAAGAAGAAGAGGTTTATCTATATCCTGAGTTAATCGAAGAAGATGAGCAGAGGTTGGCCCGCGAGAAAGAAGAGCTAGATCTTGAAGAAGCGGATCTCACTGATGCTCTAGATGCAGCTTTCGATAATCTTAGAAAAAATGCTGAAGATGAGGATGAGACCCTAGAAAAAGAAGACAAAGATGAAGTGGATCTAAGCGAAGCTCTAGATGCAGCTTTTGAAAATCTTAGAAAAAATGCTCTAAGTGATGATGAGGCAATGGAGAGTTTTGGTCCAATCACTGAGTCTGAAAAGAGGCTTGAAAACACGCTAAATGATGTCAGTGAACAAGCAGAGGAGCTTGATCTAGATTTAAGTTTTCTCAGCAACTCCTCAGATACTGAAATCGATCCCGATGAACTAGGGGACAAACACTAAAATTATCTGCTGTAATTACAGCTAGATAAGGTCCTTGCACTTTTGCTGCGCAACTGATAAAAATGGCCACCTAATATAAACTTAAACAGCCGTGAGGCAGATTGAGGAATCTAAGCTATGACTAACTCCCTACAAATCCGTTTACAAAAAGCTATCGCAGATAGTGGTTATACATCCAGAAGAAAGGCAGAGGATCTAATTGTCCAAGGCAGAGTCAAAGTCAACGGCATCGTTGTAACTGAGCTTGGAACTAAGGTCAGTGTTAAAGAAGATGCCATTCAGGTAGATGGAACAAGCCTTGATCCAACTTCAACAGAAAAACTCTATATTCTACTCAATAAGCCTAGAGCATTTATGACAACTCTTTCAGATCCTGAACAGAGGAAAACAATAATTGATTTAATTCCAGAAATTTCAGAAAGAGTTTACCCTGTAGGTAGACTCGATTACCTTTCAGAGGGACTTCTTATTTTGACCAATGATGGAAGTGTTGCAAATATGATTGCGCACCCTAGGTACGAAATTGAAAAAGTTTACGAAGTAAAAATATTTGGAAGGATGAATGATTATATTTTGAAAACCTTGCGCTCGGGAGTTGAATTAGAAGATGGATTTGCAAAGCCAAAATCTGTTCGAGTTATAAAGCAGCTTCCCACTAAAACTTGGTTAGAGTTTAGATTGCAAGAGGGAAGAAATAGAGAAATTAGAAGAATTTGTGAGGCCTGTGGTCTTACAGTTGATAAGCTCAAAAGGGTGGCCATCGGGGAAGTTAATATCGATGGAATTGCACCAGGAAGGTATCAATTAATTGCCAAAAATCGTCTTTTGAGGCTTCTGGGAATAGATGCTGATGGCCAAAAAGTTAAATCAGTGAACTACCGATCTACTAAAAAGAGCATTGGAGCAAGGCCTGGCATGGGAAAGAAGAAAACTCCTACCCTTTTGGCCAATGATGAGAAGTTTCACGGTCTTAGAAAATCTAATTATTACGAGACCCTAGATCGAAGAAAGGCCATCAAGGCCGAAATTGAAGCTGCCAAGAAAGCAGAGTATTTAAAAAGTAGACGGCCTTAGTAGTTATTACAAATTCAGGCAAAAGTACTTAAGTAAGTAATATAATTACTCTCATGATAACTCGTTCACTCATTTCTATCTTTTTTGTAGCAGTAGTTTTTCTATGTGCTCAAGGTGAACTATGGGCAAAACCCCGCTGCACCCGGAATCAAAGTAATGTAGAAGAGTACCTCATTTATAATGTTGCTCAGACTTACAAGGGCAAGTTATTTCGTTTTAAATCCTGCCTCAAAAAATACAAAAAGAAATTTAATCCAAGAAGTGAATTTTTAAAGATTCTACAAGATAAAATAATTAATAAGAAAGCGGTCGAGAAGCTTGAAGTTTACTTTGGGGTTTTTAGTAAAGAAGATGTTAAATCTGATTTTTTTCCTATTCACAATACTCTTAGGCAGTCGTGTTTTACTTTTTGCTATGGAGATGAACATAGCTCTAAAAATTTGATGAAGCACTTTATAGGTAATGGCTATGGCGTTAACGAAGCCGATATGAACGATGTTCGGCCGTTTGATATTTTTTTGGATAGAGCGGTCCTAGGAGCTCAATACGAATATGAATTTGAGTCTGAAAGAAAAAATGTTTTTCGAGTTTGGAATGTTTATTATCGCCTTCTCAAGAGAAGGGGCTTAGATTTACTCTTGGAGGCAAGAGGTGAAAATGATTTTATTTTTAAAATTTTGTCAGGAATTGATTCGCAAGCAAGTACTTATGGATCACATAAATCAAAAGAATATTATATTTCTGTTTTGAATGACTATTTAAGTGATGAATACTTGTCAGCTAATCGTGAAAAAATCATAGAAAGAAGATATCTGGAAAAAATATTTACTAATTTTTCACAAACGTCTCGATTTAACAATCTTGACAGTTTCTACAGTGAGTATCCAGTTTTGATTAATTTTGTATACTCAAAAAAAATTGATCTTCCTCTTGTTGATAATACCATTAATCCAGGTGATACAATTTTTCACCAAGCAGTTAATAATAAGCATTTTGAGCTAGTAAGCAATTTGTGTGCGAACTATCCAACGTTTTTGTTAAAAGAGGATCATCAAGGCGACACTCCTGCCCAACTTGGACTAAATTCCTATGAGCAAGTAATTACAGATAAAATATGGGGTACTATAAAAGAAAAAAAAATTGCATCAATTTGATAATCCTAAATGGCTCTATGGAGTCGTATTTTTAAAAAAAGAAGAGCTGGCCCTTGAGATGTTTAATTTGGGTTACTCGGTAGAGCCGTTTGATGATAGATCACATATATTGTACAGGGCCATTGATGCGAAGTTAGAAGATTTTTCTATCGCTGTTATCGATAGTGGGCAGGTAGAAGTAAACTTACCTGGTTTTATGGATACTTCTTTTTTGTCTGAGGCGATAGAAAACGGATCTGAGCGTATTGTTAGACATTTAATTAATGCAGGAGCTGATCTAAATAAAAGAGGGCGTTTTGATGAACTATCACTTCACGTTGCTGCTGAAGAGGATAGCCTTATAATAGTAGAGTATCTTGTGAATGAATATAAAAAGAAGGGGATCTCGCTCGATGTAAAAGATCGTTTTGGCCTTACTCCACTTCACCGAGCGGCCAATAGGAAACAACTTGAGATATATGATTTTTTAATTTCAGAGGGAGCGAACCCACTAGCTAGAAATGATTTCTCTAAAACACCTGAAGATTTTTTAAATGAAGATGATTGATGAAATTTAGCAGTCCCAATTAACCACGTCAGAATTCTCTAGCAGTTCGTTTAACTTATCTATAGAAAACTCGATGGCCTGTTGACCGTAGGGGATAGCATTTTTATCACCCGCAAAGTGGCTTAATTTGATCAGAGAGGCACATATTTGCATGAAATTACCACTAGCATTGAAGAACTCAGACTCAGCATCTGCTGTCAGCATATGGGTGATCATGGTGTTAAGGGATTTGATTAGTCTAACCTGATGGGGCGTAAGCTCGCTAATATCTAGGTCCAACTGGATGATTTTCTCTTCAAACTTCTTGCCCATTATTCAATTCCTTTTTAACTTTTCCTACCCCCCTTTTATCGGCGATAATCGTTGTGATTTTAGCTGTTTATGTCCGAGTAAATAGTTTTTAAGCTAAGTTATTAAAG
>Ga0257116_1001887_pt1 | contig 12208 bp, 20 predicted proteins | sample SI112_120mmetaG_FD_190150 | JGI IMG/M metagenome (GOLD analysis project Ga0257116, IMG submission 190150) | Marine microbial communities from Saanich Inlet, British Columbia, Canada - SI112_120m | ecosystem: Environmental > Aquatic > Marine > Inlet | place: Canada: British Columbia | collected...
ACCATATAAGTTATCTGGTCTTTTTCTCCAAGCTACATGAGACTTACTATCTTGTCCTATATAACTAGGATTTTCTATATTACGTATTATATAGTTTCTATCAATAATAGTAATGATTCTATTCTTATATAGTTTTTCTTCATCTTTATCATAGAAGTCTCCTTCAAACTCTAGTACTTCTACCATGCCTGACTGATAATATTCTTGTAGTGTACCAAAACCATCAGCTATGTATGCGTCAGCTTTATTAACATCTTCTTGTCTAAACATAGATATAGAGTTTCTAATGTCTAATGCTTTATTAAATGCTGACTTTTTATATTGTAAATCAGGTCTTTGTTCTACATCTAATTTTAACTCACCTACAGATTTAACATATCTAGTAAACTTAGGTGACTTAGCAAAAGAACTTGCTACAGGATTAAATACAATATCAAATGGTGATATACGTTTTAGTTTAGGTCCATTATATGTTGTAATAGTTTCTTCTGTTATAGGGTCTACATGTTCTTCATTAACATATCTTACTTCACCAAAAGCATTACCATAATCAATATAATCATAAATTAGTAAACTTACTTCTTCCCTAAACTTAGATTCTTTTAGTTTAGTTTTCATGTAAGCTTCAATAGCTTGTCTTTTTTTAATAGTAGAATCTTCTCTAGAAGCTCCTTCCCACTTCATCCAATTATCATTAGGAAACAATGCATCCATATAGTTTGCATGTAAGTTATCTCTAATCTGTGTAAGTTTAGGTAAGGTAGTTTTATTCTTCCAGGGGAGTGTACTATTACTTGTAGTTGTAGTATCAGTAGCAAAAAGATAGTTTCTTAACTCTCTCCACTCTGTTTCTTTTTCTCTTCTTTGAATCCACCATTGATTATAGAGTCCAGCCATTACTCTTGCTAGATTCTCTTGTCCAATCGCTTGTTCTATTTCAGCTACTTCACCTGCCATAATTTATTCCTTAATGTGTTATACCACCAAATCTACTATGAGTTGGTAAAGGTTTATTAAATCCTAAACCTTGTGTCATTCTAAGTTTAGGAGCTAATGATATTGCCATAGCATTAGATAGTGCATCTTTAATATCATCATGAGGTGGATGTACCATTACTAACTCTTCTTCTAATGTTTGACAGTTACCACCTTTATAATGCCAAACTTGTAAATTATCATACTTTGGTTCTAGTACTGCACCTACCCTCTGTGCTTTGTCTCCTAAGCTTCTAGTAGGTCTAAATTCATCAACTGATAGTGGGATACCATTTGGTTTAAGATAACTGTCCTTGAGCTCTTTAACGATGGTTTGTTGTGCTACTGTAACCTCAGCTCTTATCTTTCTAAATCCCCACTTTTCCCAACACTTTAATATATGTTGATAGTAGTCTACAATCTTTTCTGTTTTAAATCTATCTATATCTAATACATAATAATTAGCTTGATGGTCTACACCAACAACTACTAATGCAGTATAATCTGCTTGTCTTCGTAAACTAAACGCAAAGTCAATTGCAGCATATATATTTAGTTTTCTATCTCGTATATACCAATCACCATCTTTAACATTCAAAGCAGCTTTATCAAAGTATTGAAAGTTATCTGAGTTTATCCTAGCACTTTCTGTAGTATTAGGGTCATTGTAATATTGAGCATAAAACTGTGTAGTGTCAATATATTTTGCTTTAATTCTTGCCAACTCTTTAGCATCAAATCCAAATGATTTACCATCTTTACGTGCTCTCTTAGCCCATAAGAATTCACCATCTGTTTCTACTACTCTTTGAAATAACTCATACACTTCTATTTCAGATTCTACATCACCTTCATTATCATAGTGAGTTTCTTTCATATTAATCATAGTATCATATATATCTTTAGGATGATACCTAGTTCCTACTACCCATTCTTCTGCGCCTGGATTCTCAATAGATGCTAATTGTGAATAAGCATTTGCTACTTTCTCTCTACCATCTTCAGAATAAGCATTACCAGGTACCACAATATCATCAAGCACAACAATATCGGCATGAAAGCCAGTTGTATTACTTGTAAGCCCAACTGCTTTAACTGTTGCATCTCTAATCCCCTCTAGCTTTCTTTGTGGGTGGTCAACAGCTATTTCAGCTACTGCCCACCTCTCTCGTTTTCCTTCCTCTGGATGTATCATGTTACTCCAGTACCTACGATATATAGGGGAATCAATTATCTGTTTGATAGCATATAACTGTTTCTCTGCTAAGTCTGCTGTAGCTGATACATACAATACAGTAGTCTCAGGATGGTTAGTTACATACCATGCTGTTCTATATGCAGCTAGTTTACTCTTCATATGTCCACGAGGAAGTAATACTAACTGATTATCTTTTCTATCTGTTCTACCCCACCAACTTATTAACTCTTCATGTACTGCTCCAAGTAATAAGTGTGGTGCTACTAATTTAATAAATGTAAGTAGGTCTGCTTCTGCAGCCTCTCTGATTTGGTCAATCTGAGTCATGTTATCCTTTTCTATATTTTGCTGTTTTCTTTGCTACCTTTTTAGGTTGTGCCACATGCTGTTTACCTTTGCTATTACCCTTCGCTTTGGCAGCGTTAGTAGCTTTCTTTTCAGACGCTGATAAAGATTTCCAAGCCGCATCAGGAAGGTATCTTTTTTTACCATTACTCTTCGTACCATCAGAAGTTCTCCATTATTTTTTCTTAGCTTTTTTCTTTTTAGCCATCATTTTCTTTTTGGCTTCTGCTGCTTTTTTCATTCCTACTTTTGTATATGGATACTTCTTTCCGTTTACTTCTGGCATAACTATTTCCCCTTTGCTAATTGTCCACCAAAGTAGAACTCAACTATCATTGTTGCCCATTTGAATATTTCATCAAACTTATATAGTCCGTCTACTGTTTTAAATTCTGTACCACCACCCCATTCAAAAAACAAAAAACTAGATTTAGGAATGTCTATTGGTATTACAGTTTGTATATCAAATAAACCTGCTATTGGATATACTGCAACTAATGCTAAAATAAAAAACATTAGTATTCTTCGATTCCAAGCAGCCATTGGTGATTCTTTATTAGATTGCTCTCTCGCTTTATCTATCTCTACAGACTTAGCTGCTAACGCTTCAAGCATAAGTTGGTGTTGCTCATGAGCTTGTTGTGATTTAATAGCCATTAGCTTAGCAAAAAATCCTAATACAATTGGAATTAGATGTGTAAGTATGCTCATTTATATTGTCTTACCATTTCTGATTCCACGACTGCTCTAAACATATCCGGACTAAAGACACTAAAATCTCCATCCTTCCAAGTTATGTGTATCATATTTTCAGGCGTTACTGTCCAACATCCTTTAACGAAAGAGTGGTTAGTATTCTGTGCTGCTGCTCTAAAGCCCCTCTCATTATTATCACATGGAGTTTTAGCTAGCACTATCCTTGTATTGGGATTCAAATAATAAACTTGATATTGCTCTGCAAAGACTATAGTGCTTATAAAGAGTAATGCTACTAGCGTAATTTTTTTAATATACTGCATACCTTCTCCTTTAGTGAGATACATAAATCTCTACCATAAAATTCCCAAGTGATTGCACCACCTATAAACCATAATAAATACATCATTTGACTACCCATCCATGAGACGCTGCCCAAAGATAAACTAGCCCAACGAGAGCCATTGCTGTAATACCTTTAAGACTCCATTTCCCAAACTCCATAAACTTTTTATCTAACCACTCTTGTAAGCCTTCCTTCATCGCTTGCTTATTCAGTTCTTTAATTTCCTCTGGTGTCATTCAATTGCTCCTGATGGTGTATAGTTTCTTCTGGATTAAGTTTCATCTGCTGGCTCTGGCACACCACCATCTGCAAGGAATTGTAAATATTCTTGGTAGTCTGTGTTAGCTGGGTCAAATGGTATACTTGCATTATCTGACAATCTAATAATTACATTTGCTTCTTGATTTGTTAATGGGTCATTATATTTTTTATACATAGTTTATAACTCCGCATTTAAAGTTAATCTTGCGTCCGTAGTACTTGCTGCTCTCATGTATAAACCGTGACCAGACGTTAAACCACTAGACACCGTTACATCCAAGTTAATTGAATGTGGGGAAGAATTGGTCAAGGAAATCCCAGTGCAAGTGATTGAGGAGGCATTACCTACTTGCCAATTTGCAACGGCTGACACAGTGAGAGTTGGCGTTGCTCGCATTGAGATTGTGGGTATGACAAAGTTTGCTGTCGTAGTACCACTTGCTGCCCCTATTGAGATATACTCATTTGCCCCAGTGCCACCATAAACTCTTGTATACCTCTGACATAAAGCTAACTGCTGTCCATATTGTAAGTGTTCAAAAGGTGTTGCAGTTGTATTTACTTCTAGTTGGATGCCTGTAAATAAAATATTATTTGATGCATTGTCAAAAGCATTTACTTGACCAACTGCTCTATCAGCATTAGTACCTCCTGTCCAAGTAGTTTCCAGTGTTCCTGAAGAATAGTTTGTACCAACACCCATATAAAAATTTATTTCTAATCTATTGGAAGAATCATTTGTAATTACAGAACCACCTGTATCACCATCAAAAGTTAAAGTTTTCTTTTCCCAAGTATCAGAAGAAAAAACTGTATAAGCCTGTGATATTTTTCTTGATTCTCTTGAGAGTTCTACAATAAAAGTTCCTGTTTTTGTAGATTTTATATAAAAGCTTAAAGTTATCTTTTCAGCACTAGAAGTACCCCATTTTAACTGTTGAATATCTTGACCTTCTATTCTGTATTTTAAAGTTAATTGATTATCTACAGCTAAACTTGCATCTGCTGTTGTGCAATCAAACTTTAAAGATTTAGCAAAACCTTCACCAGTAGGAACATCTGTTGATTGTGATTGTGTAAACCTTACATCAGTTGTACCATTCTCAAAATAATACATTCTGTCTACAGTAAAATATCCTGCATCTGCACCTTTACCTGTCTCACTTATTCCCCTCTGTGCCACTTGCATTGCACCATTGATGATAAGATTCTTACCTATAGCAGAGGATTGTAATGAGCCATCATTATATGTAATTCCATTAGTTCCGTTAATTGCTACACTCATTATTTATTCCCCTTTGGATACTTGTCTTTAATTGCTTTAATATCTGCTTTCCAAGCATCAATCCCATTGTGGTATATATTATCTAGTTGCTCTTGCCATGTTGGATATGCAGAAACTCTTTGTTGTTTGTATGAGTGCTTTGCTATCTCTGTTTCAACAGCATTGTTGTTGTAAGTTACTTCTTTATCATCTTTATCATAAGCAACATCACCACGAATAGTGACTACGCTAGGATAAAGTTTATATATTGCTTCGTGTTTATTCATTATCCTGCAATCTCCATAAGTGTTATAAATGAATTAGAATCATTTGCACCAATAGCAACACTACCTGAACCTGTATTACGATAAAACTTAATTATATAAGTTTGAGCAGATGTAGAAGAAGGGCTATGTAAATTTGAAAAAGGAACATTTCTTTGATTATCTGTTGATGCTGTATCATATCCTGCATAGAAAGCTGGAGTGGTTAATTCTGTAGCTCCATTAAATAAACCAATTCTAACACCAGTATTAACTGCTGCTGTAAATACTGCATTTGCACTTCCTATTACTAATATTTTACTACTTGTGCTTGATGGTGTTATTGTTGCTGTTATTCCACTGTCTACATAAGATGTACTTGTTGTTGATACATTTGATTGCCATAAATAATGTACTACTTGTAATACATTCCCCGCTTTAGGTGCAGTATCTGTTAGCACTGTCCCTGTACTTGCAGGTAAAGTAAGTGTATTTGTTCCTGCTACTGCGGGAGCTGCAACTGTAATAGCTCCAGACGTGTTTCCTGTTAATACTATATCAGCCATTATTTATTTTCCCAAGTTAAAGTTTCTTCATTCCAGACATATTCTTCTCCATCATCTGGGTAAGCTACTGGAGCATCCCATGTCCATGTAGTTTCGTTTAGTGTCCATGATGGATAAGGTTGTGGTGCGTGGAATACATCGTTAGTTGCATCATAGGTATAACCTACTCCAGCATAATTACCTCTTAAAGGTCTGCCTTTTGGATGCTGATTAGCGTGTGTGTTGTAAGATGTTTGTAACCAAGTACCAGGACTTGAATCTACAAAGGTATCAAAGAAGTCTGCCTCTGCAACAATGACCTGTTCTACTATTCCGTTATTTACTTTTGCGTAATATGCCATAGTTTTTCCTTAAGCTGTATAGCTACCTGATGATGTGTATTGTAAAATAGTGTTAGCACCTGATGTAGTTACTGTAGGACTTCCAGTAGTTGTCCCTGAATAGTTGGCAGTAAGTAGAGAAAGTATAACTACACCAGAACCGCCTGTACGACTTCCAGCCCCAGCTCCGCCTCCTGTATTTGCAGTTCCATTAGAATTAACTGCACCACCACCACCTGTACCTGCTGTTCCATTTCCACTTTCTCCAGAGCCAGCACCGCCGCCAGCTCTAGTAACTGATGAGCCTGTAATTGATGACGCTAAACCATTGCCTCCGTTACCACCTATTCCACCAGCAGTACTTGTAGTTCCAGCTGCTCCTGCTCCTCCCCCGCCTCCACCAGCAGCACCACCAGCCCAAGCAGCATGACCACCACCATTATTACCTTGACCAACCGTTCCAGCACCGCCGCCAGAGGTGACTGCAGTACCTCCAGAAGAATAGGATGTTCCACCACCTGAACCACCTGTTCCACCTATATAATTAACTGTATTTGGTATACCACCTCTACCCCCACCAAGAGATGTGATAGTAGAAAATACAGAATCATCACCAACGGTTTGAATTGCCCCACCTGCCCCAACAATAATTGTATGTGTAGAGCCAGGTTGAGCTGATAATGATGAAGCTCTATAACCACCCGCTCCAGCCGCAGCAACGTTAGGACTACCACCGCCACCTGCTATCACTAGATATTCTATATCATAAGAACTACCAGGAATTCCTGCTACATTCCATGTATTATATGTAGCATTATAAATCTCCATTTGACCTGTATCTGTGTTGTATCTTGTCATTCCAGTAGTTGGACTTCCTGGTCTTTGTGCAGTTGTTCCTGTAGGTATTTCCAAAGCACCTGCTGTTAATGATGCAATTTTAGTTCCTGCGGATTGGAACTCTATCTCACCCGATGTATCAGAAGTTAATTTTAATCCACCACTTGTATCTGCATTTATTATTGAAGCCATATTATAATACCACCCATCGTTGTCCTGAAGGAATAGTAACTGTAACACCACCACTTAATGTAATAGGTCCTACAGACATTCCATTTGTATTTGTTGATAAAGTATAATTACTTGTTACAGTAAGATTATTTTCATAAATTACTCCACCTGCAGAAGCACCTCCACCAATAGAACCCCAAGCTGCAGTATACCCTTCAAATTCTCCAGTAGTTGAATTATATCTAAACATACCTGCTGCTGGTGAACCTGGTCTTTCTCCTGTAGTACCTGTAGGTAGTTCTAAAGAACCAGTACCTGTTAGTGTTATTTCATTGGGAGAATATACAAATGTTTTTAATTGTGTACCAGTAACTTTTTTAGAAGTTCCTGATTCATTAATCTCAAACTCATTAGCGTCTGCTACTGATGAAGCTCCCGTTAATCCTGATATTTTTACATTTGCCATTATTTAACCCTTGTCCAAGTTGTTCCTACTTTTTTATAAATTTCAGTTGGTTCTTTCCAACTTCCTAAATGTTTTACATATGGTTGACTATCTTTCCAAGCACCTAAGTATTTAATATACATGTAACTTAAGAACCCAATCTTAGTTGCTTCTGCTGTTAAATAACTTACACCAGCATTTACTAATACAATACCTGTAATTCTAGTATCACCAGATTCTGTGATTCTTATATCTGTACCTGTTTCTAAATCTCTGATTAAATCAGTATCATTATAACTTTTAAATTCACCATATTGTATAGTCATGGTTAAGTGCCCTTCCTATAAACTTTTTTCCAAGCACCACTTACTTTCTTATATATTACAGGTTCTTTCCAAACACCTTCATGTTTAACAAATGGTTGTGAGTCATCCCATGAACCACTTACTTTAACATACATATCTGTTTCTAATGCATCTGCTACTAAAGTACCTGTTCCAGTTAAGTTTGCTAAACCAAATTTAATCTTTAATGCAAAAGCACTTAATGTTCCTGTACCTGTAAAGTCTGCAAAAGCTATTTGTTTAACTATACCTTCTGCTGTTATAGAACCAGTACCAGTTAAATCTGCTAGTGGTTTTGCAGTAAAGGTTTGCAAAAATGTTGCAGTCCCTGTACTTGTAAAATTAGTATGACCAAACTGTGTTCTTACACCTACAGATAATTTACTACCTACTGCTTGTAAATCTGCAAGAGCTACTTGTGTATGTGATGGTACTACACTTATTGTACCTGTACCAGTTAAATCACCTAATCCAAAAAATACTTTTCTACCTAAAGCAGTCATACTACCACTGCCTGTTAGGTCTGATAGTGCTATTGCTTTTAAATCACCATCTGCAGATATAGTACCTGTACCAGTTAATCCAGACTCTGCATTATGTATTCTTACACCTATTGAAGCTATTGTACCTGTACCAGTAAGCGATGCTAGTGCTATTGATGTAGAATCTGCATCTGCACTTAACGTACCCGTTCCTGCAAGATTAGCTTCACCTAATGTAAATCGTTCTGTTATACGAAATACACTGGCTTCCGTAATCCTGCTGTCGCCATTTTCAAGGATTCGAAAACCGTCAGCCATGGTGTATCCTTAAGCTAAGGTTAAGTCGATATTACCAGCTGAAAATTCTAATGTATCACCATCAGCAATTGTTTTAGATGCTGTCATGTTACCATGCCATAACAAGTTTCCACCTGATAAAGCATCAAAAATACCAATAGCTACTACAGTACCAAAAACAGCTCCTGAAGCTGTCCATGATACATCTCCTGAGTTAGATGTAGTTCCTGTTCCTGAAGTTGCTGCTGCAAATGCTACAGTTTTTCTAGCATATCCACCACCTGAAACTTCTGTACCACCACCTGAATCACTTGGTGCTACTGTATATAATGCTACATACCATGCTGTAGGACGAGTAACAGAACCTGTTGTCATCGAATAGTCTAGTAATAGCTTTTCTGCATAATCCGATAAAGCTGCCATTTATTATTTCTCCTTAAGTTACTTTGAACCAGATATCACCATCTGAACCACCTGATGGAGACGCTGTACTAATTGTTACCCTATCAATTAAAGCTAGGTAATTGTCATATAGGGTTTGCATTGATGCTAAATAATCTACCCCGTCTACAGTAAAATCACCAGTCATTGTTATATCTTTAACATTGTTGATGTCATTACTATTCAAGTCGAGGTCATTCTGCATGGAATTAGGTTCACCAGTAGGATTGTCTCGATATAATACTTTTTGTTGGAACTCGTTTTCTATTGTGGTAAATGTAGTATTAAATGTTGTATTACTAGCATAACCAGATGATATGGTAGGTAAGTCTATTTTAGCCACGTTTTTTCCTCTTTGATTCTTTCTTTAGATTAGTCTTAGCTGCAACCTTGCGCAGATTTTTTTTAGTATTGTTTCTAGGGTTATTATCCTTATGGTCTACTTGACGAGGGTCTCCCTTCTTAAGACCTGCTTGCTTTCTAGCTGCATTGCGTGAAGCTCTATCCTTTACTCTACCTGGTTTCTTTTTCTTTTCCCAGTTTAGTTCTTTCTTGTAATCTCTTTTACCTTTAGTTTGATAAGGCATTATACTTTTTGATAAGGTAACAATATATCGTCATTCTGTACTTCTGTATTTACTGAGCCAACTAGTCCTGCTTGAGCTGTTCCAGCAGTCCCTATACCACTAGAAGTACCTAGTGAACCAACAGCTCCTCTATTTGCACCTGTACCTGGTTTTTCTTCTTTAGGTGTTGATGCTTGTTGTTGAACTGCTGGTTCTTCAAAGCTTCTTCGTGCTAATGCTCCTAAAGGACCACCACTATTAGCTTGCAGTGCTCTAGCTCCTACTGACCCAGGTTTTGGTGCATTGACTGCTCCAGGTTGATTATCAACTCTCCAAGGACTTTGTGCTCCCATAGTTCCGTCTAGTTGCCTAAAAAGCATTACCATACTATACTCCTGTGTATAACGTTATTAAAAAAAATATTACTGGTGTTATTGGCATAATAGTAATATAAGCTAGTATACTAACTATCTTTGCCATTGACAACCTTTAAACCTATCCGTTCTAAGTCAGCCTGTCTTTCTTTAGCAGCCTTTGCATCTGTCTTCAATTCTCTTTGTACTTCTTCCTTGCTTGGTCTTCCTGCACGTTTAGAGTAACCTTTCTCTACAAGGTACTTAGCAGCCTGTAGACCTTTTGGGTCATTATCTAGACTGTGCATTATAATAGACTTAATACCTTTAGCCTTAAGACGAATATCTATTTCATCTCTCCAAGCCTGTATCATATCTTTAATTGCTGGTGTTGTGTTATTACACAAATATATCCAGTGGTCCCAAGAACCAAGATGTTCCATTGCGAAATCATACTCAGCTCCTGGTACGTGGTCATACGCCATATAAATCTTTTTTAGAGAAGGATAGGTGATGTCACCTTTAACCAAGTCATAGTCCTTCATGCACCAGATTGGTTCCATAGATTCATCTCTCATCTCCCAGAATAGGGATTGAGTTCTATACCTACCCATCTTGTCTTTATATGGTTTATTCATTTACGTTTACCCATGTGAATAGTAGGAATAGAGTATGTTCTAACTTTGTTAGCACTATTCTGTGCAGCACCTCCACGTTTAACTAATCTAGCTCCACGTTTTTCTTCTGCTTGTTTTGCTTTCCACATTGTTGGATGTTGTTCACCTTTAAGTACTTTATAGCTTCCTTTAGGTAAATTACCAGTCATTGTTTCTTTTCTAGTAGCAGGAACTACAGAACCATAGTGTCCTTTTGGTCCACGACCCATACCAGCTTTTATAGCTGATTTGTAATCATAACCTTTACCTTTTGGGTTAAATGCCATAGGTGTGCCTATTTAATTTATTATTAAAGTTATTACATTATAACATGATTCCCTTGATACTATCATTAACCTGATAAAAAAGAAAAACTATATCAAGTAATACATGTTACTTATACTAATATTATATCATAAAAAATAACAAAAGTCAATACCTAATTACAAGTATTTACTAAAATAATGAAAATAATTACAAATTACCCCTTTCCCTAACTCATCGAAGATGAGAATTTCTGTAAGATATTTATTTCTTGTAGTTCATTATATACAAAGTCAAGTGCAACCCCCTGCCTAGGGGTAATATTTACACATTTCTAGAGATATATTCTTTTTTTATAGCCTAGACAGTGTTTTTTCTAGAGTATGCATTACAATTATCATATACTATTCTCCCGTAAGTGTATGATTAATATAATATCTCTACTAATAAGTAACTCCTCTCTATCCTAACTCTATTATACATTCTATTAGGGTAGCTATTCCTGCTATATTCTATGGAAAGGAATAACCCAAAGGCTCCTTCCTCATAGAATCAAGCCAACAAACTACCGTTGTCTTGACCCTTACGGGTAACTATCAGGGCTAAAAACCACTGTAATGCATAGTAGATGTGCATAAACTATTGATAACATTGTGCATAACATTATGGATTAAATGTGTAATACAAACGACACATTTAAACCACAACGTTATACCCAACGTTACCAACAATTTATACACATCCTTCAATTGTAGTCCTATGTAATGCATATATTTTGAGTAGAAATGCGTAGACGTTTGATAGATATGCTTTATGTATTTTATTTAGATAGATTGAACGACAAGTAAAGAACACACTTGTCTAAAGGCAGTCTATAGGGGATGAATATGAAAACCAATATAAAGTTTTACATTTCATTAACAATTTAGTGGTATTTTGTAACATTTTAGAAACATCTTTTATGTAAAATTATGGACATGAAAAGGAAAAAGGTGACTTTTCAAGTGTAGTTAAAAAACAACACCTTTATTTTTAAAAGGAAATAAACATGAAAAACTTAACTGAAATTTTAAACGGCTCACATGGTTACCAAGCTCAATTGATAGCACTTGCAAAAA
>Ga0257116_1001889_pt1 | contig 12201 bp, 12 predicted proteins | sample SI112_120mmetaG_FD_190150 | JGI IMG/M metagenome (GOLD analysis project Ga0257116, IMG submission 190150) | Marine microbial communities from Saanich Inlet, British Columbia, Canada - SI112_120m | ecosystem: Environmental > Aquatic > Marine > Inlet | place: Canada: British Columbia | collected...
GTTGAACAAGCAAAAAAAGTATCTAAGGATTTATTAGAATGGGTTGATAAAGGTTACAAAGTAATAACTTTAACAGCAAGCTGTGGGCTTATGCTAAAATTTGAATGGCCACTACTTTTACCAAATGATGAGAATGTAACTAGGCTATCTAAAAATGTTATGGATATTGACGAATATATTGTTGATATCTCAAACAAAGAAGGCTTAGTCGAGGGGTTAGAGGAAATTGATGGAGGTGTAACAGTTCATCATGCTTGTCATGCAAGAGCACAGAACATGGGTGTTAAAGCAAGGGATATGCTAAAATTAATACCTAATATTAAAATAGATGTTGTTGAAAAGTGTGCAGGTCATGGAGGTACTTTTGGAGTTATGAAAGGCACACATGATTTAGCAAATAAAGTGGGTAAACCTGCCGCAAGACAAATCAAAACAAAAAATAATAAATATATGGCATCAGATTGCCCTCTAGCAGGAAAACATTTAAAGCAATTAGAAATTGATACAAATATTTCAAATGATGAGACACTACACCCTATCGAATTAATGGCGAAAAGTTATAAATTATGATTATGCCTAAAGAGAAAAGAGAAATTCAAAAACAAGACATCATGCCATTAGATGTTTACATAAAAAATCGTAAAGAGCTTAGAAAAAATATTGTTAGTTTTAAGAAAGATAGAAGAATTGCCTTAGGTCCTTACGCAACTTTTTACTTTGAAAATTATGAAACAATGCTAGCCCAGGTACAAGAGATGCTCTATATAGAAAAAGGAGGAGATGAGCAGCTTAAAGATGAGCTAGAAGCATACAATCCTTTAATACCTAACGGAAAAGAACTTACAGCTACTTTGATGTTTGAAATAGATAATCCCGTTTCAAGATCGGCATTCTTAAGTAAAGTTGGTGGAATTGAAGAAAAAGTGTTTATTAAAATTGATGGTGAAATTGCTAAAGCAGTTCCAGAGAAAGACGTTGATAGAACTTCTGCTGATGGTAAAGCCTCATCAGTTCAATTCATACATTTTGAACTTACTGATAAACAAATTCAAAAGTTTAAATCAAAAAATATAGATATTGAACTTGGCATAGATCACAAAGATTATTCACATACAACCAAACTAAGTTTGGAGAATATAAACTCATTGTCAGCTGATTTTAATTAATTAGACCCCAAATATTACTAATTTTAATCCATCCATCAAAGCCATCAGACTCAATTTTACACCAACCACCTTCACATTTTTGTAAAACTAATAGTCTTCCTTTTTTAATTTGCGCAATTGGTTTTGCAAAAGAAGTAGGTTTTTTAAACAAAATTTTATCATTTGTTGTGATAACTGAATTACTTTTTTTTAATTGCGAAATGTGTATCCAGCCACTGTTATTTTTAAAATCAACTATTCGTCTAAAGTTTTCTTTTTTATCTATTTGTTTTACTGGTAAATTGATTTTATTGTAAACAAATTTTATATCTGAGTCGAAGCTAGGACCATATCGAACATTAATTTTATTTTTTTTTAAAGACAGAAAAGTTTCTGCTGCACCATTGGATGCAGACAAAAAAATTAAGAAAATTAGTGTATAAATATTTTTTTTCATTAATTACATATACATTTATTTCTTCTAGTAAGTTTTGCTTTTCTAAAATTTAAATTTAATAAATCTACAATTAGTATAAAGCCATTTAAATTTTGACCTATATTTAATATTTCCTTTAAAATTTCATTTGCTTGCATAGAGCCAATAGTACTTGCCACCGTTCCTAAAATTCCTTCATATTCACAATTTAACATGTCATCAGAGATAGTTTCTTCTTGATAAAAACATCTTAAACAAGGCTCTTTTTTATTTTTAAAATTAAAGGTAAAGATATGACCATCAAATTTACTAATAGCACCGGTTACAAGAAATTTTTTATGTTTTAGACTTAAATCATTAATTAGAAATTTAGTTTTAAAATTATCTGTGCCATCAACTATGTAATCATAATTTTTAATAATTTTTTTAGAATTTTTTTTATCTAATCTTAAATTGAAGATATTAACTTTCGTTTTTGGATTAATATCTTTTAATTTTTTTTTAGCTACTTTAACTTTTGATCTATTCAAATCTTTTTCATTAAATAAACTTTGTCTGTGTATATTTGAAAGGTTAACTAGGTCATTATCTATAATTCCTAGTGTGCCAATTCCAGATCTAGTTAGAAATTCTGCTACTGGGCATCCTAGGCCCCCCATGCCGACTATAAGAACTTTAGAATTAACGATTTTTTTTTGCCCTAAAATTCCAATATTTTTTAAAATTATTTGTCTTGAAAATCTTTCAAGTTGATTTTTGCTTATTTTTGAGCTCATTTGCCTGTTGAGCCAAACCCACCCTCTCCCCTGACAGTTTCTGGTAGATTATCTGTTTCTTCTAAATTCATTTTAATAACGGGAGTTAAAATCATTTGCGCAATTCTATCATTATTATTTATTAAAAAATCACCACTACCGTGATTAAAAAGTATTACTTTAATTTCCCCTCTATAATCACTATCGATTGTTCCAGGAGTATTTAATACACTAATGTTATTTTTTGCAGCTAGACCAGATCTTGGTCTGATCTGAATTTCAAAATCACTTGGAAATGCAACAGAAATACCTGTTGGAACTAAACAAGATGTTTGTGGATTAAGATTTATTGGCTTTTTTATAAATGCCATTAAATCCATCCCCGAAGCACCAGTAGTTTTGTAAGCAGGTAAATTTACTTCAGGATCTAATTTCTTTATAAGAACTTTTGTCATTAATTTAATTGATCAATTATTTTATCAACTATTTCGTCTGATATTTCAGATTTTTTTTTATACAAAAGTTTTTCTTTCTCTTTATTTTTATAATGAATTGTCACCTCATTAAAATCAGAATTAAAACCAATTTTTTTGTTAGAAACATCATTAGATACAATCCAATCACAATTTTTATTATTTAATTTTTCTTCAGCATTATTTTCAACATCATTAGTTTCAGCTGCAAATCCAATTACAAGATCAGGCCTCATTGAATTATGATTAGAAACATAGTTTAAGATGTCTACATTTTTTTCTAAATTTAAATTAAGTGTATCTTGTTTCTTAATTTTATTTTTGTATTTTTTATTAACTTTAAAATCAGCAACAGCTGCTGAAAACACTGCAACATTAGTGGGTAAGTTTTTTTGAGTTGCAATAAGCATTTCATCTGCTGTTTCAACTTTGATAAGTTTGATGTTTTTATCAACACTTAAATTAGTTGGACCAGAAATTAAGGTTGTATCAAAACCTTTTTTAGATAGAGACTTAGCCAATTCATACCCTTGTTTTCCACTTGATTTATTTGTAATAAATCTAACAGGGTCAATATATTCATTTGTAGGTCCTGCTGTTACAAGCGCTTTAAATCGTTTATTTTTACTAAGATTTAAAAAATAATTATTTATTTCAGCTGAAATTATTTCAGGATCTGACATTTTACCTTGCCCATACTCACCACATGCCATATCACCGATTTCTGGACCAATTATTATATAACCAAAATCTTTTAATTTTTCTAAGTTTTGTTTTGTAGATTTGTGTTCCCACATCCTAACATTCATAGCTGGTGCCAAATATATATTCTTATTTGATGCAAGCACTACGGTTGAAGCCAAGTCATCTGTTGTTCCTTGTGCAAATTTTGATATGGAGTTAGCTGTTGCTGGTGCAACTAAGATTATGTCTGCCCATCTTGATAGAGCTATATGATCCATTTCTGTTTCATTTTCAACACTAAACAAATCACTGTAAACTTTACCTTGTGAAAGAGAGGCAACAGAAAGAGGAGTTACAAACTCTTTGGCACTAGCAGTTAAAATAGTTTTGATTTCTGCTCCATTTTTTTTTAAAAGTCTAATTATTTCAAGACTTTTATATGCAGATATTCCTCCACATATAATAAATAGGATTTTTTTATTTAACAGATTTTTCATTTTAAGAATTAAAATACCAATAGTCCAAAAATTACAAGAACTAATAATCCAATAATAGATTGATTTCTAAAAGCTAGCATTTCAGATTTTTTATTATTTAAGGCAGTATAAGAATTTGAATTTTGAGGTATCTGTCCACTGGCTAAAAACGTTAAAGCCTGATTGGCTTTATCCATAATTTCAGGAAATTCAGGCAACCGTTTAATTACTTCAGAAGTATTTTGCAAAGTGTCTGTGATTGTATTGATGGGATCTTTTGTTTCTTTTAGCCAATTTTCAAGTACTGGTTTTGAAGTTGTCCATATATTTGTATTAGGGTTTAATTTTCTGGCTACACCTTCAACAACAATCATAGTTTTTTGTAACATTAAAAGTTGAGGCTGAGTTTGCATATTAAATTTCTCAGTGACATCAAATAATTGTTTTAATAACTTTCCACCAGATATGTCTTTAACTGCCTGTCCAAATATAGGTTCCCCTATTGACCGAAGTGCTTGGGCTAAGTCATCAATTGGAACATTGTTTGGAACTAGTCCTGCAACTAGATGAACTTCAGCTACTTTTCTGTAATCTCTTTGAATAAAACCAAATAGAATTTCAGCTAGGAATCTTTTGCTAAGTTTATCAAGTCTACCCATTATACCAAAATCTATTGGAGCAATTTGGCCACTATTATCTATAAAAATATTTCCTTGGTGCATATCTGCATGAAAAAAACCATCTCTAACTGCATGTCTTAAAAAATGTTGAATAATATCTTCTGCAATTTTATCAGTATTTAAATTTCTTTTTTTTAATTCTTCTGTCTCTCTTATAGAAACACCATCAATCCAGTCTAATGTCATTACATTTTCACTTGTAAAATTCCAATAAATTTGAGGAACTTTAAAACCTGCATCATTTTTAGTATTTTCTGCATATTCATTAGCTGCAGCTGCTTCAAATCTTAAATCCATTTCTAGATTAGTTATCTCTTTTAATAAAAAAACAACTTCAACTAGTTTTAATCTTTTTGTTTTTTTTACAAAAGATTCTACAATAAAAGCAAACAGCATCATTGCGTCGATTTCTTCATTAAATATTTTCTTAATATTTGGTCTCAGAATTTTTATTGCAACATCTTTGATAGTTCCATCGTCATTTATTTGGGCTTTGTGCACTTGAGCTATTGAAGCAGCTGCAACAGGTTCACTTAAATTAATTATTGAATTATATGTTTCTTCACCGAGGTCTTCTTTGATAATTTCTTTTGCTTGATTTATAGAAAAAGGTGGAAGTCGATCTTGTAAATTTTCAAGCTTAACTGATAACTCTTTCCCAATAATATCAGGTCTTGTTGCTAAAAATTGACCAAGTTTTATAAAAGTTGTGCCCATTGACTCTAAAGAATTAGATAGTCTCTCTCCTTCATCTTTATTTAAGTCTTTTTGCTCACTTTTAGAAAATGAAAATGACAAAAGCTGAAATAATACTGTTATTGCAAGAGGAGGTTTTTTAAATTTTGAAGCAATATTTAAAATATCTGACTTTGCAACCTTTCTTCCTAATCTAAACAAGATTATGAGTTTTTTAATCATTAAAATTTCCATCCACTGTGAATTGAAACAATACCGCCAGAGAAGTTTCTATAAGAACATTTTTTAAAATTATTATTTTTCATCAATTCAATCAATTCTTCTTGATTAATAAATTGTTCAATACTTTTAATTAGATATTCGTATGGTTCCTTTTCACCAACAACAAACTGTCCAATAATAGGAATTAATTTTGAATAATTTCTATAAATAAAATCTAAGTTTGAATTTTGAATTTTGGAAAATTCTAAACATAAATAGCGTCCACCAGGTTTTAAAACTCTGTAAGCTTCAGAAATAGCTTTATCTAAATTCTTGGTGTTTCTTAAACCAAAACTAATAGTGTAAAAATCAAATGTATTATCTGGCAAAGGTAGTTTTTCAGCAGAAGAAATTATCCACTCAATATTATTGTAATTAGAAAGTTTTTGTTTTCCTTGATTAATCATTCCCTCATTTGGATCAATACAAGTGATTTTTTCATTTTTATTTGTATTATCTAAATATAATTTACCTATGTCACCTGTACCACATGCTACATCAACCAATTTTTTATTTAAGGATGGTTTCATCATATTTATTAGACTTTTTTTCCAAAACCTATGAACACCAAGAGACATAAAGTCATTCATTAAGTCATATTTATTATAGACTTGGTCAAATACACTTTGTACTAATCCTTTTTTATTTTGAAGATGTTGTTGCATAAAAAAATATATATATTCAATATAGTGTGAAATGCCAGAATTACCAGAAGTAGAAATTGTCAGACAATCTCTTGATAAAAAGATTAAACAAAAAAAGGTTAAAAAAGTAATAGTTCGAAATAGAAATTTAAGATTTAAATTACCATATGATTTTAGTCTTTATTTACAAAACAAGAAAATAATTAAAGTAGGAAGATTTTCAAAATATCTTATTATTTTCGTATCTGATGGTAGTTATTGTTTAATTCATTTAGGAATGTCGGGAACAATACATATTGTAAGTAAAAAAAAAATTAATAAATTTACTAATACAAGTTTTTATAATTCGCCTTATCTTCCAAAAAAACATAATCATATAGAAATAATTTTTGATGACTTTAAAGTTGTCTATAATGACCCTAGAAGATTTGGATTTTTTCAAATTATAAAAAATAACTTTGAATTAAATAAAAGATTTAATCATCTTGGTCCAGAACCTTTTAGCAAAACATTTAACCTAACTTATGTTTTAAATTTTTTTAAAGGCAGGAACAAAGATATAAAAAGTTTTTTACTTGATCAGAAATTTATATCAGGAATAGGAAATATATATGCAAGTGAAATTTTATTTTTTAGTAAAATAAATCCATTTAAAAAAGCAAGCTTACTGAACAAAAAAGAATGTAAAAATATTATATCAAATTCTAAAAAAATCCTTTTAAAAGCTATTAGCAAGGGTGGGTCTAGCATTAGAAATTTTCAGGATATATCCGGATCTAAAGGTGCATTTCAAAATGAGTTTAAAGTTTATCAGCAAGAAGGTAAGAGATGTAAAAATTTGGGATGTTCAGATCTTATAAAAAAAAAGATAACCTCTAATAGGTCAACTTTTTTTTGTGATTCTTGCCAAAAATAAACAATTATTTTATTGACCACCATAAATTCTCAAGCTATACCCCTGCGGATATGGCAAACACAAAATCAGCAATTAAGAGAATTAGAAGAATTTCTAAGCAAACAGCAGTAAATAAAGCCAGAAAGAGCAGATTTAAAAATGCTCTTAAAAAAATGAATATTTTGATTGAAGATAAGAAGAAAGATGAAGCTCTTAAATTCTTGCCTAAATTGAATTCAGAATTGATGAAGATTGCCAAAACTGGAATTATTAAAAAGCAGAACGCATCAAGAAACGTTTCTAGAATAACTAAAAAGATTTCTACAATCTAAAAGATAACTCATTGGTTGTTGTGATTTACAATTTCTAGTATCCACACCATATATAAAAATTTTTTTTTAAGCAACTACATTTAGATCTAGTAAATATATAATATAATTTAATTCAATCTGTGTTTGATTCAATTAATAATTTTATTTTTTTTAATAAAGAAAAATAGTTAAAAAAATTTTTTTTTAAAACTTAAATCTACAATCATAGATTTTATTTTTTTTTAATTTTATATAATAATTTGTTGCAAAAATTTAATATTAGTTCTAACTGAGATTTTCTCTGAAGTTATGAACAAATCTACAAATACAAAAAATTTAAATAATTTTAAAACTGAAAATTTTGATTGGAAATTAGTTCAGGCTCAAATGAAAGATAAGTTGGGGCCAGAAATCTTTGAAAGTTGGCTTAAAAAAATTTCTTTTGTAGATGAATTTAATAATTACATATTATTATCAGTACCAACAAGATTCATTAGAGACTGGATAACCTCAAGATATTTAGATCAAATTTTACAGATTATTAAAGTTCATAAGAAAGACATAATTAGAATTGAATTTAATATAGTTGATCAAGATACAAGATTGCAGAAAGATGAAATCACTCAAAAACCCTTAGTCAGAAGTGAAAATATTTCTTTTATAGAAGACTCTTACCTTCAATATAATCGAATAGATCCAAATAAAAGATTTGATAATTTTATAACAGGTTCAAGTAATAAACTTGCTTACGAAGCATCTTTAAAAGTTTCAGAAAATATATCGCATTATAACCCTCTATATATTTATGGTGGCGTTGGAATGGGTAAAACACATCTTTTAAATTCTATTGGTCTTGAATTAAAAAAAAATAACAAAGTGATGTTTATATCAGCTGAGCGTTTTATGTATCAGTTTGTAAAATCAATTAAGTCGAATGATATGGTAAAGTTTAAGGAATACTTTAGGAATACAGATATTTTATTGATTGATGATATTCAATTCATAAGTGGTAAAGAAGCAATGCAGGAAGAATTTTTTCATACTTTTAATGCATTGTTGGATAAAGGTTCTCAAATAATTGTTTCAGCTGACAGATCACCAAATAAATTATCAAGAATTCAAGAAAGAATTAAATCTAGGTTTTCAGGTGGTTTAGTTGTCGATATCCAAAAACCAGATAATGAACTTAGAAAAAAAATTGTTGAAAACAAAACTGAGGAATTAAATAATCTTTATGCAGATCAAATACAGGTTTCTAAAGAAATACAAGATTTTATAAGCAATGAAATCACCGCAAGTGTAAGAGAGTTAGTTGGTGCAATAAATAGAGTTGTCTCATTTTCAAGAATTTACAACAAAGTACCAAATTTAGCCGAAACAAAAGTTGTGTTAAAAGATTTGTTAAATTTAGCAGAAAATAAAGTAACAATTGATTTAATACAAACAACTGTCTGTAAATTTTTTAAGATTAGCAAAAATGAAATGTTATCATCTAGAAGATCAAGATATCTTGTAAGACCAAGACAGACAGCTATATATCTCACTAAAATTTTAACTTCTAAATCTTTACCTGAAATAGGAAGAGAGTTTTCTAATAGAGATCATACGACAATAATTCATTCAGTAAAAACTATTGAAAAAATTAAAGAAAAAGACCCAGAGATGGTTGAAAATATTAGTAAGTTAAAGAATCAGATACTATATAATAATAAAGAAAATGAAATTTAACGTTAATCAACAAGATTTACAGCAAGCATTAAATTATTGTCAGGGTGTAATTGAAAAACGTAGTACCCTTCCAATTTTGTCTAATATTTTATTAGATGCGAGTAACTCAAATCTAACAATAACAGCTACAGATTTAGATTTGATATTTATTCATCAGTTAAATAATGTTGAGATTTTACAGGAAGGTAAGACAACGACAACCTCTTCTATCATGTATGATATTATAAGAAAATTTTCTTCAGGAAAAAAAATAAATCTTTCTTTAACTGATATTAGCAAGCTACAGGTTGAGTCTGAAAAATCTATCTTTAATTTAAATTGTATTAGCGCGACTGAGTTTCCGTTAACAGATGAGAATTTTAATCAAAATGAGTTTGTTATTAAATCAAAACAACTTTTAAAATTATTAAATAAATGTAAATTTTCTGTTTCAAATGACGAGACAAGGCATTATCTAAGTGGAATTTATTTACATCAAACTGAAGTAGAAGATAAGAATTATTTAACAGCTGCAGCAACTGACAGTCATAGAATGTCTATTTCAAAAATTAGACTAGATCAAAAAATTGACTTTGAACCAATTATATTACCAAAAAAAACTATTTTTCAACTATGTTCTTTATTAGATAGTTATGATGGAGATGTAAAAATCTCTAATATTAAATCTAAAATCAAATTTGAGTTAAATAACAGTATATTGATTTCAAAACTTATTGATGGCAAGTTTCCAAATTACATACAGGTAATACCAAAAAATAATCAAAAAAAATTAGAGATTGATTTAAAATTATTTTTAAACTCTGTTGATAGAGTTGCGTCAGTATCACTAGATAAAAAAGATGGAGTAAAATTTAACTTATCAAAAGATACTTTAGATCTTTCTGTTAATAATACTAACAGTGGTGATGGTAAAGAAACTTTAAATGTAAAATTTGATCATGAATTAGAAATAAGTTTTAATTCAAGATATTTAATTGATGTTGCATCTCAATTAGATGGAGAAAAAGTTGAGATATTTTTTAATGATACGGGTTCTCCAGCTTTAATAAAGGACCCAGGAGATTTTGATAGTATATTTGTTGTTATGCCAATGAAAGGCTAGTCTAAAAAGTTAAGTTCAGAATAAATATTATTCTCTAAAATTTTAATAAACTCTTGTTTTGAATACCCAGCAACAATTGGTTTTAAAATTGAAATAGTAATAGTTTTGTGACTATGTTTTAACCCTTTTTTAGGCCAAACATATCCAGAGTTGATAGCAACTGGTTGACAGTTTATTTTTAATTCTTCATAAATTCTTGAAGCACCTTTTTTAAACGGCGGTCTTTCATTTGGTAAAACCCTCGTTCCTTGAGGAAAGATTATAAGGGGTCGCTTTGACTTATTTATAATCTCTGAAATATCGTCAAAGAAACTTAAATTGTCTTTAGTAACTTTATTTCTCTTTATTGAAATAGATCCAATTTTTTTTAAGTACCATCCAAAAATAGGTATCATAAGTAATTCTTTTTTGAGAATAAATACAGGTGAGTTAAAAATTGTTTGTAGAAAAAACGTTTCAAACATCGATTGATGTGACGCAGCTATAAAAAATTTTTCATTATTAATGATATTTTCTTTTCCTTTGATTACGATTTTTGTTGATAAAAAAAACTTAAGACAAAAGCTAGTCCAATAGCCCATTAACTTTCCACCAATAAGAACAACCTTTTGAGGTAAAAAAAACGCAGGCAAAAAAATTAATGAAATAATTATTATTCCAGAAAAAAAGAAAATTGAAAATATTGAGTTTCTAATCATTGTTATCAAAAGCTAAATTAAATCTTTATGCTTTTGTCTTTTTCTTATAATCTTTATTTTTGAACCTTTGATTAATAATTCTACAGGTTTAGGCCTAACATTATAATTTGAACTCAATGACATTCCGTATGCACCAACATCACACATAGCAACTAGGTCTTTTTCTTTTAATTTTTGGAAGTTTTTTAACGTTGTAAATTTATCAGTACTTTCACAAATTGGACCAACAAACTCATAAACTTTTTTAGATTTTTTGTTAGTTTTTATTGAAGGTAGTATTTTATGGGTTGTGCCATATAAAGCAGGTCTTAATAGATCATTCATTGCAGCATCAAGAATTATAAAATTTTTTCTTTCACCTTTTTTTATATATATTATTTTTGAAATAAGAGTTCCTGTGTTACCCACAATAGACCTACCAGGTTCGAATATTATTTTTGATTTGTGGTTTTTTAAAAATTTTTTAATAGCAAGATTATATTTTGTATAATCAAGTTTTTTATCATTATCATTATACGAAATGCCCATACCCCCACCTAAATCAATAAATTCGAACTGATAATCTATTTTTTTAATAATTCTATCAATTACATTGAGCATTTTTTCATAAGGTTTGTGATCTAAAATTTGACTTCCTATATGTACACTTAGACATTTCAGCTCTAAATAATTTGAATTTTTACAATAATTGATAAGCTCAAAAAATGTTTTTTCATTAACACCAAATTTATTTTCTTTTTTTCCAGTTGAAATTTGGCTCAAAGTTTTTGCATCTGTATTAGGGTTTAATCTAATACCAATTTGTACTTTTTTTCTTTTTAATTTTGCAATTCTGTGAATTTCTATAATTTCACTTTTAGACTCAGCATTTATTAATAATATTTTTTTATCAATAGCATAACTAATTTCATTTGAAGTTTTTCCAACTCCTGAAAAGACAATTTTTTTAGGATTTATACCTGCTTTTAGTGTCATCATTAATTCACCTATTGATACTACGTCTGCTCCAAGGCCAAATTTTTTTATCTCTCTAATTAAATCTACATTAGTGTTAGATTTAACAGCAAAACATATTAAAGGAGCAAAAGATCTAAAGCTTTTTTTAAAATTATTAATATTATTATTTAGCTTTTTATAGGAGTAGCAATAAGTTGGTGTACCATATTTGTTTGCAATATTTTGTACACTAACTCTCTCAATTGTAAGTTTTTTATTAA
>Ga0257116_1001913_pt1 | contig 12055 bp, 7 predicted proteins | sample SI112_120mmetaG_FD_190150 | JGI IMG/M metagenome (GOLD analysis project Ga0257116, IMG submission 190150) | Marine microbial communities from Saanich Inlet, British Columbia, Canada - SI112_120m | ecosystem: Environmental > Aquatic > Marine > Inlet | place: Canada: British Columbia | collected...
AAAGAGATTGAACTGAAGGCCTTGATGGAGGTAAAAGAGTTTAATCCTAGAACATTGCCAACAGGCCATCTGATCAGTAGGCTGGAATCGTTCATTGTAAGCCAAAAAGATAAAAAAAACATCAAAGAAGAATTTAAAAAATCTATCATAAGTTTAAAAGGCCGGGCAGAATTACAGTTAGAGAGATGCAGAAACGAGCATAAAAACCTGCATGACTTTCTGACTAAAATTAAGATAGAAGATATAACGATAGACAAAGTTCTTAATTCAAGTATGTATTGTAAAAAAGCTGGTGAGCTTGCTCACGAGACAGGTTCTCCGGTTCATAACTATAACAATCTGGAAAGTGAACTTTTCTATATCTATTTCTCCACCTTCTTCTCCGCAATGAGGAAGATAATAAAAGGTCATGACAACAAAGAGGGTAAAAAAAATGAGTAGCGGAAAACTTGTTTTAACCGGCACAATAGAACTTATATCTCCGACATCAATAGGTAGTGGTGACGGTGACCACAGCGATACGGACGTCTTGCGTGATAGTGACGGCATGCCGTTTATCCCCGCGACTTCTTTCATGGGTGTATTAAGACATTCTATGAAACTGAAGGAAAACGGCCATGATAAAAACCTGGAAAAATTCTGGGGATACTCCAAGGGCAGTAACGGCAGGCAGAGCGCCGTTAACTGTTCCGATTTAACACTGTGTAATGATGACAAGGCGGAGGTTGTTATTCGAGACGGCGTAAAGATTTGTAATAAAACCGGAATAGCAGTGGATGGCTCAAAATATGATTATGAGGTTATTGAACCGGGTGCTAAGTTTAAATTGTATCTTGAGATTGATATACAAGAATCAAAAAAGAGGGAATCAGACGAAACGTTTTTAGCGTTTGCTAAAAGTATGCTCAAGACTATCTGTCAAAGATTAGAGAATGAAGATGTATATATCGGCGCAAAAACCAACAGTGGGCTGGGCAGGATTAAGCTTACAGACGATAAAATATACGAGTTTAATTTCAAGAATAATAAAAAAGATGTTATGTGGTGGTTGAAAAGAGGAGACAGGGATTTTTCATCAAAACCGCCTGCCCCGCTTGACAGTAATGATATTGGGACATTTGATTTGACAGGAACCAGGTTTTGTATTAACGCTACATTTAACCTAAAAGATTCTTTAATTATTCGTACATACCCTGCTGGTACCGGAGATCAACCTGACGCCGTGCATATCAAATCAGCAAAAGGACCAGTTATCCCCGGAACATCCCTTAAAGGCGCGATTCGCTCACGGGCTGAACGTATTCTGAATACACTTGGTAAGCCATGTACAATCCTGACAGAACTTTTTGGTGATGTATGTGAAAAATCTAAGACCAGTTCAAAAGGCAGAATCCGGATAGACGAGGTCGTCTTGCCCAGATTTGTTGCCGAGACGCAAGCACGCATCAAGATAGATCGATTTACCGGAGGCACGATTGGTGGTGCATTGTTTGACACCATGCCACTCTTCAATCCCGATTTTAAAGGATCAGGGAATATGGGTGAGAAGGTAGAGTTCGTTACCATAACTATCAGGGATTATAAACCGCACGAGGCAGGGTTAATGCTACTGGTTTTGAAAGATTTGTGGACTGGCGATCTGGTAGTTGGCGGAGAAAAGGCTATTGGCCGTGGGGTGTTTGAAGGGGAAAGCGCAACAATATCTTTTGACGGAGAAAAGATCGAATTACAAAAAGGGGTTGCTCCACTTACAGGAGCAGATAATGAGAAGAAGAAGCTACAAGGCTGTGTAGATGCCCTTGTAGCTTATAAAAAAGGAAATGTGCAAAATGAAGGCTAACGGTTTAGAGTTAAAAAAGATAAAAACAGTAGTGCAAGAGCCAAAGCATGAGGATTTAGAATTAAAGGAGAACCTGGATGAACAACTAAAACCATGGTTCGAAGAACGCTTTAAAAAGAAGTCATACATTGTCTCTTATCTCGATTACAAGGTATTGATAGGTACATGGGAGAACGGCAAGTGCCATTTTCATGAAGATGGCACTATCAATCCGAAATATATCCGGAAACTGAGATTATTCAATGAAGATGAAGAGCTTTTTGTATGGCGTTCTTCTGATAGTCTCAACGGCAGATACCGCAAGGATGAGGAGGGCGACGAAACAGACGTTGTTGATGCAAAGCAGGTACTGTTTGGCACAGATACAGACAAGGATGATTTGAAAGACGGCTTCACAAGGATTTCTGAAAAAAGGGGTACTAAGATTGTTCTGCCGTTTTCAGGATTGGACGTTAAAAATAAAACTGAAGATAAAAGGGTGTTTGTACAAACAAGAAATTACATCGGTTATAATGACGTACATCAGGCCACGTATATCGATTGCCGGTTTATGGGTTTTTGGTATTACGGTAAAGAGAGAACATAGCTGTCCAAGTTGATTAAAAAGCGAAGCCACTGATAATACAAATGCAACCCGACAGTAGAACTGTCGAAGAGTAAAGTCCTCCCGTAAGGCGCTAATTTAAGGTATAGGATTTCAATGTTGATAACGCTTCTACTCCGCTCTGCGTGACGTAATCATCATCCGAGGCGGACAGGTGAGCGGCGTTGAAGGATGGTTGTTGTCGCGATAGCGACTTAACTTAACTCCTATCGGAGATAGAGAATGTCAATGAAAAATAAAAAAAATAACAGTAGGAAAAGCATGGGTCTTAGTGAAGCAATGGATAAAATTGCTAAGGAAAAATTTAAAATAACACTAGACAAACCTGGGCCTGGCAATCAGGGACCAGTTCATTGTGAGAAAAAGCAGATGAAACACGCAGTAAATATCCCGGAAGATCGCAGGGCGCGGGCGCCATATAACTTTGTGCCTTTGAATGAGAAAGTAGTCGAAGCGGAAGAGATACCGGGAAAGGGCAATCTAACATTTGACATCTACCATAATGATAAGAATACCGGTTATATTGAATTGGAGATTACAACAAGGACTCCGCTTTATATACGAGACACATTGACAAAAGATGAAATGGAAGAAAAAACAGGAATCGAAAAAGATCCAAAGAAGAAATATATCAACTCAGATTTTTTCTCTCGTGCCGGTAAAAAAAGAATCCCCGGAAGCTCATTAAGGGGGATGGTAAGAACGATGGTTGAGATGCTATGTTTTGGAAAGTTCGGATTCGTTGATGATAAAAGATTGTTTTTTCGTGCCGTTGCGGATCGGTCAAAGCCGGGTTCTGACTATATGGATATAATGATAGACAAAAAAAATAATTGTTTCCCCCGTATTAAAGCGGGGGTGTTAAAGAGACTCAATCAATCGTATGTAATATGTCCTTCGAAAACCCTTCCAGGTGGGCATGATGGAACACAAATATATAGAATAAACTTTGATAAAACTACAAAAATAGTAGATGGAACAACGAGTTTTAAGGTGCCTGAGTTTGAATTTAAAGAAGTTTATTTTAAACCGGTAGTACCACAAGACCATACTCATCATAGATATGATAAGTGGAAAAAAGCTAACGTTCCGTATGCATTGAGATATGCAAAACTTGCTTCTATAAGTGAAACAATAGATGTTCACAAATACCCGCAAAAGGGTTTAATTATCGCATCAGGCGGATTTGGCAAAAAGAACCATTTACATTGGGTAATTAATGAGCCTGACAACAAATGTATTTCTGTTGATGAAGGTGTTATAAAAGAATATAAAAATGATTCCTCTCGTGATGAAAGAGCCGACTTGCTTGAAAAATTAAAAGTTTGCAAGGATGGTGTACCTTGCTTCTATATTATCAATGACCGGAACAAGGTCACGTCATTCGGACATACAGGAATGTTTCGGCTTTCCTATGAAAAAACAATCGGTGAACATATCCCACTGGAATTGCAGAATGAGGCTAAAATCGATATTGCTGATGCAATCTTTGGAAATGAAAAGACATTTGCCGGACGGATTTTTTTTGAAGATGTACTTTTGCAGAATCCTACCGATAATGACTATGAAGAAGTGCGAATATCAAAAACGCTACTTGGACCAAAACCAACCACTTTTCAACATTATCTGGTACAGACAGAAGAAAATCTAAATCAACACCCTAGGAATTTAGCCCATTACAATTCATTAAATGCTATTAGAGGTAATAAACTTTATTGGCATAGGTCTGATACGTGGAAAAAAGATAATCAGGAAGATTTTAACCCGAAAATTGATATAAAAATGCGGCCAATAAAACCAGGCAAAATTTTTATAGGAAATGTTCGTATTGAAAACCTCTCAGATGTTGAGTTAGGCGCACTTTTATTTGCACTGGAATTACCCCCGAATTGCTGCCACAAACTCGGAATGGGTAAACCACTGGGACTTGGATCAGTAGAAATCAAACCGACACTTTATTTGTCAGAGAGGGAGAACAGATATAAAGATCTGTTCGCAGAATGGGGAGGAAAAAGTAAGTCTGAAGGTCAGGACAAAATAGACAATCTCAAAAAGACGTTCGCAAATTATATCCTTGAGACCATAGATAGCTCAAAAAATGGTGATAATGCAATCAGTAATTTATGGGATAGCTCCAGAATGAAAGAACTTGGAACAATGCTCAATTTTGATGAAAAGCCTGCTGACAGCAATACAGAATACCTGAAGATTGAACCGAGGAATAATGAGTTTAAAGATCGAAGAGTACTGCCGCTGCCGACAGCGGTAAAATAACGAATAAGGCAACCCAATTGGTCATCAGTCATGATTTTTATACCAATCAGCACTTAATAGTCAAGAGGAAATCACAATGAAAAAACCGTTATTTGTTCTCTCCCCATGCGGTACGAGCCTGGCGAGTAATCAGGCATGTGATACTGAAAGAACATTGATGGGCAAGTACGCAAACATAAAACAGCTGGACCGGGTATCGCAAGATATTGCGCAGAAGCTGGAACTGCTTATCAACAAGGTGAAGGACAAACTTATGAACGCTGACATTACTTTAGCATCCATTATGTCCGCCGAGCTACACAGTATCATAAAATATTACGGAGGTCAGCTGGAGGCCAGGCGAGACCACCATGTACTGCTCTGCACAGATACCTGGCTGGGAGAGCGCACGGCAAATCTTGTGGCGGAGTGGCTCAGGAGTAAAGAATTGACCGTTGAAGTGCGGCGTCAGATAGATTTGCAAACTGAGGATATCGTCTCATTTCAATGCGCGCTATCCGAGATTGTCAGGTGGTGTGAGGAGGTAATACCCGGTTATCAAGAAGCCGGATATCATATAGTATTCAACCTTACCGGTGGCTTTAAGAGCGTTCAGGGTTTCCTGCAGACGCTGGCAACTTTTTACGCGGATGAGGCGGTCTATATCTTTCAAACATCTGAAGAACTCCTCCGTATTCCACGCCTGCCGGTAGAGATGGCGGCGGAAGATACCGTTCGTCGAAACCTGACTACCTTCAGAAGATTGTCAACGAATTTGGCAGTCTCGGACTGCACTGATATCCCGGAAACACTGCTTTTGAAGATCAATGAGGGTATCGCATTGTCACCATGGGGTGATCTGGTCTGGCAGCAGACCAGGCGTAAGATATACGGAGTTGAGTTGCACCCGTCACCAAGCGAGAAATTGAGATTTAGCGAAGGCTTTGAACGTAGTATCAGGGGAATACCTGTTGACCGTCTGATATTAGTGAATGAACGAATAGATCAAATAGCCAGGTACTTAGAGACCAATGGTCAGTACAATCCGCGATCTCTTGATTTTAAACAGTTAAAAGGCAACCCACGCCTTCCTTCCACTCATGAGGCAGATGCATGGGCAGATCAGGACGCAAAAAGAATCTATGGGCATTATGAAGGAGGTGACTTTGTCATCGACACTCTTGATAAAGCTTTGCACTAAAGAATGAAGAATCTATTCACAGAAATCTCATTTACCGCACAAAATGTCAATTGCTTACTAACGATAGATTCTTCGCTCCACTCAGTATGGCAATGGTGCAGCTTCTTGCTATATAAATAGTTATACTAAAATGGGTTTGGTTTTTCCGAAAACCAAAGCCTGGTTGCAGTTATCCCCGGACTTGAAAGCGCCGAGGATCCTACTCGGGAAAAATAGTTTTTGGAATTTTTCCGAAAACTATTTTGAGATGAGTATAAAATGGAAATTTTCTCAAATATGAAAACTAATACACTACCTGTTACCGGGGAAAAGATAATCCTCGCCCCATTTACCTTCTCTCTATTCCGCATGACGCTTGAGGCAGTGGAGACTTTACATCTGCCGAGTTATAAAGGTTCGGCGATTCGAGGCAGTTTCGGACATACATTCAAAAAGGTAGCCTGCTCGCAAAGAGAGATGGAGTGTAAAGAGTGTGATATTTCGCAAAAATGTGTTTATGCGTATATATTTGAAACGATTGCCAATAAGAACGACTCCTTCCTGAGAAACAGCGGTAGTGTTGCACATCCCTACATAATCCGCCCTCCCCTGGATGCAAGGGAGGTATATGGTGCCGGTGAAGAGCTGGTTTTTGAGCTAATACTCGTAGGCAAGGCAATTGATTACATGCCTTATTTTGCGTACACATTTGTGCAGATGGGTGAGCAGGGACTGGGGAGAGGAAGGGGCAAGTTTATCCTTAAAGAGATTGAATCCGTAGGATTACATGGAAGGCATGCGGCCATCTATCGCTTAGGTGATCAGAACATAAAAGACGAAACATTACCTATTACCTGTGAAGAGCTACTGAAAAGCCGTTCGATTCCGGAAGAGTGTACACTACGGTTCCTTACTCGGTTAGAACTTAAGGAGAAGGGTGGATACCCTGAACCGGATTTCGGCCTATTGTTCCGTGGCTTGCTAAGGCGTATTACGACTCTTGGACATTTACACTGCGGTTTGGACTGCACAAGTATCGATTTCAGTGGATTAAGCCATGCGGCGGATGAAGTTCAGACGGTATCTAATAGATTGGATTGGGAAGATGCCGAAAGGTTTTCCAACCGTCAAAAACAGAGGATGCCATTCGGCGGCATGAAGGGAGAGATCGCTTTTCGAGGTGATTTGACTCCATTCTGGCCATACATACTACTTGGTGAATGGGTCCATCTGGGTAAGAAGACGAGTTTTGGATTGGGAAGGTATGTGGTGGATTAGAAGTAGAATGGTTAAGAGTATGGGAAGTTGAGAGGATAAGATTTAAACTTGAGTTCTTGTAAAAATGAGATGGCGCCTCTTCCCTTTCGAAAGGATTGCAGGATTATTTTCAGTTTAACAATAATGATAACAACCTGTCTGCGTATTACAAATCCATAGAGCAGGTTGAAAGATGGCAAATTTAGTCGGAAGCATCTTCAAACATTATTTATAATAACCCTTTTAACATAACTATCTGATTTTAAGATGCTTACAATGTATTTGCCCCAGAATACAGAAAGGGAAAAACCTTGAAGATGCTCATTTTGGTCTTTGACGCTTGAGTATATTCAAACTATCGGTTTTATTCCGAATTCATGGTCTTCTAAGGCACTGCAATTAAAAAACTTACAAGATGTCACTATTCGAATTGTATAAAAACCTTGAAGATGCTATGTTTGGCTGAACTGCCGGGAGCATCTTCAAAGTTTTTCAAAATATCAAGTTTAATGAAATCAAGGTGTTAGCTTCTTTTAATGATGAAAAACCTGCAAAGTCGGGGTTTTGGAAACGAGTATATTCAAAGTTTTTGGAGGATTGGTTAGAAATGGTTACAAATAGGCGACTTATTACATTTTGCAGAAAGGTATTAAATGAGTACGATGTCATAAGTACTGTTAATTCGACAGTATTCCCTGCTCGAAAGAGATGAAAGGGATTGAGACTCTTTCTACCCTCACGCTTTTTTTTAATCTCCTTCATTTGTATTCCCTGCTCGAAAGAGATGAAAGGGATTGAGACTCTTAACCGATATATACGTAATTCTTCACATACTTCTTGTATTCCCTGCTCGAAAGAGATGAAAGGGATTGAGACAAGTTATACTACCTTCCATTGATATAATATTTCCAAAGTATTCCCTGCTCGAAAGAGATGAAAGGGATTGAGACATTATATGTCCATCAATATTTGAAAAGTCTGGTAGCGTATTCCCTGCTCGAAAGAGATGAAAGGGATTGAGACTTCCATCTTTCCATATGAAAACTTCTTTTAAATTTTGTATTCCCTGCTCGAAAGAGATGAAAGGGATTGAGACAAGTTAGAAGAAAAGAGGTACTTTAATGAATTCTGCGTATTCCCTGCTCGAAAGAGATGAAAGGGATTGAGACTTCATTGCATCTATCCTTAAACTAGGGCTTTCACCGTGTATTCCCTGCTCGAAAGAGATGAAAGGGATTGAGACATCACATAGACGGTAGATCTTTTTGTTTTGGTCACACCGTATTCCCTGCTCGAAAGAGATGAAAGGGATTGAGTGAAGAAAGAAGATAAGAATAAACCGATTAGACATTTTAGGGATCTTGATGTTCATCAAAAGGCATTCAAGTCTGCAATGCAGAAAAAAGAAATTCTTATCATTTTTCACCGCTAATTTTTGGTGAATAATGGAGTATCATAAAAAACGGTAGAAGCGTGGGAAGACAAAAAAACACTCTTTCCGGTGCCGCTCGTCGTTTTCTATGGTTGATGGAAAGGAATTCGGAGTTCCTGGATAACGAGAATATCCTGATATCTCAATAAAGGAGAGATAGTAGAAGAGTTTCAAAAGAGGAAACATTTTCTATGGAGAAGGATGGAAAATTTTGCTTCTCAACTTCTTAATTTCTCATATTCTTAACCTCTCATATTTTTAATAAAATGGGGTGACAAGTGGGTAAATTTTTTGACAGATTATGTAATCGTACGACGTTGGAATTAGCCAGCCGTCATGTCATTAAGAAGGGAGCCCGTGGTGGACTTGACGGAATAGAGCCACATGATCTGGAGTCGCATATCGATAAGACTATCTCCAAACTCATTGTAGATTTACGTTCCGGGAAATATGTACCGGTGCCTTATGCTAAAGGAGCGATACCAAAATTCAATGAGAAGAACGAATGGCGAAAGCTTTCGTTGCCATCAGTAACGGACAAGATTGTGCAGCAGGGATTTGTTGATGTTGCAGGCCCTGTATTTGAAAGTGAATTTCTTGATTGCAGTTACGCATATCGCAAAGGTAAGAGTGCCATTAAGGCCATAAAAAAAGTGGAGTATACTGTACAATCTGCACCTGTCGAGTGGGTGGTGACCATGGATATTGATAATTTTTTTGATACCATGGATCATGATCTGCTAATAGATAAGATTTCTCACAAAGTGGATGAACCTGAGATGCTTAATCTTATAAATCTCTGGCTCAATGCCGGTATTATCAGCCCCAAAGGTGACTGGGAAGTTCCGGATCGGGGGATCGCTCAAGGCTCTGTAGTCTCTCCACTCTTCTCTAATATTTTCCTCCATTCTCTGGATAAATTTGCTATTGACAGTAGTTACTACTATATACGTTACAGCGACAACTTTATCCTGTTCTCAGAAAACAGGGAAACAATCTATGATTGTTATGAAAGGGTTAAAATATTTCTTGAAAGCAGTCTCAGGTTAAGGCTGAATGAGGATCCATATCCTTTCAAACCGATAGATAAGGGGTTTGCCTTTCTGGGTATCTACTTCAAGGATGATTTGAGGATGATATCTAGCGGCAAGGAGACAAAAATACATCTGAAATTAAATCGGTTGACAGATATGTTTAGACGGGAAGATCCGGAAAAGTTCCTGGAACGTCTTAACGACTGCCTTGATGGTATAGCGAGGCATTACTCATTCATTAATCCCGTTGAACAGTTTGAGACAATTAATCTACACCTTGTCAAACGATTGAAGTCCCAGATTGATCGCTATCGGGAAAAAGGCTATCTAAGCTCCGGAGATCAGATACAAACATTTTTACGAAAGGTGCATTTTCTTTCAGAAAGAGACGACAATAATCTTACCAGACTGCGTAAGGGTCTGGTAGATGAGGTATGTAGAACCGGAAGTGGTAGAAAGAATGAGACAAAGGCAAAAACTGAGGGTGTGGAACGGGCATCACAGGCTAAAAGGGTTACTGCTCAGAAAAGGAGGTATTTGAGAAAGGTAGCTGACCAGGCTGAAGTGATCCTCTCTACTCCGGGTATATTCGTAGGAAAGACCGGGGGCAGGATTATCGTAAGGGAACATAGGAGAAATGTATTGGAAATACCTTTCTCCAAGATCAAAAACATTGCAATAAACTCTAATGGTATAACCCTTTCCAGTGATGTAATATTGCAATGCTCTCAAAAGAAGATTCCGATCTCCTTTTATACGTATAAGGGTATGCCGTACGCTGTGCTGCAAAGCCCATTGCACTCTATGGGTACCGTTTCGGTGTTGCAGATAAAAGCATACGAGACGGAGAAGGCAATTGAATTTACGAAAAAAGTATTGACAGGCAAATCAAGAAATCAGATGAACGTTGTAAAGTTCTACTTGCGATCTAGGAAACATTCTCATCCTGAGTTTTCGCTGAAGGCGGCAAAATGCATTCAAAAGATGAGTATTATTCTAAGGGATCTGCAACAGATTGAACCGGACAGTATGTTTTCTGTAACACGAGACCGGATTTTTTCCGCAGAGGGGCGTATAAGCGCTTTTTACTGGGATTGCGTAAAACGTCTTGTTCCTTCTGCACTCGCTTTTGAGAGCAGGCAGAGGTTTAACGCCTCCGATACCGTGAATTGCATGCTAAACTACGGATATGGCATACTCTACCAGAGAGTGTGGCAGGCAGTGTTGAAGGCGGGCCTTAACCCTCACATCAGTTTTCTCCACGCCTTTCAGGCAAATAAACCTACACTCGTATATGATCTGGTAGAGGAATATCGACAACCTTTTGTAGACCGTCCTATCTTTAGCCTTATGACACGAGGCAAGAGGGGGGGTGATCTGAAGATTGAACAAAAGACTGGTATGCTGGTGAAGGATACAAGAGACCAGGTAATCAGGGCAGTCCTCAACCGATTATCAGATCCCATCTCTTTCCGCAACAGGAAGATAAAGTGTGAGGAAATTATTGAAATCCAGACCAGAAACCTGGTAACATATTTGGAAGGTAAGGAAGTCTATAAGCCGTTTATTGCGGGATATTGAATGGCGGAGAGGATGAGTGATTTGGAAGTTAAGAAGTTGTGAGGGTGAGAAGATTAAGCGTTTGAGAATATGAGAAAGTGAGCAATTACGCGACAGCGATACTTTGTCATTCTTCTGAGTGAAACCCTGCCTGTCCGGCAGCAATGTCATTCAATTAAGGTCGAAAATATGGAGTGCATCATCCGTGATGATGCGTATTAAAGCAGTAACACGGTTACTGCACTCCAAAAAATGACATATTCCAACAAGGTATCGCTGTAGTGTTTAGCCGTAAGCATCTTCAAAGATTGTTGATAATAGGTTCATTGTCATAACTATCTAATATTATGGCACTTGTAATGTTTTTATGCAGAAACGCTAAAATGTAAAAACTTTGAAGATGCTCATTTTGGCCTTTGATGCGTGAGTATATTCAAAGATTCGGTTTTATTCCGAATTTCAAGTTTTGTAAGCCATTGCAACTCAACGCTTTATAAGAAGGCAAAAATCAAGTTTGTATAAAAACCTTGAAGATGCTATATTCCGCCGGATTACGGTGAGCATCTTCAAAGTTTTTTAAAATGACAAGATGAATAGGTTCAATAGGTTAGCCTCTTTTAATGATGTAAGTACTGCAAAGTCGGGGTTGTAAAAACGGGTATATTCAAAGTTTTTGGAAGATATGATAGAAATGGTTATGAATATGCAGCTTATAACTTCTTTCCGGAAAGCATTAAATTGGTATAAATATCATAAGTCCTGCTAATACTGTTGTATTCCCTGCTCGTAAGAGATGAAAGGGATTGAGACCTTTTTCAAAACTTCTTTTGAATCTTCACTAATTTTGTATTCCCTGCTCGTAAGAGATGAAAGGGATTGAGACCTGTTGGCTCCA
>Ga0257116_1001932_pt1 | contig 11952 bp, 18 predicted proteins | sample SI112_120mmetaG_FD_190150 | JGI IMG/M metagenome (GOLD analysis project Ga0257116, IMG submission 190150) | Marine microbial communities from Saanich Inlet, British Columbia, Canada - SI112_120m | ecosystem: Environmental > Aquatic > Marine > Inlet | place: Canada: British Columbia | collected...
CCGTCAGTACCGTTCCGAACGGTATTGGCGAGTCCATTACATTGTCGGCCCGCATGTTGATCTGAAGCGCCTTGAGGCCGGTGCTACGCGCCTTGTTGTCGAAGTGATGCACCTGGTACAAATCAAGCTGCGGGATCAGGCGCTGGTTGGGCCAGATGGTCATGCCGAATCGGTTGTTCGATCCGATGATTTCTTGGTTCTTGGCGTACAGGTCTTGGTAGCTGCAAAGGCCACAGGATTGCAGGATCAGGTGGATCAACAGATAGTCGTAACCGTTGTTGTTGAAGCCGGTCATTTCGATCTTGTTTTCACTGAGGTACTGAAGCCATGGGTAAAGGATCGGCATATCATTATACCGATCCGATACCTCAAAGTTCCTCAACGTTTCGGGCTTCCCGGTTTCCATCGCGGCACAACTGAAGAAGTTCGGGAAACACTCAAGGTCATAGGTGATCATGTAATCAGTCCGTTGATAATTTGCTGACACACTGTGACCAATTCTTGATTAGTCAAATCTTGTTTCATGTTATTGTATTGCCAAATCACAACTTTGACATTTGCATGAACGTACCCCCGGTTAGAATTGATCCGGTCGAGTGATGGCGCATACGGGTTTTTTGTCGCTTTGGTTGGGTTTGCTAACTGGAACGGGACACCTGTGACCTGACAAACACCTTTCATGACAACACGCTTAATTCTGTTTTTATCTAAATCGAAATCCCACCCTTTGTTTCGGGCGCGGGTTTTGGCCGAGTTGACCATCACACATACCCGCTGGTTCACTTCAGTTGTATAATGTCTGAAAGCTGGTGGTGGACCTTTCAACTTGTCCAGTGTTTGCCTTGCGCGGAGTGCCGATAAATGTGGGTTAGCCAACCAGTGCTCATAAAAAATATCCTTCGCGGTCTGCACCATCAATCCATCCCCATTGCCATTTTATACAGATCAACCATTGCCTCAAACTCTGTGCGCTTCGGTTCATCCTGTTTACGCATCTTGATGATCTCGCGAATGACCTTGGCGTCGAAGCCGTTGCCTTTCGCTTCTGCGAACACCTCACGGATGTCAGCAGCCAATTCGTCTTTTTCTTCGTTCAGCCGTTCAATACGAGCGACGATGGTGCGAAGTTGGTCGGCAGCAATGCCACCGACCTCTCCGCTGTTATGACCAGCACCAGCCATCAGGTGCCCGGTGGACCGGCTGGAACAGGTGTGACAGGAACCGCACCTGGTACAGCACCAGCGTTGGCTACGAAATCATGAGCCGGTGCGGGTGGCGGTGGTGCGACGGTGGGTTCAGGTGCCCACTCAGCAGCGCCAGCCGCGTTGATGAAATACTGTTTACCCGACGCCGGGTCAGTAAGGTATGCAATCGCCGCAGCCGGTGGTGCCACAACGGGGGGCGTAACGGGTGTCGCCGGTAAACCAACCGGGGCAACCGCGCCGGGTGCAGGGGTCATACCGGGCACCCCCGCTGTAGCGGCACCAGGCGTCATGGCACCAGTTGCCGGGTTCATCGTACCCGGACCAGTGCCAGGCATCACTGTGGGACCAGCAGCGGGCATACCGGGCGCTGCTACGGGTGCAGCAGACGCACCAGCGGGCAATGCAACAGGACCACCCAGTACATCGTCAGCATTGGCACCTGAAATGATCGCCTCACCATAGCCAGTACGACCGGTCACGGTTGGGTTGATATACAGGCCCGGTGATTGACCACCGTGGGGCTTGACATCCACACCGGCACGAACGTAATCGCCGCACTTGATGTCCTGCGTATCGGCCCACTGGGTACCATCATGAGCAACGAACTTCGGTGGGAACGATTCACTGCTGATCGCCAGCACCATGCACCCTGCATAACCGGTGCGAAGGGCGAACGATTTACCGTTCTTGTCGATGCTGTCGCCATCTGTGATCTTCCACGCGAAGTCACCGACACCACCGGGGAACATTTCCTGCTGTGCAGCAAGCAATGCGTTCGCCAAGGTCATGCCGTTTTTATCAGGTGTGTTCTGATAATCGTGTTTGCTGATTGCCACACCGAACGACCACCGTTGGCGAGGTTCGTTGTTTTTGTTCAGCTTGGGCTGACGAGTGTTATCGTCCAGCACCGGTTGGGCATTGAGAGGGTTGCCCCAAACGATGCGTCCGTCGAATGTTACTGCTACCATTAGTCTAATACCTTCTGTGCGAGTGCGTCCGTATCTTGCGGGACAAGTTTATGGCCGATGAATGGCCGGGTGGTGAGAGATTTCACCGTTTCTTCTGACACACCATTTCGTTTAGCTGCTGCCGGTGTGACCATCTTCAACTCGGTGCAATTTGAGCCACCGAGTAGTTCAAGCATTTCAGCATTAATGCCTTCGTTCCATTTCGTGTGACCATAGCTTTCTTCGATACCCCAGTGCGGGACAGCACGACCGTGCTTGATATGATCACGGGTTAGATCGGTGAGTGCGGCAAGCCGATTGTTGATCATATCCTTCGCCCGTATCAGTGTCGTCAATTCGGACGACAGTGCGTCAACGGTGAGGGTGTCGATCACAGCCTGACCAGAAACATCCACGGCGTTCATGCCAGCTTTTTGTGCGGTCGGACATGAGTGCAACGCTGCACAATCCCGACACTTGTCGTTGGTCTGACACATCGGGACCATGGTCGTCAGCTTATGTGCGAAGTCGGCAAGCTGTCCAACGTAATCACTGAACTGGGCACGGCCAACTGTGACCGATCTGATCTTACCATCCATGTGTTCAGGGTGCGGCTGAATGATTGTCATGACAATCTGGCGAATATTCATGTACCCGTTCGGGTTAACGCGAGCGAACATCTGCATCAACATCATGGCATAAACAATCAGTTGCCAGTTAGTCGGTGCTTCAACAATCCGCCATCCGAATTTAGCATCATCAACATAGAGGATGCCGTTGACTTCATCAAACGCACCACAGTCTGTCGTACCTTCAACAATGACACCTGAACCGATGTCGATGCTTCCGGTATGTTCGACATAAAGTGGCAGACCGCGTGACCGAACGTGATCAGTATACACCGTTGATGCTTCGGCCATGTCACCCGTGACGACCACACCGTTGGTCATCTGACGATCAATCATTTCTGCACTGGTGCCTACTGTTCCTTTCAGCACCATTTCAGATAGCTCGTGTGCGGCTGTACCGTATTTACTGTCGTCGGTATCCGGTGCCGGTGGAACACTCTGTTCCATCGACACCGAACCGTGACAGGCCATCGCACGAGGCATTGATGACCCGCGTATTATCATGCGGATGCTTTGGTTGCGACGATGGTGTTGATCCACATCAGCGCCTGGGCGATCTTTGCGCTGTCACCCTGAATTTCAGCGATGTTGGTGATGTTGAAGTTTGCGTTCATCACAGTGATGTCAGCAGTCGTCATTGTTTGTGCGGCTATTGCACTGGACAACACGACCATCATGTTGGCGTATTCAGCGGCTGGATCACCGGCTACTGGTGGTGTATCGACCGGGGGTGGTGGGGGTGCAACGTCGGGAATTGTTGCAGCGACGATTGGGTCAGGGGTACGAACCAGACCGGGTGGAATTTCCATTTCAGGAACAGGTGAACCAAGAATAGCAGCCGGATCGACCGGGGCAGGTTCGGTAACTTCAGGGGTGATGTGTTCCGTACCGATTGCAGCGCCACCAGACAGTTCAGCTTCAATGGCTGTGATCTGTTCTTTGGTGATCGGGTTCTTGTCCGTGCTGCGGCGGTATTTCCATGATCCGTCTTTATTCACAGCAGCAGTTGCCGCATGAATACGAGCGTCCCAAGGCATTCCGTTTGAGTCGGTTGCTCTGGTGCCGACAGTCGCGACTGATGCAGCAGGGGCAGGGGGTGGTGCGGGGTGGGTTGGTTCACCAAGTGGGATAATCGGGACCGGTGTGCTGTTTACAGCAGCCGAGTCAGCCGTTGCAGTCATCCGGTCTTCAATCGGACCAAGCACCGTGTCGGCGTTGGTGATACTGGCTGCGTACTGTCCAACTTCTTCAAGCTGTGCCGGTGACAGGCCGGTAATAGTGAGAGTAAGTTCCATGTCGTGTGTTCCTTCATTTGGTTATTGACAATGGGGAACTTAGTTCGTATGAATAACATTGTCAACACCGAACAATAGGGCGATGGAAAATAAATGACCAAGCGATCATCAGGTAAGTTCAAACGGAACAAGGGCGACTTCTATGTTACCCCACCATCGGCTGTTGTTCCGTTGATCCCTCACCTTCCACCCGGCGTGACATTTGATGAACCATGTGCCGGTGATGGTGCGTTGGTCGATGCTCTTGAACAGTACGACACGATGTGTGTGAGTATGTCAGACATTGATCCGAAGCGTAACGACATTGAACAGTGTGATGCCTTCGACATTAATTCCACACTGGCAGATTGTTTCATCACGAACCCACCATGGACCCGTGAGTGGTTGCACCCGATGATCATCCACCTCAGTAATATTGCACCGACGTTCATGCTGTACGATGCCGACTGGTTTCACACCCGACAGGCATCTGAGTTCTCTGAACGGTGTTCTGATATTATTTCGGTTGGTCGGGCGTCGTGGATGGGTAATGGGATCAGCGGATTTGATAATGCGTCATGGTATCGGTTCACTGTTCCGGTGCCGGGGCGTCACACTAAACTACATTGGAGAACGTGATATGTATAAAACTTCCCTTAAATCCAGCACCGGAGAGACGACATGAACGACGATCAACCAAATCCCGGCAGCGACGAAGCCCAGGGCAAAGGGTGCCTTTGCCCGGTCATGGACAATCATCATGGCGCAGGTTTTCCGTCATCAAACGGGCCGCTGTTCTGGATCAACAGCAGTTGTGAATTGCACGGTGAACCAGCGCCGTCCCTTAAATCCACACAGGAGACAACGACATGAACGAACATGAAGTTGCAGCCTCTGCCGCAATGGGCATTCACAATCGTGAGCAAGAACAACGCTCTCAAATGCACAAAGAGTGGTGCGAGCAGAAAGACGAAATTGAGCGACTGCGCCAACAAACGCAATGGCAACCAATTGAGACGTTGGAATACAGCGACGATCCGGTTATTGGTGAAAGTGAAAAAGTGCTCTTGGTCGATGATGCCGGAAGGGTTTGGGTTGGCAGTCTTATGTATGAGATCGGTAAAGGTCTCCTGTCATGGGGTTGGAACAACAAGCCTACCCACTGGATGCCGCTACCAGAGCCGCCGTCCGATTTGGAGGCAGGCAAATGACATTTCATGGCAAGGCGAACCCCCTGGCCACTTCACTGAAACAAATCCGGGCAGAGCAAAAGGCTTCACGGGAAGCCCTCGCTGAAATCGGACTGAATACGCCCGATGACCACTACAGCTATCGCCGCGTCGGCACCCCGGACTAAACGAGGATTAAATACATGGGAAATTTTCCGGAACCAGAAACCCGCCTCGCGCAACTTGAACGCAAGGTCGAACTACAAGACGCACGAATAAAAGAACTTGAACGCCAACAACAGGAAAACGCCAAACATGACTCCAATACTCAGACCTGATCAGTTACAGGTCAAGCACGAGATATATTCGCACTGGACAAACGGTGTAATGAACATCGTCGGCATCATGCCGACCGGTGCTGGCAAGACGTTCATGTTCAGCGACATCATCCGCGAACACAACGGACTTTCTGTGGCTATCGCGCACCGACAGGAACTGGTGACTCAGATCAGCGTATCGCTGGCGAAGATGGAAGTTTACCACCGACTGATCGCACCGAAAAATGTCATCAAGTCAATCATCAACGAACACAGAACCGAGGTGGGGCATGTTTACTACAACCCGCAAGCACCAGCCGCCGTTGCCGGTGTCGATACGCTGGTGTCACGTCGTGACAAATTAGGCACATGGCCGTCACAGATTACGTTGTGGATACAGGATGAATGTTTTGTGGCGGGCACACTGGTGGATGGTGTACCAATTGAAGATATTAAGGTTGGTGATATGGTCACAGGGTTTGACGAACTAACTGGCGAATTTGGTCAATACCCTGTAACGCGATTATTCAAACGCCCTGCACCCGACAACATGGTGCGGCTACAACTCTGGACTCACCATGTTATCTATGTTACAAGTGAGCATCCATTCTGGACACAACGTGGATGGATCAATGCGGGTGACTTAACAGCTAATGACGAGGTATTGTTTAATGAAGCGTTTAATTGTGACAGGTCGCTGTTCAGAGTGTCAGACCCAATTTGCGATGGGGGTGTACCAAAGATCACGGTTCAAGAAATGCCAGGCAATATATTGCAAACGGGAGTGTTCCAAGATGGCAGTGGGCAGAATGTCATCTGTGACGATGGCTGCAACGAACCGGAAGTACGCGTCAGAAAGAATGAAGCACAGCAACCCAATGAAAAACGAGTCATCCCGACAGAAGATGTCCGCTACATTGAAAGCGATGGGTCACAAACCATCTGTACGAGGCGGGAACGGTTCAGGTCCGACAGAAGCAGAGGTGATTTTGATGAAGTTGATGTCGTGTGTCAGCAACGACCCGAAGTGGAACCATGTGGTGAGAACCGGGAAATCGACCAAGACAGGTTGGCCGAACCATTACAAGATAGATGTTGCAATCCCATCGTTAAAAATAGCGATAGAAGCAGACGGTGTGTCCCACAATTCACCAGCACGTCGGGTGTCGGACAACAGAAAAGACCTGTTTTTAACTGGACAAGGGTGGCAAGTGTTGAGGTTTACAAATCAAACCATTCTGACATCCCCGGAAACGGTTTTGTCTACAATATCGAAGTTGATAACGTCCACACGTATGTCGCAAATGGTGTAGTTGTTCACAATTGTCACCATGTTCTCAAGGCGAACAAGTGGGGCACGGCTGCATCGTTGTTCCCCAATGCGCGAGGTCTTGGTGTAACGGCGACACCATCCCGCGCTGATGGAAAAGGTTTAGGTCGTCACTCCGATGGTCTGTTCGACAGTATGGTTGTTGGTCTGACCATGCGTGAACTGATCGACATGGGTCATCTGACCGACTACCAGATTTATTGCCCACCCGGTGACTTCAGCACTGAAGATATGAAGACCGGCGCGAACGGTGATTTCACCCAGGACGCCATGCGTAAGGAATCGCGAAGGTCACACATTGTCGGTGACGTGGTTAATTCATATCTTCAATTCGCCCGTGGTAAACAAGGCGTCACGTTTACCACCGATGTCGAGACTGCCCATCACATCGCCAAACAATATAATGATGCCGGGGTACGAGCCGAGGCCGTCAGCGCCAAGACACCCGACCATGTGCGTAACGAATTTATCAGGCGGTTCAGGAACGGTGCGCTGGATCAGTTGGTCAACGTTGACCTGTTCGGTGAAGGGTTCGACGTACCTGCCATCGAAGTCGTTTCCATGGCTCGGCCTACTCAGTCATTCGGCGTCTACATGCAGCAGTTCGGGCGGGCGCTTCGGGTGCTGCCCGGTAAAACACATGGCCTGATCATTGATCATGTTGGTAATGTCAAACGTCACAACCTGCCCGACATCCCTCGCATCTGGACACTGGACGCACGGTCCAAGCGGGGCAAACGTGCTGCTGATCCTGACGCTTTGGAACTGACGACATGCCTTGCCTGTTACCAACCATACGAGCGATGTAAGCCAGCTTGTCCGTTCTGTGGGTTTGTACCGGAACCTGTTGGTCGCAGCACACCGGAACAGGTGGATGGTGATCTTGAGTTATTGGATGTTGACATACTTAACAAGATGCGCCAAGATGCCCAAGCGATCAACGAGTCACCTGAGAGTGTTGGTGAAAGAGTTGGTCACGCAACAGGTAATCCGATAGCGGCGAAGGCCGGGGAGAACAGGCACCGTGAAAAGCAAGAGGCTCAAGCATCACTACGAAATACCATCGCCAATTGGGCAGGTGTTCAACGTGCTGCTGGTCGTCCTGATCGTGAGTCTTATCGGCTCTTTTATCTGTTGTTCGGCATCGACGTATTGTCGGCTCAATCATTATCTCGTGCCGACACTGACAAACTCCGCGAAAGGATAGAATTATGAGTATTGGATATATCGAAACGAAACATGCCGGTGATGTTATCTGTCATCGGATGGTGCTGGACGACAAAGGTCATCTACTGAAATGCCGTGGCGAATTTTGTGCGGCTTGGCGGTACAGGATCGAGTGGAAACCACCATCAAATGGTGGACTGGCTACGTGTGCTCCAGACACTGACCTTGGGTACTGTGGTCCGTGTGGAAAACCTGAACATGACTAAATGCTGTGACATCCACGACTGGGATCGCACCCGGTTGATCACGGCACCGGTCTATCTGGCTGGCACGTACAGTCAGGATCACAATCGGCCTGTCTCAACTATGCTGAAACGATCCCGCGTCTGTATTAAGTGTGGACACTCCGAAAGATACATCAAGGCGAAGGAACAACGTGATGGTGAATAGAGCGATGAAAATATTGTGGCCCGGATTTTGGGCGTCGGTTGTGACCGCATGGTTGCTGTCAGACATCATCATTGCAGCGATGAATTGCGGTGCGTCATGACCTGTAAAGCATACCAAGCATCGGACCAGATGATTTGCCAGTGTGGACTTCAGTGGGATATGAACGATCCTGATCCGCCAGAGTGTACTTCGGATAAACTGGACATGGTGAAAAAACACATCACTCGCATTGAAATGTCAGGCAGTCCGAACGGACGCAATAAAACCACCTACGATAATTTACGGATCAAGCGGGTCGAACTTGAGGGTCTGTTACGTGAGTAAACAAGAGTCATCGGTCCAGCAGGAAATACGCGCCGACGCACCATACCAGGGCGCGTGGATGATGCGGAACAATTCAGGGGTTGCCGAGACTGAAGGATGTAAATGCACCAAGTGTGGTCACTACAATCCGCCTGAAGGCAGACCAGTCCGGTACGGTCTTGGCAACGACTCCAAGCAACTGAACGAACGGATCAAATCGTCGGACCTGATCGGCATCACCCCGTTGATTATCACACCTGACATGGCTGGTCTGACGGTCGGTCTGTTCACTGCGGTTGAAGTGAAGCATGGGGGGTGGAATCGTGCCAAGAAACTGGACCCTAGAGAAACCGCACAGGGTGAATTTATCACGGCTGTTCGACAACATCATGGTCTGGCAGGTTTCGCGACCAGCGTGGACGATTACAGAAGGATTATAGGGCGATGACCATCCACACTTTACTCAGTCTTGCCGGGGTTGCCTTCGGTCTGACATTGTTTGCCACGTTGGGCACCCGTGCCATGCTGCTGTTCATCGGACATTTCATTACCCAATATGCGATACTTGTGGCAATCTATTTTCTGTTGGGGCTTGTCATGGCGTTCTATCGAAGGCGGAAACGTCGTCGATAGTTGACAACCTTAACAACACCGATTAATGTTCACCCGAATTTAACAGGAGATAACAATGCCAACAGATATAGACCGCATCAAAGAAATTCAGTCGCGCCATGGGATCACGTTCAGCAATGAGCCAGTCGTTGATGACCGGCCCGACATCGAAAACCGCGTCAAGTCCCGGTCATGGTTCAGCCATGAGCATTGGGGTGAATTGACCGTTGATACATCGGACAGTGCCGCAACACTTCAGGCGCTCAAGGATTGGGTCATGACGAACAACCCTGCACCGGTTGCCGAACCTGTACGGAAGTCCAAGAGCCGGAAAAACAAATGACTGAACGACTATCAGCCGAACACCGTCAACGGCAAATTCTGACGGCTGCTGTTGAACTGGCACAGTCCGAGGGACTGTATCATTTTTCCAGTACGCAGGTCCGTGAGAAAGCGGGATGTTCACAGGGTCTGGTGATGCACCATTTCACATCCATGATCCAGCTACGTGGTGCCGTCATCGCTTATGCGATAGTGAAAGACCTGTACGGTATTCTTGCCGAGGCGATACTGCGACAAGACCCTGAAGTTGACGGTCTGTCCAAGCAGAAGCGAACCAAAATACTTAACGCTGCTGCGGGGTAGACTACATGACGCTTCCCGCGAGTTTGAGCGCACTGGGTAATCACGTCCAGTTCATAAATTGGGCATCCGTTCCACAGGCCGATGGTTCAAAGCCACGCAAGGTTCCATGCGATCAGGCTGGACTTGCAATTGATCCACATAATCCTGCGTTCTGGATGACTGCTGATGCTGCCTACGCCATGTCCATGGTAACTGGACACCGTGTGGGATTTGTCATGACTGCTGCTGACCCGTTCTGGTGCATCGACCTGGATCATTGCCTTGGCGCTGATGGTGACTGGACACCGGCATCAAAACAAATCGTTGGTGCATTCCCCGGCGCTGCTGTTGAAGTGAGTGTGTCGGGCACCGGCTTGCACATATGGGGCGTCGGTACGATCCCTGAAGGATTCAAAACCAGAAACACACCACTCGGCATTGAAGTCTACAGCGACCTGAGATTCATGGCACTGGGGGATCAATGCTCAGGTGATGCGTGGCTCGATTGGACGGGGGTATTGTCCACATGGGTGCCACAACACCTTGAAGCACATACCGGGGGTGAATTGTCTGTCGGCTGGACGACTGAGGCCCGACCTGACTACACCGGACCCGATGATGATGACGTACTGATCGCGAAGATGTTAGCCAGTGGCGGCGTATCGGCTGTCATGGGCGACAAGGCGACCGTCAGGCAGCTATGGGAAGCAGACAGTGCCGCACTGGCCCAACACTTCCCTGACAGCGGCACACGCGCCTACGACGCCAGTGGTGCAGATGCGGCACTCGCAACACACCTCGCGTTCTGGACCGGTGCCAACTGCGAACGAATTGAACGACTGATGCGTCGGTCTGGTCTGATGCGACCAAAGTGGGACGAACATAAATCATACCTCGCACAACGGACCATCGGTGGCGTCGTCGCACGATGTACCAAGGTATACGATCACCCGGTGACTGGAACGGCTGTGGTACGTCCTGACGGCACCGTTGGCGGATCGGGGTTGATGACCGTGACGGAACAGACTGAGTACTTCAGGCAATTCTGCTACGTGACATCCAAGGATATGATCTTCGACAAGGTGAAAGACGCATGGCTCACCCAGTCCCAGTTCAACAACAATTACAGTAAGTCAGAGTTCATCTACACGATGGACAACCGCACCACCAAGAAAGCATGGGAAGCGTTCACGCAAAATAAAGTACCCGGTGTGGACTTCACCCGTGCTGATGACATCGACTTCCGGCCCGACAAACCAGACACCAACATCGTGCAGATCGGTCCCAAGACATACCTCAACACCTACGTCGATCCGAAGGTGGAATACACCCACGGTGATGTCACTCCGTTCCTTGATTTCATGTCGAAGTTCATCAAGGATGATCGGGATCGGGAAATCCTGCTGTCGTACATGGCGGCGTGTGTTCAACATCAAGGCACGAAGTTCAAGTGGTGCCCTGTGATCATCGGGATCGAAGGCAACGGCAAGGGTCTGTTGATGGCTGCGATGCAGTATGCGATCTGTGGGCCAGCAGGACCGAACAACAACTACGTCCACCAGGTGAGTGCTGGCAAGCTGTCTGAAGGCGGTCTGAAGTTCAACTCATGGATCGAAGGCAAGATCGTGATCAGCCTTAATGAAATCCACACTCGTGACAAGAACGGTCTGGTCGAGGCGCTGAAGGAATTGATCACCGAAGAATGGATGGAGATCGAGGGCAAGGGCACCAATCAACGCATGGGTCACAACAATGCAAACCTGTTCTGCTTCTCCAACTGGATCGACGCCATTGCCATCACGTTCAAGTCACGTCGATACGCGGTCATGTATACGGGTCAGCAGACTGAGGATGATCTGGCGCGAGATTTCCCTGATGCTGGATATTTTCCCGCACTGTGGGACTGGTTCAATCTTGAGGGGGGT
>Ga0257116_1001951_pt1 | contig 11884 bp, 9 predicted proteins | sample SI112_120mmetaG_FD_190150 | JGI IMG/M metagenome (GOLD analysis project Ga0257116, IMG submission 190150) | Marine microbial communities from Saanich Inlet, British Columbia, Canada - SI112_120m | ecosystem: Environmental > Aquatic > Marine > Inlet | place: Canada: British Columbia | collected...
CCGCAAAAACTTATTTCCACTTTATTAATAAAAATAACGCCTCACTGTAAAGGATTTAGGGGGATCTTTTTTAATAAAGTGTTCGAAATGTTTGGAAATGTTTTAAATAAGGATAATTATCTCATCGTCGGGAGTGAATTCGACCTCTTCCTTTCGCTCCGGGTTGAGAAAGAATTCGCGCGTGTTGCCGCCATTTTTCATGACTTTAATATAGCCAAGAAAAACATAATCAGATTGATTCACAATTTGTTGGGCCAAGGCCACAGTCATTTTTTTATTTACTAGTCCGAACAGATTACAGTTTACGATAGAGATTTCATGTTCTGTAATGTCGAGCAGGTCTTCGTAGACTTCATTGATCTCTGGTGTCAGTGCTGCCTGAGAGAGCATGTGAGAGAGAATTAATGGAGGAATGAGAATCTCATCTTTGGAGTGAGGAAAGAGCTTTTCATTATCTTGATCCATAATTTCAGCAAGTATATCTGGCGGATGGGCCACACCTCGAAGGACATCTTTTAAAAGAAGATGGCCTAGAATAATTCTTGCATCTGACTCAAGGTCTGAATCAAGCCAGTCATTACTAAGCATAATAATATCTGTAAAAGTTTCTGGTTTTACTGATGTTAGTTTTTTCACAGCAGTGTAGTCACCATCTATAAGTTGAAGATTGATTTTTTCATAATTAATTTCAAATTTTGATAATCTTCTTTTTCTATCATTGATATCTACCCGAGCTAAATTAACAATGTCATAGGTCTCATTTTTATAATTACTAAAAAACTGAATGAGGTTAGCAGCGTGGTGATTCCAACCCAGAATGAGAATTTTTCTTTTTACAGCAGGAAGTTCAATGGGGGTATCTCTTATAGGTCTCAGATCAACGGTTTGTTCATTTACTTCAGGTTTAATATCATCCATGCCTCTTGCAATAAGCACAATACTGTCATCATCCTCCAAAATGGTGTCAATGGGGGGATTGAGAAATGGAACATATTGGCTTCCAAGCTTTCGAAGGATTCCAATGACGATGGCCTTTGGAAAAGCATTTTGAATTTCGTAAAAATTTCTTCCCTCAAATTGAGGGTATTCCCTAACGTAAATTCCATTTCCAAAGTTTTGTCTTAGGAGTTCTGAATAAATAAAGGCAAGACCTGTGTATCTTGCATTTTGGGCTATGATTCTGCTGATAAGGGAGTCACTTGAGATAATCTCAATATTTTTCCCATAAATACCCTGAGCAATAGAAGCTTTTTTCTTACTGAGCATTTCAACAACCATTGGAGGAATATCACCTTCATAGCCTTCGAGCTTTCCATAGTTGGCAATGGTCAGAAGTGTTTTAACATTCTTTGCATCGAGATCAGAGTTCGAGATATTTGTTCCAGGCATAATGACAACTGCTGCTTCTAAAAAATTCACTCTTCTCAAATCATCTAAATCGAGACTATCCCCGCCCCTAATAATAATATCTCGACTATTCCACTTGCTACCAAGATCTTCTTTGAATTTGTAATAAACATCGCTATCAAGATCTTTACAGAGAATAACAATTTTAATTTTCTTGAGATCAAGTCGGTTGAGAAATTTTTGGCGGTTTATATCTGATGTGAGTATTCCTTCAACAAGTGAGACGGTTCTATTGGTTAATCCTAGAATTAAAATATGATCTTCAATGTAAAGAGGAGTCACTCCACTTTCAAGTTCTCGAAGCGCCTTGTACATCCACTGAGTCATTAGAGCGATCAGGGCACCCAGAAACAAAACATAGCTTAAAACTGAGAGAATTGTGGAAACCAATCTGAGAAGCGTTCCTTTGTCTTGGCCGAGATATCCTGGATCTGTGAGCCTTAAAAAGGCCCACCACATTGCGGAGCTAAAACTTGTAAACTCTGAGCTAGCTGTAAAAACCACCAGGCCTGCGATAAATGAAACACCTGCGATAATGAGAGCAAAAATAAAGACCTGATAGGGAAGTCCTGAAAGGATGAACCTTTCGACCAAGTATTTGAGTCTGTTAAAAAATTGCTTTAGCATACTTACTATTACGGAATATGGGCAAAATATATGAAATTACAGGGTATTTAGGCCAATTAAGAGAACAATTTTCCCCCAAAATAGTGAAGATGATCTTGCATTGTCCTTTGACTGAAAGACGTGCTGCATGGTAATTAAGTTGGTTATGCTCGCGTGATGAAGGTTTTCAAGTAAAGATTTGATTCAATTTGGCGGTAGATTCGCATTCAAAACTCCTGAAGGCTTGCCTTTAGGTAAGTTGAGGGATTTTGAATGCGAAGATGCCGTCAAATTGGATCAAAGATTACTTGAAAACCTTCATCATGCGAGTATCGTTTCCCTTTATTTATGGCAAAGAGATATCTATGACAAAACGCGAGCTTCCAAAGAAGTACAATCACCTTGAATTAGAGAAGAAATGGGCACAAAACTGGAAAGAAACCGATGTTTATGCTTATAACCCAGATGTTGCTAGAGAAAATACCTTCGTAGTTGATACCCCTCCTCCTACAGTTTCAGGTTCACTCCATATGGGTCATGTATTTAGCTATACTCAAACAGATTGTATCGTTCGATATCAAAGAATGAAGGGCAAGAATATTTTTTATCCCATGGGCTGGGATGATAATGGATTGCCCACTGAAAGAAGAGTGCAAAATCTTTGGGGTGTAAAATGTGATCCCACAGTTGCCTACGATTCATCTTGGACCGGAGAGAGAAAAGAAAAGGTTGTAAAACCAAGAGACCAACAGCCAATAGGTCGAAAAAACTTCATTGAGTTGTGCCAAAAACAAACCAAGGAAGATGAAATAAAATATGAAAACCTTTGGAGAAATCTAGGGCTTTCAATTGATTGGAATCAGCAGTATGAAACAATTAATAGTCATTCACAGAAGATGTCTCAATTTTCTTTTTTAGACTTAGTATCAAAGAACAAGGTTTACTCTACAGAAGCTCCTACTATGTGGGATGTGACATATCAAACTGCAGTTGCTCAAGCTGAAGTTGAAGACCGCGCGCGAACAGGTCATTTTTACGATATAAGATTTGGTGTTGAAGATGGCAGTGAGTTTCTCATTTCTACAACAAGGCCAGAGCTACTAGCTGCGTGTATCGCTGTTGTTGCACACCCTGATGATGAAAGGTATCAAAAGTTTTTTGGCAAAAAGGCCATCACTCCCTTATTTAATGTAGAGGTTCCAATACTTGCGGCTGAACACGCTGACCCTGAAAAGGGCACAGGTATATTAATGGTGTGTACCTTTGGTGATGTTCACGATGTGGAATGGTGGAAGCAAAGTGATCTTCCATTAAAGCAGGTACTTGGTCTTGATGGAAAAATGCTTCCGGTAACTTTTGGCGAAGGTGTTTTTGAGAGTAAGAATTCAAGTGCTGCCAATGCGGCTTATTCTAAAATCGATGGACTCTTTATTAATAAGGCCAAATCGACAATGGTAGAAATGCTTTCAGAGGATGGCTCATGTGTCCTAGGAAAAGGTGCGGCCCTCGTAGGAGAGCCAAGGCCCACACAGCAAGCTGTTAAATATTACGAAAAAGGTGACCGTCCTCTTGAGTTTGTACCCACAAGGCAATGGTTTATAAAAATTCTTGATCATAGAGAAGAGCTCCTAGCACAAGGTGCGAAAGTTAACTGGACTCCAGCTCATATGAAATCTAAATTTGATCAATGGGTTAAAGGAATTAATCAAGATTGGTGTATATCACGTCAGAGATATTTTGGAGTTCCCTTTCCCGTTTGGTACGGCGTAGATGAAAATGGAATGCCCATTTATGACAAGCCCCTTTTTGCAGATATTTCAGATCTTCCCGTCGATCCGATGCAAGAGACTCCAAAAGGATTTGAAGAGGCCTCGAGAAATCAGCCTGGTGGATTTACCGGAGATCCCAATGTAATGGATACATGGGCCACTTCATCAGTGACACCACAAATTTCAAGTCACTGGGGAATTGATGAAGCTAGACATAAGAAGCTCTTTCCTGCCGATCTTAGACCTCAGGCCCACGAAATAATTAGGACCTGGGCATTTTACACGATTGCAAAAAGTTATTTTCATGAAGGAAGTGTGCCTTGGTACAATGCAGGGATAAGTGGTTGGGTTGTGACACCTGATAGAAGCAAGCTCAGTAAGTCCAAAGGAAATAGTAAGGGGAGCCCAGAAGATTTACTGGTAGACTTCTCAGCCGATGCTCTTAGGTACTGGGCCACAAAGGCAAAGCTTGGAGTAGACACTATTTATGATGAAGGTGTCTTTAAAGTTGGGAAGAGGCTTTGTACTAAATTATTCAATGTTTCGAAATTTGTGATGATGCAACTGGAAGATGAAGACACTCCTGAATATTCGCATTCAGATATATCCAATATGCTTGATCTGGCAATGATCAAAGAGTTAAAGGAATTAGTTGATCGTTCAAATAAAAATTTCGAGCAATTTGATTTCGCAGCCGTTTTACTTGAAACAGAATCTCTTTTTTGGAATTTTTGTGATCACTATGTAGAGCTTGTGAAAAATAGATCATATAAACAGAAAAATACTCAGGGTGGTAAGTCAGCTCTTGCAACTCTTGATATTTGTTTAGGAACATTTCTAAGGCTCTTTGCTCCATTTATTTCCTTTGTAACAGAGGAAGTTTGGAGTTGGCGTCAGGATGAAAAAGATTCAACTATTCATAAGGCCAGTTTTCCCAATGCTTCAGAGTTTAAGGAGATTGACTTAGGACCAGTCAGTGATGAACTGGTAATTGCTAAGGAAGTGCTCGGAGGAATACGAGGCGAAAAAACGAAGGCCCAAAAATCGCTGAAATGGCCTGTTAAAGCTGTTAAAGTCAAAGGGGAAGCACAGAAAATCGAAGTACTTAAAAAAGTATTAGAAGATTTAACTGCTGCAGGTAATGTAAGTGAGAATGGATTTAGCTTTGTATCTGAAAAGATTGAAGGTGAGAGCAATTTTGAGTTAGATATAACTTTGTCAGAAAGTGACTCTTAAGACTCACCCTAGCACTCCATCCATTAAGTTTGCTTATGCTGCGCATACGGGTAAACTTAATGGACGGAGCACTAGAAATAATAATAACCAATCCATATTCTTAGGCTGTTGACTTTGGTTTTATTGAGGGCGATGGCCAGGCTTATGCCTGAATGTGAAAACCATTTTAAATCAACTCCTGCACCGACTTCATAGCCACCATTAAAATGGGATTTATCATCAAATTGGCCAACACCTGCTATCCCTTCGGCGTAGAAAAATGGCTGAATATTTGATTTTTTTACATCAGACAAAAAATAAATATATGGGCCAAGAGAAATATCACCTTGCTTGTAAGTTGATCCAATAGAAAGTGTAAATCCAGTTACAAGTCTTAGCCACTTTGGCTCGGATGAAACAGCGAATTTTAAAAGATTGGCGGCACTTGTTCTGGACTCACCCTTCTCAGGATCTTCTAATCCATACTGCCAGTTGAACTGTCTTTTGGCAGCAGCAAAACCACTTATGGGTATAGAACAAATGATAAATAATAACCAATATCGAGACATAGTGCCATTGACTCCTATTATCAATTATTCACAATATTTTGATTTCATTCAATGTGGAAAATTTGACACAGATAATTGAGGAAAGAACTACCACTACTGCTAAGATATCAGTGATTTATATTTGTCTGTTAACATATATATATGGATGAAAAGTCGGCGATAGTTACAGGTAGTAGTTCTGGTTTAGGCCTTGAGGCAAGTGAGTACTTACTAGAGTTAGGGTATATGGTATTCGGCTTAAGTCAAAGAGGCAGTGATATAGTTCATTCAAATTACTTTGATATAGTATGTGATTTGAGTAACGAAGAGGATGTTGAAGAGTTTTACAGACAGGTTTCTGAAACCACCAACTCCATAGATGTGCTTGTACATTGTGCTGGAATTGGAAGTGTTTCGCCAATCATTGAAACTTCTTCCAGGGAATTTGAGAGAAACTTACAAGTTAATGCTCTCGGAACATTTCATCTGCTCAAACACTTTAGTCGTTTCATTATTCCATTTGAAACAAAAGTGATCTCTACTGTTGCCTTTTGTACTGAACAGAATTTACCATTACTTGCGGCCATAAGTGCCTCCAAAGCGGCAATGAAAGCGATTCTCGATTCATGTGAAGTGGAGTGGAGAGAATTGGGAGTGAATTTTTCAAATCTCTATCCCGGACCTATTGATACTCCCTATTGGGAAAAATGTGAATATCCTATGCCTAAAGGTGCTGTGCTAAGTACCTCACATTTTTTATACGTTCTAGATATGGTCGTTTCCTCTCCAGCGATTATGAGATTTTCTAATATTCAATTCAGGCATAGAGGAAGTTTAGTTTGATGAAAAAAGTGGTATGGTTTTTAAAAGTATTCACTTGTATCGGTGCTACGATTTTATTATTTGGAAATACTGAAAGCAAGGATCTTCTGGCGCATTTTGCTTTTGGCTTTTTTTGGGTTTATTCAATGTCGTCTAAAAAAATGCTAGAGCGGATTGAATCTAAGTCTTATAGGTACTCGTTTATTAGAGGCATTGGTAAAATAAACTCTATGGGAATAAAGGTTTTTGGAGGTAGGCAACTTCTGGGGACAATGGTTACTCCTATAGTAGTCATCACGGTATTTACAATGGTTTTAAGAATAGACACTCCACTGTGGCCTTCTATCTTTGGTTCAGGAGTAGCAGCTTGTTCAACCCTCTTCCGGGATATGAACTTCTATCAAGAATTAATGAGTGACCCTTTCAAAGAAGATTCCTAAAAGAGCCTGGGTTTAAGATTGCAACTGGTTGATATTACAGGAAAAGCCGATGTTTTTGCTCTGGTTTTGTCTCTTTTCGCCGATAAGTTTCAAGTACAAAAATGCCACCTGGAGTGATGAGTATTGAAGTCAATTGAGCCGAATTTACAGCATACCTTGAAAGTGTGGTGGGCCATGGCCTGGCGGTTATCAATTGTCTTTTTTGGCTCTGCACTTATTATTGGAGGGATTGTTTGGGCCCAGAAAACACTTTTAAGTGGAGTGCTAAGCGATTCTCAAAATGAAGTATTCTCATTTTTTCTAACTGCTACACTTTATCTCTTTGTAACCCTTATTCCAGTGAGAATGGTGTTAGGAAAAGATTTTGGAAATTTTAGGTTAGAGTGTGTTGAAGCAAACTCGGAGTTGGACGAAAGTATTTCTCCCATTCGAGAGGAAGTTTTAGCTGAGCATGTATCAGTAGATGAAGCGGCTTAATAAAGTTTAATATAGTTTTCCTTAAATTCATCTAATTCCCTAGATCTTAAAAAACTACTTCTTATTAATTGTTGTGAATCATCACCTTCAAGCAGATATTTTGTGACTGACTTAAGCCGTTTTAAAATCGTACTCTCTTTTTGATTCCTTTTGAATAATTCAGACTCAAATTCTGAGAGGAAGCTTCTAATTTGAGATCTTCTATAATCTTGATCGCTAAATAGTTGATGATCTTGTTTATAGCAGTTTGCAATCCAGGGATTTCTTAAAGCTCCGCGACCTATCATAACCCCATCACAGTTAGTTTCATTAAACATTCGATCAATATCTGTAGGTGAGTTTACATCACCATTTCCTATAATCGGAACCTGAGATTTGTCTTTGGCCTTTTTTATAAAACTCCAGTTTGCATGGCCTTGGTACATTTGCTCTTTTGTTCTGGCGTGAATAGTAATTTGTTGAACTCCAGCATCATTTAGAAGTGAGATGGTGTCTTCAAAGCTATTTGTATCTTTATAGCCGATTCTAATTTTTGCGCTAAGAAAACCATTGAAGTTTTTCCTAACCCTATCAACTACTCTTTTAAGTGAATGAAGATCTTGCAATAAATAAGATCCTCCTTTGTGTCCATTGACTTTCTTTGATGGGCATCCGAGGTTGATGTCGCACCAAGGAATTTTGAGTTGCTCTATGGCCTTGATATTTTCTTCAATATTCGCATGCTCTGGTGAGAGAATTTGAAGGGCAGTTTTTTTACCTGGCAATTGATTGTAAAAGAAATGGCCTAAATGGGAGATAGTCTTTTTTGCAGGCATGGCTCCAATTGTTGGTATTCTTAGAAAGTCAGTGCTGTAAAAATCAAACCCCTGGGCGTGGTAGAGCTCAAAAATCACCTTTCGGTAAATGTCGTCGGTGATGCCCTCCATAGGGGCAAGGAATAAGATTTTCCTGTTCAGGTTTTCAATCATTTTGAATGTGTAATTAGTTTTGCTGGTGTTGGCAAGGATACTCTAGTTTTTACTTAATAATTCTTAAATTTCCGATTCAATTCCTCAATTTTAAGGCTTATGGGGCACTAGTGTTCAATAAATACCGAATACCTGGAGCTATAGTATTGAAATATGAATATGATTCATGTAAAAATATAGCTGTGCACTAAAGTTTAGCCTTGTGATTCCGACGAGTTGGGCACAGATAAATAATGGCCGATGCGTTTGTAACTTTTGTTGTAATGGGCGTATCGAATCAGGAGACAAAAATTATCGAGCCGTCGCTGGTTGATAAGTTCTTTTTAAATATTTATAGAAATTCCTTCTGGGCGAGAGATTGTGAATCCTGAGATCCAGTTATTTGAATACGTTCTTTTCATAGGAGCTCTTATACTCTCAGGATTCTATTCTGGGTCGGAAGCTGCTTTGCTATCTATTCCCCAAGACAGGGTTAGGCAGCTTATTAATGATGGGGGCAGAAGAGGCTCGGCCTTAAAATTCTTAGCTGCTAATCAAGGCAGTGTTCTAACCACTATTTTGGTGGGAAATAATCTGGCCAATATTTTTGCCGCTTCTTTTACTACGAAAATTGCTCACCGGTTTTTTCAAGATGATGCCGTTGCCTTTAGTGTTGGTATTACCACCTTACTCATTCTTATTTTTGGTGAAATTATTCCAAAGACTTTTGCCAGGTCAAAAGCTGAAAAGCTTGCGTACCCGGTAATTATAATTCTTCGGCTAAATTACTACTTAATGTTTCCAGTGATTTACTTTTTTGATCATCTCATAAGATTGGTTTTGGGAAAGAACGCCCATATAAGGGGAAGGCTTATTACCAAAGATGATATTGAGTTTATGGTTAATAAGGCCGAGCAAGACAAATCAATTGATTCAAAGCAAATTGATCTACTCTGGTCTATCTTGGAGTTTCCTACAATTAAAGTAAAAGATATTATGATTCCTAGGAACAAAGTAACCTTTATTCAAAAAAGAGATTCACTGGGTGATATTATCGATATGATTAAAGATAAGGGACATAGTAGATACCCCGTTTGTAATGGAGATTTAGACAATACAATTGGGTTTTTACACGTCAAGGATTTGGCCTTTATTTCAACAAATGATAAGGGGAAATTTAAGTTAGACCGCTTTTTTAAAGCACCATTTTTTGTTTATGAGCATATGAAGATTCAATCTGTGATGGATCATATGAATAGAAAAAAAGTCCATCTTGCCCTTGTAAAAGATGAAAATGGATTAGTTGTAGGCATTGTAACTTTAGAAGACATTATTGAAGAAATTTTTGGCGATATTAGAGATGAACACGACAACGAAGAGTTGCAAAAAGAAGTGACAGACGAAGAATTGGAAAATGGATTTATTGTGGAGGGAAGTATCTCTTTGCGGGATCTATATAACGAAAGTGATATTGAAATTCCTTTAAATGATAATTATTCAACTGTGACCGGTTTTATATTAGATAAGCTTGGAAATAGCTTTCCGAAGCAAGGACAGGTTATTATTTGGGAGAATTTCTCATTTGAGCTCGTAAAAGTCGAAGAAATGGAAATAAAAAAAGTAAAAGTAAAAATTATCGACACTGAGAAAAGTAAAAAATCAGATTCTGAAGAAAAGGTTATTGGGGAGTAGATATAGAGTTATGGAGAATATTTCTGTCAATATTATTGATCTTCCTCACATAGTACCTCTTTTGGGGCTGGCCTTAATGTCCGCCCTTTTTGCTGGAAAAGTCGCAAAGCGTATTGGTCTTCCCAAAGTTACTGCTTATATGATGGTTGGTATTATACTGGGGCCAACTGGCTTTAATTATATAACTGAGCCCATTGCAGATAAATTTCATTTTATTAATGAGATTGCTTTTGGCCTGATTCTATTCAACATTGGTGGTGAATTTCATAGAGGACTATTTGAAAATATTACTTTAAAGCATTTAAAGTTTTCCCTTGTTTTCTCATTGCTATCAGTTCTATTTATTTCTTGTTTGTGTTTTATGTTTACCTATTTCACTGATATGGCATTAAGCCAAAGATTGTTATTTTCATTTTATATGTCATTCGTTGCTCTTGCGGCGGCTCCACCAACAACATTACTTGTTATTAAGGAATATAATTCCAATGGACCTCTAACGCAGTCTATATTCGTATTCTTAATTGTAAGTACAGTACTGGCCTTAGTTGGTACTGAAGTACTCGAAGTCATTTATGAGTACTTGGGCTTGTGGTCAGGGGGTGGTGAGCAGCTAATGCAACATGTGCTGGCTTTGGCCTGGTCATTTGTTGGGGCCATTTTATTTGGAATGATTCTTGGTGTTGTTTTGAGTTATTGGGAGCAGCAAGAACATAACACCAGTGAACTGTATTTTGCTGTTATATGCTTCATCTTTTTTGGAATTACAATCTCACACTACTTAAATTTAAATCCACTCTTTTTGAGTTTGGCCCTTGGTTTTACCTTGGTTAATACATCCCCTACAGGGATAATTGTCCATCAATCAATTAAGGAAATGGGTCTCAGTGTATTTGCTATTTTCTTTGTTCTTGCAGGAGCACATATTCATTTGCAAGAACAATTGCAGGCTCTCGGCATTTTGGGTCTTGGCTATATAATAGCTAGGACTATTGGGATTTTTCTCAGCTCCAAAATTTCGTCTATTCTTACAAATGAAGAAGAAGTAGTTGAAAAATTCTTAGGTCCAAGTGTTCTTTCCCATGCAGGTGCAGCACTTGCCATTGTAATGAGCATTAAAGGAAGAAGTGAAGAAACTGCTCAAACAATTGTTTCTGTTGTAATGACTTCAATATTTGTTTTTGAAATTGTTGGACCCCTAAGTTTGAAATTTTCACTGATTAAATCAAAAGAAGCCGCCTCCGTGATGAAATCTAAGAATATTTCAAAGTCTTTTTACGGATTTTATCATTTGATAAGAAATTTCGTAAAAAATATAAATTCAGGAGGTAGTAAATCAGATATCAAAACTATTAGCTCAATTGTAAACCATGAAATCTTTGCCATTCAAGAAACGGCCTCTATTGTTGAGCTTACAGAATTTCTTAAACAAAGAAATCAGCCAGTCTATCCAGTGATTGACGCCAATCATATTTTTAAAGGGACATTGTGCCTAGATGCTCTTAAAAGTGCTTTTTTAGATCCAGGGGAGCTTAAGGTTGGAGATTTAATTGATCATGAATATTTTCTGGAGGAAGGAGCCTCATTCTATGAAGCGCTCTATCTTTTTAGTATGCATGAAGAGAGAGTCTTGCCGGTTGTAAAATCTGGTTCAAAGAAGCTTGTTGGTTATTTGATGTATCAAGATTTGATTGTTGAAAATTATTCCTAGAAAATAAAACCCTTTATACCTTCACCTTTATGTTGCCGTTGGCGGTTGCCCTTGCCCTCCCAAGAAAAAAATCTTATTTGCACATTTCTACTACCATGCAAATAATCTCAAAATAAACCCTCTCCCTCTTTAAAATGTTGGTTTCCTGAAGGTCCATTCTCGACACATACTTTACATTTTATTCTCGATACATGGTTTACACTTTTTAAGGTACTGCAAACAAAGGGGGTTGCATGCCTTGGAAGGAATCTTC
>Ga0257116_1001966_pt1 | contig 11823 bp, 8 predicted proteins | sample SI112_120mmetaG_FD_190150 | JGI IMG/M metagenome (GOLD analysis project Ga0257116, IMG submission 190150) | Marine microbial communities from Saanich Inlet, British Columbia, Canada - SI112_120m | ecosystem: Environmental > Aquatic > Marine > Inlet | place: Canada: British Columbia | collected...
AAACATAGAAAGAAAACCCAAGCTGCTTGATCCATTTGAGCCTTTGATAAAATGGCGAGTGAATAATTTCCCACTCAACAGGTGTAACCTGAATAAATCCGTAGATTGGATCGAATACGAGATTGTTTTTTGACCTACTCAATTCTGATAAATTCCTTGATAAAAAATATCCGTAGAAACCATTGTCTCATAAAAAAAAAAGAGGTGACGTTACTAGTCAAAGTTACCCTATTAAATAAATTATATGGAATATTGGGAAATGACCGTGAGGTTTGATCAAAAAAAAGGAGCAACTCAGTTGCTCCCTTCACAATATATAATTACCTTGTCTAGTAATTTATTGCTTCTTAGCTCTTTTAGCTCTTGTTTTTTTCTTCTTCTTTTTCTTAACATTTAAAAAACTTAAAGCGTTATCAAGGCCCTTTAGCGCTTCTTCACGTAAGTTTGATTCGTGAACAAAGCGGTAAAAATTTTCAAAATCAGGGTGGGCGTGAAAGTTTTTAAGTCCTAAATTTTCTGGTTTAACTGCTGCTGCTTCAGATAATGATTCAGTGCTACTTTCTGACATTCTAATGCTCCTTGCCTGCTCTGTTAATTCTCTTTTGATGGGAAACTATACCTGCAAGGGTGGGATCCCACAAGGGAGCCCACCCGTTAGGTCATTATTTATTCTCTTGTTTCAATCATATTGTAACTGTGAAGCTTGTTATAAAGGGTTTTCACAGTAATTCCAAGAGTTTTGGCAGTCTTGGTTTTATTGCCACCCAAGTGATCAAGAGTTCTTATAATGTGGCGCTTCTCAAGATCTGATAAAGTCATTTCTTGCCAAATTTCGATCTCTTGTACTTCTTCTTCACATGGAGCATGAATTTGCTCTGGAAAATGTGAGTCATCAATAAACTTACCTTCACTCATAATATAAGCTCGCTCCATTGCATTTTGAAGCTCTCTAATATTACCAGGCCAATCGTAATCCATAATTACTTTAATGGCACTTGGTGTAAGCGACTTGAAATCCTCATTGATTTTACCTTGATTGAGGAAGTTTTCTGCTAGAATTTGTATGTCATTGCCTCTCTCTTTAAGAGAAGGAACTTCAATTTTAATAGTGTTAAGTCTGTAGTAGAGATCTTCTCTAAAACGACCTTCATCAACTTCTTTTTTAAGATCTTTATTTGTGGCCGAAAGGATCCTTACATTTACTCTATAAGGAGTTCTTCCACCAACTCTATAGGCTTCGCCTTCTTGAAGAAATCTTAATAGTTTAGTTTGAACAGCTGGAGAGAGCTCACCTACTTCATCAAGAAATAAGGTTCCGCCATCGGCCATTTCAACTAGACCAACTTTCGTATTTATTGCACCTGTAAAAGATCCTTTTTCGTGACCAAAGAGCTCACTTTCAAGAAGAGTATCTTGAAGAGCACCACAGTTTACAACTACATAAGGTGATTCTTTTCTAAGTGAATTACAATGAATTTTTTGGGCAACAAGCTCTTTACCTGTACCAGACTTCCCTTGAATAAGAATAGAAGAGTCAGTGGGAGCTACTTTACCAATTATAGAGATGACCTCTTTAATTTCAATAGAGTTTCCAATTATCGTTTTCTCAATTAGGTGGCTTGTTCTTTTAGCGTGAGGACCTTCTTTTTGCTTTTTAAGCTCTCTTTCTTTTTCCTCAATTTTTTTCATGAGTGCTTCATTCAAGTTTTTAGCAGATAAATAAAGCTTCATATTTCTAACAGGTTGCTCAAGCTTGTTGAGTATTCCCATAACTTCGATCACATCATCTTGTGAGAAAGTTTTATCAGCATTATTTGATTGGATATGGATAGAGGCGATAATAACACCTTCAATCATTACAGGGACACCTAACTCAGAGTTAATGCCACCGATATTTTCAAAAGTAGAAAATAATGGATCTCTTTGAACAGAGTTTGAGTAATAAGCTCTCTTTGTTTTAATAATGTAGCTTGCCAAACTTTTGCCACTCTCCATTACTTCACCAGATCTGAGAGGAGCACCATTTTCGGAGACTAAACAGGCCCTGCCGTCATCGTAGGCCTTGAAGACTCTGATACTTTCACCGGGGTAAATCTTTTTGAAGAAGCGGGAGAGCTCTCCAAAGAAAATCCCCTCATCAAGTGAGGAAAGTAGCGTCGACATCAAAGGCGCTAGTTCATTTTCGACTATTTCGGGATTAATCATTTTAAAATCTCCTCTTAAGTAATATTAATAGTTTATAACTTAATGCAACGCACAACTCCCCTCAAGTATACCTATGTCTGGATTTTTTACAAGATCAAAATGCTCAAGTACTGAACTTTTTACACCCCGCACAAACTATCAGTAACTTGGCCTGACCAAAGTATGTACAAAGTAAATCATTGGAGGTTTTTGACTCTGATACTTATTACATGTGAAGAAAATATGGACATTCTAACAGCCCAATATTAAAGAAGAATTATTTGGCCGCAATCGAAAAAGATTTTTCAGGCAACTTCTTTATAGTGATGTGAAATCCGTACTTAAATTACAATATATTGATGATGACCCTAACACTCTTGTCCCTTTTATTCGCTACTAACCTAGAAGCGGCTCCCTTTGATCGAATGGACAGTAATGGTGATGGGATGCTCTCTAGAAGAGAGTTTAGAGGCCCACCGCCTGCCTTCGGCAGACTAGATAGAAATAAAGATGGCCTAATATCTGAAAATGAGGCCAGAGGCACCAGGCTTCTCCCTGGTAGAAGGCACAGGCAACAAAAACCTGCACCCAAAATCAGCTACAACACCAAATTTATAGATACCCACAACCACTTAATGCCCTTTACCTCACGTGGGGGACTCGACTTTTTTGGTGCCTTTAAAAATAGTAATAACCTTTTTAAAGGTGTTGGCGGCCAGCTCAACCTACTTATGCCTCCTCCTCAGCTTACAAACCAGAGGGGACGCTATGATGCCAGCGAGCTATTAAAGATCTCAAAAAATTATCCAGAAATGGTCCGTGTCTTGGCCGGTGGTGGATCGTTAAATAGTATGATTCACCAAGCTTACAAAAGAGGAAGTGTTTCAGCTGCCCTTAAAGAGAAGTTTAGAAAAAAGGCCATGAGCTGGCTCTCCCTTGGCGCCGTAGGCTTTGGCGAGATGACAGCAGAGCATTTGTCATTCAATAGCCACCACCCCTATTTAAGTGCTCCAGCAAATCACCCTCTTTTTTTAATTTTATCAGATGTGGCGGCCAAATATGGAGTTCCAATCGATTTCCACATGGAGGCAATACCCAGCAATATGAAATTGCCTGGTCTCTTTGAATCACCTCCAAACCCTCCTACGCTTAAGGCCAATATTCCAGCATTCGAAAGTCTTCTATCTCATAATCGTAGAACAAAGATAGTCTGGGTTCATTTAGGATGGGATAGCACTGGAAAACGAGGTCCTGAACATACAAGAAAAATGTTAAAAAAACATTCAAATCTCTATATGAGCATTCGGCTCCCCACTAAAATGCACCTTCGTCATACGCCAAAATCCAGCAGGATCTTTGATTCAAAAAGTACCATTAAACCAGAATGGAAAGAAGTCTTTTTAGAATTCCCAGGACGCTTTGTTATGGGTAGTGATGAATTCTTTGTTACACCTTATGGAGCACGCCCGAGACACGGAAGTACAGGCAGCACCACAGGTTCTGCAAAGTTTCTATCGCAATTACCAGTCGTGGTGGCCAAGGCCATTGCCATGGACAATCCCATAAAACTATACAAGTTGAAATAATCGCATCAAGAATGATAATTAACAGCGCCTAAATAAATTTCAATAAAAATTGATTCTTATTAATCTTGTCATAACTATCAACAGATTAGGAATTGGGTTGGAAATATAAATAAATTAATTTTGTTTACAACAATTTTACTATCTTGCTCAGCTTCTTTTGCGAGTAAGACAGAGATGCTCTCCCTTAATCACAACCCTAGGACTTTGGATGCCTGTAAAACCTTAAGTACAAATGAGTCAAGATAATCAAGTGGACTATCAGTATCATAAGCATATATTGGCCTAAATTTACCTCGGGATTTATCGCTAATTCTAATATCACCAGTTCTACCTGTAATACCTCTAAGTTTTGGAGAACGAAGGTAAGCTTCTCGGTGAATTTCTTTATCAGTTGCCAGTGAGGCAAGAAAATTGATAGCACTAAGAGTTTTACCATTCATCGAAATTAATGAAACAAGCCTTTTTAGGAATCTAAATGAAGAGCGCTTGTCTTTTCGAGTCTCAAGGTTTCTTTCATCCTTCAAGTAATCTTCTCTAATTCGTCCAAATTTCTTGATAAAACGTCTAACTTTCCCCATATTTCCAGAGTTATTAAAAATATTGGCATCTAGTGCCTTAAAACAAAAATCACCCGGCTTTTCAATATCTTCGACCACAGCATAAAAAACACATACTCTTTCATCTGACCTAGTTAAGTCAGAAAAAATATTCTTTATACCTTTTGAAGAAATCACAAGGTTGGATTCCATTTCTATTGATCCCAAATAGTAATTAAATGATTCTGGCTCAGCTAAGAGAAAATCTTTTGGAAATACGTTGCGATAATTTCTCAGCACCTTTAGAAATTTCTTTTTTTCCATTTTGGGATGTGAAAATTTAAAGAGATAAGACATATACATCTCTCCCTTTTCATTAATAATTGCCTTCGCTGATAATTTTCTTCGCTCAAAGGGTACAAAATCACGTGTCATTCTCTCAGTCATTTCTCTTTCATAAACTATAAAATGATCACTTCTCTCTCTCTTATTAGTGATGACCTCAACTTTATTTTTGGAGAAATTTATTCCCCAAACATTAAAAACAGGAGTTCTTATTCCTATTCCTTTTCCTCTAGAAGTCAGCTGATTGGACTCTACGAGGTACTCTTCAGGAACATTTTTTGGTGATACTTTACCAATATTTTCAAATAGAATATCTTTTTGTACTGGATTTCCTAGATCAAATAGATAACTCTTCCCCTCACGTTTCATGCCACTAAACTCTGTATTAAAAAATGGGAATTTAATAAATAAAAAACCAACCTCAGGCTCAAGCTTCACATTCAGAGTCCTTAGATTACTCCAATTGGCAAACATCATATCATCAGACTGCTTGTATAGGGTCGACCTATTTGTAACCATAATATCGTAGCTATTTTTTATACCCACACTAATTCCAAAAAATAGCGGGTATGATAACTTCAGTTTAACTTTTGGTCCTACATAAGAGCTTGTAACAAGAATATCACCCTCTTTTAAATTCTCCAAAAGTGATTCTTTGATTTTTTTTCGGGGAATAATTGGTCTATGTATCTCACTCATCAGTTCTTTTAAGTTAGAAATATCACTTGTTGGCCTTATTTTTACCCACTCATACCCTGCAGCCAGCTCCCCTGATAAGCCAACGTAATCAGAAATGGGGCTCTCAAGTCCCATATCTGTAAATGTAGACTCTGCTCCTGCTAATATACCAAGCCTTAATACATCTACAATCCAGTACTTATTTGTATCTTTGTGAGCATCGTAAAATGGATTTTTTACGACTAATCGATATGGGATAAAAGCATCGAGACCAGCTTTGAAACCACTTCCCCAAATTGATCCTTCATCAAAAAGTTGTGGACTTAAATTGAGATCGAGTGCATCGATTTCAATACCTTGATTTGTTACCTCAGTCCCCCGAGCAAGAGGAGGAAGAATTAGATTGGCCATGGCCTGAGGAATAGTTTTGAAAAGTGTTGTTCTGTAGTCTTTTGCAGACTTGCCCTCTTTATCACCTTTTGAGCCAAAGGAGCGATCCCAATATCTTGGAAATGGCTCCACACTTGGATCAAATAATTCACCATCTGAATCAATAATATTCCCATTAAAGAAAAGGTGCTCATAGCCTGTAACTGAGTAGGTAAGTGGATCAACCATCTTGCTTGAGCTTGCGCTAAAGGTAAACTCTTCACCAGTGTGACTTAAAAATGTGGTGCCATCTAATTCCAGAGCAGCGACTAACTGGTCACGTCTTCTTAATAATATATCTGTATAAAGTGTTGCAATTGCATGAGGGTAACCGCCATATTCAAAGGCTTTGAAAATTTGCTCTCTTGAAAGTTGCATCGCAAGTGTTACGAACCATTTGGCATCACTAAATGAGGCACTTTCTAAAATTGGCAAGTTGTAAATACCACTATAATCTAGGTCGATTTTTTTAATTTCACCTCTGATATTCTTATGAACTTTTTTTACAAGGTTTCTTTTGAAATTATTGGGAAGTCCATAACCAAATGAAAGCCCCATGTCTGACAATGAGTAAATAAGTGAATTACCCTGTGACTCTTTATCCGAATGAGCAAGTTTTAGTTTAGCATTACCATCTTTAACATCAGGGTCTCCCACCCAGGCCATAAAAAGAGCAGCTCCTCTATGATCTCTTCGTAGGTTTCGTCCGAAAGCATCTTTTACAAATCCCCCAAGATTAGTATCTGTATTCTTATCAGATTTTTTTTCTAGCGTTACAGACTTCATGACAAAATATTTCTTCTGGTCGCTATCAACTCTTATATCTGTAAAAGCAGAAGCCATATTCAACTTTTCTCTGAAGCTTAAAATTATTTCGTCATAAATAAGATCGACATAGTATTGAAAACTTTTTTCATTTTTATAAGCAGCACCTGGTAAATAGAGATGAACCTCTCTTTTAAAATAGGTGGGATCAATACTAAATCCTAGAGCGGCAGCAAGATTATTCACCGCAGGCTCAACATTTACCTCACTTCCAACTAATGCACGACTAATCATATTGAACAGATTTGGGTCGTCCCCTGCCCCCATATCATTGGTAATAAATTTTAATTTCCAATTTTGCTTACCAATTTTTCCATTTAATTTTGGAGAAAGGCCACCTTGAATTTTACCTTGTTTATATATTATTTTTGTTACGGCCTTTGGATCAACTAGGTTTTCTACTTCTTCTTCGCTAAGTCTTTTTAAAAGTGAAGGGTGGCCCAATTGATGATAATTAGAGGTATTAAACTGTGAAATAGCAACTTTTGGTTTTCTCCAAAGTCCGGAATCGGCAGGGTAAAGTATACCGAGATCAATTCCTTCAGACTCTAAGATTTCAAGTTGATTTTCAGAGAAAAATTTCTGGCCTACTCCAAGTTGAAGCTTACTTGCAATTTTTTGGTATCTAAGTAAACTCTCTGCTCTCGCCAATGTTAATTCTTTTTTTCTCAGTTTTTCATCTATTTTATAAAATATGTGATTTTGTATGGCCTCTGCAGAACCCTCTACTAGTAAATTTGAAGACTCAAAGGCCTTACCTTTAAGTGAATGATAAATGAGTGTATTTAATGTCTTAGTCCAAATACGGCTAACACCTCTTTGAGCATCTTCGTTTCTGGCCCCTTCATAAGCTTCGAGTCCCTCAAGAAGGTAAGAAGCAACCAATTGCCCATTTTCGGTATTCAAGCTCTTTTCATTAGCGATAAACCCATAGTGTTGAAAGCTTTTTTTAAATTGATCTAACCTTTTTCTTGAAAAACTTGTAGCAAGAAAAGTCCTCTCCTCCTCCCATTTTTCAATATGTTTTTTCTTTATTTTACCTGAGCAATAATCGTTTCCAATTCTTAGTGAATACTTGGATCCCTTGATCTCGTCAGCACAGAAAATCAAAAAAGCATTGTGTTCATAGCTAGCTACTTGATCAATTTTTTCCTGCAGTTTCTTTCCGTCTAGACGGCCATCATCAGTAAGATATGAAAGAAGTATTTCAGATGGAGTTCTTCGTTCAATGCCATCATTTTTTTTCTCCCTTTTGACTTTTGGACCTTTGTAAAAATCCGATTTGAAATCAAATGAGATATACCCTGGAAAATTAGTGGTTTGATTGTAGGGCCAGAGAACATCACTTTTAACATCTGTGCAGACGAAGAAGCTAATGGCCAAAATCAATGAAAGAAACTTTAGTACAAACATATGGACCTACCGAAGAATTACTACTGCGCAATGCACAATAAATCAAAAAGGCCTCTAAAGGTGGAAAAAAAGTACTTTATCCCCTTTTTACAGGGAAAAAGTACAAAACATCAGCTTGCAAGCTCTTGATATTTCATGAGACAGTAAATAGAGCTCAATTTATACCGGCGCCTTAAGGTGTAGATCCAAAAGTTAGATATTTGAAAAACCAAAGAGCAGCCTATTTTTACACATTTTTGGCCATCATTTTTTGGTCCACTGTGGCCACTTCCTTTAAGCTGGCCCTAAAAAACTGGAACCCAGAGCAAGTTCTTCTTGTGGCCAGCCTAGTTTCCACAATCATTTTATTCACAATTACTGCCTTTCAAAAAAAAACCAAGAACCTATTTTCACAAGACCTAAATTCGGTAAAAACCTCTTTCATTCTTGGTTTGATAAATCCATTTTTATATTATTTGATTTTATTTAAAGCTTATTCACTTCTCCCGGCCCAAGAGGCCCAAACTCTAAACTATCTATGGCCAATTTTAGTAGCTATATTGTCGGCAGTTTTTTTAGGCCACAGTTTTAGACCAATTGACCTTCTATCCCTTTTCACTTCTTTTACAGGCGCTGCCATAATCGCTACACATGGCAACCTTACTGATCTCTCTTTTACAAATAGCTATGGGGTTTTCTTAGCACTCATATCAACACTATTCTTTTCTATCTACTGGGTGATTAATCTAAGAGATCAAAGAGAGGACTTAGTAAAATTAACAACAAATTTTTTCTTCGGAACAATTGCGATACTCGTTTATGTCCTTTCAAACTCTTCACTTCCAACCTTTGAATGGACCTCTTTTTTTGCAAGCGTACATATTGGAATATTTGAAATGTCATTAACCTTCTTCTTTTGGCTAAAGGCCTTAAAGCTAACTGAGTCAGCTTCAACAATTTCAAACCTACTATACCTATCCCCTTTTCTTTCTTTCTTTTTTCTAGTTACAATACTTGGAGAAAAAATTCTTCCATCCACAATTGTGGGGTTTTTGGCGATAATCATAGGAATAATTTTACAAAATATTCGAAAAAACCTGAAGCGTCCTAGTGCGTCCACCTAGGAGAAATACAGTTGCCAAAACCTTTTGTAAGTCTACCTAAAATTTCACCATCCTTATCCATAATATAGAGATTTTGAATGGCCTTAGTTCTACTAAGAACCCTTTGAGAGGTAAATACAATAAATTGTCCATCATTAGAGAAGCTGGGGTCTTCATTTGAGCCAAAATTCTTTGTCAACCTTACAAGACCGGTCCCGCTTGAGTTAATCCTATAAATATCAAATCGATTATCTACCCATGAAGAGAAGGCAATATATTTTCCATTTGGTGAATATCTTGGAGTCGCATTAAACTTCCCCACATAGCTTATTCTTTTTACGCCCGACTCAGCTTTTCCCATCTTAGCTGTATACACATCCGCTCTTCCAGACCGGTTGGAGAGAAATGTGTACATCCTACCATCTCTTGAAATTGAGGGATCAACATCATCACTATAGTGTTTTGTTAATGGAGTAATTCTTTTATTTTTTAAATTCAATTGGTAAATTTCAGCATTTCCCGAATATGAAAGTGTTAACAATAGAGATTTGTCATCTGGAGTAAATACAGCTCCTGAGTTGATTCCTGGTCGATTTGATAGAAGTCGCATTCTCCCAGTTCTAAGATTGTGCATATATAAATCGACCGTTTTTTTTCTTCCAGATTTTTTAATTACTGTATAAGCGATCATTTCTCTATTATGTGAAATCGCTGGTGATACTACGACTGCATTGTGCCTAGATAATTGCCTCGAATTTCTTCCATCAAAATCCATTATAAAAAGCTCTTTAATTTGATGACCTCTTTGGGAACCTTGATCAGACACAAAGAGAATTTTAGAATTAAATATAGATTGCTTGTTTTTAATACTGGTGTAAATATCATTTCCAATTCCATGGACACCCTTTCTGATTTTGCCTGAAGAGATTACAAATTCTTTTTCAAGTAGCAGTTTTTTGTCTCTAACCCGGTAAACTCTAGCATCCACTTTGATATCTTGTGTTTTGGGTCCATTCTTACCAAGTACCAGTGACTTTACTCTTAAATGGAAAGTGTAAGAAAAATTACGTCTTGAAAGAGATTTGTAATCAGGCTCAAAAAAATTACTTCTCTTAATATGCATATACGGGAGCCGATCAGGTGCAAGAATTTCAAAGTCTTTTTTATAGTACGAAAAATCTTCTACCAAAATTTCATAAATTTCTTTTATAGCCATACTTTGGGGAACACTAAAGTTTCCAACCTTTAACGGAATCGGGATGGCAATTCTATCTGCTTCAAGATCAGCTTTCCCTACGCCCATTCGTATAAATCCAGTCTGGCCGAATAGTGAACCTGAAAGTAAAATTAAACATATTGAACAAATTAGTAATTTCATATTTCTTCTCCAAACTAATTATAGCGGGAAACCTACAACAAAGTCTCCTCTAGCTCCACGGTCAGCAATTTGTTCCACCAATGGATCATAAGGGCCTGCTTTTTTAATAGCATCAAGTGCTTTTTCATCGTATTCTTTCACACCGCTACTTTCAAAAATTGAAAGTTTGATTATATTTCCATTTTTCTTTAAAAAAACTCTAATAGCACAATTCAAATCTTCATCAATTAGATAACTTGGTAATTTCCAATATCTCTTTATTCTAGAAATTAACCCTGTAATATATTTCTCACTTTCAACTTTTTTGATATCAGCATCACTATCACCTGTCAGTGCAATCCCTTTGCTTATTTTATTTCCTGCGTGGATTATTTTTTCTAACTCTTTTTTATTGATTCCGAAAAGAGGATTCTCTTTTTTGACTTTGATTTTTACTTCTACTTTCTTTTTTAGTTTTAGTTTTTTGTTACTCTGGCTATTTAAAAAATCATCAAAACTCGTTGCTTTTGTCTTAAAAGTTACGTCCTTTTCATCGGTGACTTCAGGAGCTTTTTCTACAACCTCTTTGGTCACCGTCTCTTCAACATGTGGAAGATCTTGAATGGCCTCTAACTCTTTTAGCGTAAACTTGGGCATAGAAACAAGATCAACTCTAACAGAGCTTTTAATTATCTCAATATTAGTATTGACGGTAGAATTAAGCCACTGCCTACCAACTGCCCATAGGATTCCAAAGACAGCAAGGTGAAGCGCCAGTGATATTAAAAGGGAATTTAAATCAGCGGAAAATTCGCTTCTCCCGTTCAAAACTTATTCCTTTTCGATTGGCTCAGTGACAAGGGCTATTTTAGAAATTCCAGATTTTTTTAGGTGGGCCATTAAATAAGCAATATTGCCATATTTTAGAGCATAATCAGCTCTTATAAAAAGGGTATCAACACTTGATTTCTTAAATTTGTCTTTTACAAAATTAACTATTTCACCAAAAAGAACTTTATCTTTTCCAAGATAATATTCATTGGTTTTAGTTATAGAGAGTACAACTTGCTCAGCACTTAAATTAATAGAGTTAACTTTTTTGGTTCTTGGTAAATCAAGATTGATTCCACTAAACATCATTGGAGCAGTAACCATAAATATAACGAGAAGAACTAACATAACATCCACTAGAGGTGTGACATTAATATCAGATACGTACTTCCCTGAACCTTTTCCCGATTGCACTAATTCTCCTCAGAAATAAATGTCCTTTCAATCAAATTGAGAAGTTCTTGTTCAAAACTTTCCAATCTGGCAACCATCACTTGGTTTTGTTGACCAATGCTATTAAAAAACCAAACTGCAGGAATAGCTGCTGCAAGACCCAT
>Ga0257116_1001967_pt1 | contig 11818 bp, 8 predicted proteins | sample SI112_120mmetaG_FD_190150 | JGI IMG/M metagenome (GOLD analysis project Ga0257116, IMG submission 190150) | Marine microbial communities from Saanich Inlet, British Columbia, Canada - SI112_120m | ecosystem: Environmental > Aquatic > Marine > Inlet | place: Canada: British Columbia | collected...
CTTTTATGTGTCTTTGTGTGTGTAATCAATATTCCTAAATCAGCCTTTAACCTTAGCGGTTGCCGTTTTTTCTTCGTGTCTTCGTGTCTCCGTGTGAGGATTAGTATTTTTTTCAATTTCTTCCACATGGAATTGTATGATTAACTCGTTTGACTGATAGAGCTTATTGACTCTGCAAAACTCATAGAATATAAGGTGAAAAGAGCTGCTCTATGTATGGGATAACGACTAACGAATAAGATCCAAACAATACTTCTTACCGGCAATATAGAACGAGAAATATGGGAATATAGCAATATCGTAATTAATGTACCTTCTTCTGATAAACCCACTATCCAGGAAATGCATCTCATTATAGGACATTTAATCTGTGAGATAGTTGAGAAAAAGGTTAATGAATATATTTAAAGCCGCATTTTTAGATCTGAATGGGACTTTAAACTATGAAAAAAAATATATTTACAAGTTTAAAGACTTTGAGTTATTACCCGGCACTTTTGAGGCTCTCAGATTGTTCACAGACAGTATACGCAGGTTTACATAATTACAAATCAGGCTGGCATAGCTAAAGAATATTTCACAGAACAATTTCATGAATTAACGAGGTACATGATTGGTTGTTTAAAAAAAAAGAGTGTAAAACAGAGAAAGTCTTATATTGTCCTCATCATCCGGATAGAAGAGTACTCAAAAATGCCTCTGTAGAAAACGCAAAACTAGATTAATTGAAGAAATAATCAGGAAGGAAAGATTTAACGTAAACGAAATGGCACTCATAGGGGACAAAAATACAGATATAGAAGCTAGACGCAAATTGGGATTAACTACGTATTTAGTACTAACTGACTATGATAGAGAACATCAGGATGCCACCAATGCTCATTATATGAAACCGGACTTTTGAGTGCAGTAAAAATAGTACGAGTAAAAGATTAGGTTGATAAAAGGCTACTCCTTAAGAGTTTATTGTAACTTCTGACCGGTACCTTTCAATAAGATCCAGTATCTGCAAAATGAAAATATATTTCACACATTTTTTTGGCAAAACAAGGATGTAAGTATATTTTCTATTCAGTCTTATTCAGCGGTTACAATCATTCTGGAACTAATGTTTTTTCGCTTCTAATTGATTGTTTAAATGTACCTAGAGTGCCCCCCATTTTATTTAGTTAAATAAGAAAGGGGATAAACTTTTAACATACCAGGTATAGGGTAAGTACCGTTTTTTCAGAAAACTTATTTTCTTGTAATTTTTTAAAAAGACTGATAATCTGCTGGTTTTATATTATTATAAACAAGCCTGAGTATTTAAACTCTATACTTACTGCAAATCTTTTGTTATGAACTCACTGTTTAATTTCATTAAGCAAATCTATTCTTATCGTTCAATGATATGGGCAATGACTATACAAGAGATTCAAAGACGGTATGCTGGGACGTTTGCTGGATTTATATGGTCAGTAATTAATCCACTAATGACGATACTTATTTACTGGTTCGTCTTCTCCATTGGTTTCAGGGTTAAGCCTTCTGGTGACATCCCTTTCATTGTAATTTTCTGCTGCGGTTTTATACCCTGGATCATGTTTAGCGAATCTTTAATGAACAGCACACACTCTATAAAAGCAAATGTCCATCTGGTCAAGAAGATGGTCTTTCCGACTCAGATACTCCCTATTGTTAACCTGATGGCAAGTTTGATAACCCACAGTTTTATGTTAATAATGTTTTTTGTACTACTTTTATTTAACAACGTTGATCTTTCTTTTTATAACTTCCAGTTTATATATTATTTTTTTGCCTTATCGGCCTTTACCCTCGGGCTAAGCTGGTTTTTTTCAGCTGTAAACGTTTTTTATAGCGACATCGGGCAGGCATTGGCCGTTATTCTTAATATGTGGTTTTGGCTTACTCCCATAGTCTGGATGACAGATATTCTACCCCGGAAATATCAACTGATTATTAAGTTAAACCCAATGTGTTATATAGTGGATGGATATAGAATGTCTTTTGCTTATCATAATCCTTTCTGGCACAGTTACCGGTCGGGGATTTACTTCTGGGTTATATGTTTATTAACGCTTATTATCGGTGGGCTTGTCTTTAAAAAATTGAAACCAGAATTTGCTGATGTTTTGTAATATAAAGAAAGGTTTTGACGTTAGTAATATTGCCTCTGTTCTTTTAAAACCATTTTAAATAATTTTTAGAAATGTAGAAATTGTTAAGGGGTTGGTTACTCTAAAATTATAAAGATGAAAAACTCAATTGCAATCTCAGTCCAGAATGTTTCAAAGAAGTATAAGCTTTACGGCTCACCGAATGAACGTTTCTGGGAGGCATTGCATCCATTTAATAAAACATACCATCGTGAATTTTGGGCCTTGAAAGATATAAGTTTTGATGTCCATAAGGGGATGACTTTCGGGATCATTGGCCGTAATGGTTCCGGAAAATCTACTCTGCTTCAAGTTATATGTTCGATACTGCAACCGACCTCAGGGGCAGTCACAGTTGATGGGAGGATCTCTGCCCTTTTGGAACTGGGTGGAGGTTTTAGCCCGGAGTTTACAGGACAACAAAACGTCTTAATGAACGGCAGAGTGGCGGGTTTTTCAAAAGCAGAGATGGAGAAACGAATACCTTTAATCGAGACATTTGCAGATATCGGAGAGTTTTTTTATCAGCCGGTAAAAACATATTCTACCGGCATGTTCGTGCGTTTGGCGTTCGCGGCTGCCATCAATGTAGATCCAGAAATTCTAATCGTAGATGAGGCATTAGCGGTTGGTGATGCCAAGTTTCAGCATAAATGTTACCAAAAATTCCTAGAATTTCAAGAGAAGGGCAAAACTATCATTTTTGTCACCCACGATGCAGGATCTATTGTGAAGCATTGTAATCAAGCTATTCTTCTTGAAAATGCAGCCATTCTAAAGAGCGGCCGTCCCGAAGATGTAGTCAATTGCTATAATGAGCTTCTTTTTACCGGTTGTATATCTTCAAAAAAAGAATCGTTATCTATTAATCCTGTATCGATAGAATCAAAAGAAGAACAAATACCGAAACTAAACGAAAACAAATTGAATAGATTCCTTGAAGGCATTCCTGCAATGGATAATTGCATCAATAGGAATAGTTATAATAAGAATGAATATCGGTTTGGCAACACTCAGGCTGAAATATTGGACTATCTTATTGTCCGCGGTGAAGATTACGACCCGATAACGATTAAGTCCGGGGATAGTATTGACATATATTCAAAAGCCAGGTTTTATGCAGATATTCAATCACCAATTTTTGGTTTTGATGTAAAAACAATTGACGGAGTAGTTGTTTATGCGAGCAATACCACATATATGAATGCTCTGTTGGAACCAGCCGAAAAAGATGATGTCGTTAACTTCAAGCTTTCTATTAAACTAGGTTTGAAGACTGGTGACTATTTTATGACCCTAGGAATTGCAGAAGGGTTAGAACACACTATGCTTGTCGCCAGATACGGTATTATTCATCTTTCAGTTGGAGAGAAGAACTATTTCGATGGTATTGTAGAACTTGATACAACTTTTCAAGAAATATCAAGAATAAAGTCAAAATTTACTGTTTGTGGTGCATGATAGATGGTTAGCAACTGCAACAGAAATCAATTTTATAAGTGTAGAAATAACCCATGAGAATACTCCTGATACCCTCAAAAAACAATTATCCTAACCCTGGTCCGTATACAACAAGCTTTGGGCAGGGAATACCTTATTTAGCCGCGGTTCTAAAGGCAGCAGGGCATGAAGTTTTTGGGATAAACATGAATTATATATGGTGTTATGGTTCTGCGCCATTGACCTTGGAGAAATTACTGCAAGATGCGATTACGCAGTATCAGCCGCATCTTATTGGAGTAGGAGGTTTAGCCCCTGATTATATTTTCATACGTGATGCAATCTTTTTTTCCAGGAAAATCGCTCCTGATATACCCATTGTATGCGGTGGTGGGATTATTACATATGATTCTCACTTCATCTTTTCAAACCTCCGCTCGGATTTTGCAATTATTGGAGAAGGAGAAATTTCAATCGTAAAATTGGCAGATTATCTGGAAAAAGGGGGAGATATTGATTCCGTTCCAAGTCTTGTCCATCAGAAGAATGGAGATATAGTTTTTAATGAAGAAAAATACGTTGAAAATATTGATGATTTGCCATTTCCGGATTATGGCCCATTTGATTTTGAAACCTATCTTGCACGGAACAACCATACGAATAACTTTTTAGCTCATACTCGACATCACCCAAAGATTATGCCTATCAGTATAGGACGTTCCTGTCCATTTAAGTGTACATTCTGTAGCCATTATACGGAATACAGAGCTCGCTCCGTAGACAATGTAATGAAAGAGATTGCCTTCTTTTATGAAAAATATCAATTTAATATCCTATATACGCACGATGAGCTGTTTGCCTTTAAGGCAGAGAAGACCAGAGAGTTTTGTAGTAAGTTAAAGATACTTAAAAAAGAGATGAAAGCCGATTTTGACTGGGGTTGTTACTTGAAAGTTAATGACGCTGATAAAGATTTTTTGAAAGAGATGAAGGACGCAGGCTGTAAATTTATTGGATATGGGTTTGAAAGCGCAAGTAACACAGTACTGAAAAGCATGAAAAAGGGTACAACGGCCGAAAAAATTGCAAAAGCAATTCAATTAACGGAAGAGGTGGGTATAGGGCTTCATGCCAATTTCATTTTTGGAGATGTCGCTGAAACTCCTGAAACCATAAGTGAAACAAGAGCGTTTTACAATAATTATTGCAAAGATTTAACGGTCTATTTTTATCACATAACTCCATATCCAGGGAGTGAACTTTTTCGATATTGCCTTGATAATGAACTCGTTACCGATAAGCAAGAATATTATGAGACAGTCGCACATAATAAAGGTAGTATTAATATGACAGGTATGCAGGATGACGTTTTTTATAAACTTACCGAACCTGCTATGAATGATATGTTTGATGGTAAAGCGGCTGTAGTTTTATCATGTGAGAAGACCGATATTGAAAGTTGTGATCGAGATGCACCGTTTGAATTGCGCCGTTCATTTTATAAAATAGAGGTTAATTGTCCACATTGTTCAGAAAATAGTGATTATTTGTATCCTTTAAGAGTAACTACAGGTAAGAGTGTTAAACCTTTTCTTCATAGCTGCACCAAATGCCACAAGAAACTTATGATAGCCGTATCCAAACACATCCTGGCATCTAAACAGGAAGAAGATCCATATGTAAGGTTCTACCGTCAAATTCCTTATTCAAATTACTATCCTTTTGATGGTACTCAGTATGCGATGCCATCTGTTTCTACTCCGCAACTATTGGAATCCTATGAAGGTTATAACCTTATTCGCTATGCAGATTATATTTATGCTATAGCGCAATCTTTAGGTTCTCTTGATATTACACAGCTTGAAGAGGATCGTATAGCTGAATACCGGAGAACTGGTACGTGTTTTATTGGAACGTCTATAGAAGAAGTAAAAAGACTTATGGATATAAAAGTTAACTCTTGTGCATAAAACAAATGGTCTATTTTCCCAAAGTGAACAACTAATTACAACGGTTGATGAGGTAAAAAAATATAGTAGAATGGCTAAAGGTACTTTGTGGTATCAATAGTTTATGTTAAATTCAAAAGGCTACAAACTAAAACAGTAAGAAAATATTTCATGGGACAATATTGTGGATTTTAAAGAAAAACAGATCGGCTCGGAGGAGCAAAGGGTGGTTCTGTGCACACTCGCGGAGTCAATAGCAACGCCTGGATGCAGGATACTTGAAATAGGAAGTTGGTGCGGTGATTCATCGGTGGTACTCGGAAAAATTGCGAAACAGAACAATGGACATCTATTTTGTATCGATTGGTGGAAGGGAAGCGAGGGGACCTACCAGGAGGAAATTGCAGACAAAGGAGACGTATTTGCGTTCTTCTGGGACCAAATTTGCCGTGAAGGACTTGAAGATGTGGTTGTGCCTATCCGGGGCAGGTCTGATGTAAGTTCGAAGATTCTCAAGGAAAATATCTTTGATATGATCTTTATAGATGGAGACCATAGATATGAAAATACTCTGAAAGATATTCAGCAGTATTCCCCCTTAGTTAAAGACAAAGGAATCCTCTGCGGTCATGACTGTGAAGGCTATATTTCAGATTATGACATAGATTTTTTGCAATCAGGTAAGAGCGTTGATGATCATGAATCCGTACACTGTGGTGTTGTCCTTTCTGTTGGATCCACTTTTAAGCAATACTCGCTCAACTATAGTATTTGGAGCGTTCGTGCCAATAGTAAAAATGACGGTTGGGAACCCACAAATCTGGTATTTCCAGGACTGAACAATAAAAAACAATTACTACCTCCTCCCATAGGAATTTCCAAAAATTATGGAATTTTTCGTTTTGGTAAACAGGTATACGCTATTCCTCGCTCTTTAAATAATTTCGATATTACAAAGGGGGAGGTATATAGCCATCCTGAAGTTATTGCGGCTAAGACCTTACAGGAGATAGAAGGTCTGATCAATGAGAAGATGACTTGCGCAGGTATTCCAGAGTTATTAGAATCGTATAACGGCTATAACTTCTTAAAGTATAAAGATCGTATATACGCCATTTCACAGTCGTTGGGAGATCTCGACTTGACGTGTGTGGAAGAGTCTCAACTGAAAGAGTATCAAAAGCGAGGTGAGTTTATCATTGGGGACGATATTGAAGGCATAAAAGAAAATATAGATCAACAGTTGTGGAAAGGTTTATACGAATTTGTAGAGGAATATAAAGGATTTAATATAGTCCTCTACAATGGCAAGTATTGTGCCGTTTCCCAAAGCCTAGGTGGGATTGATATTTCTCAAGAGACAGAAAAAAATTTAAAAAAGTACCAGAAGAATAATGACTTTACTGTCGGAGCTTCGCTCCATGAGGTTAAGACTCTTATCGAACGATTACTACATGTAACCTTGCAAGGAAGAGCGAAAGAGATGGAGGAGGAGATAAATGCTCTGCGTGGTATAAGCATATCTTTCGCTTCTCTCCCTATATTTCTGAATTCCTATAAAAGCTATAATTTCGTGCAATACAAAGATCGCATTTACGCTTTATCTCAAGCCCTGGGCCAAATTGATCTTGCCCGAGAAGATGAACAAAACATGAGAAGGTATCAAGAGAATAATACATGTATTACCGCAGAATCACTTTATGAGGCCAAATTTCTTGTAAATCGATTCCTCTACCAGGGTGAGCTGGAGACTGTAAGTAAAGAGCTGGAGACTGTAAGTAAAGAACTAGAAGTTATAAAATCTACACGATTTTTTCGTGCAATTCACTGGATCAAGGGAAAAATGGAATAGTATGGTAGTTAACGTTTCATCCAGACAGCTAATAGGGGGAGTCTTAAGTGATAAACAGCACGTATGATGAGGACGATAAAGGAGGGGCTTGTTTGGATCAATGAATTTTAGGGCTTTGAAGAAGCAAAGGAAAAATCAGTACCCGGATCAACAAAGGCTACAATTTGAATGATGTACATTCGGCAATCGGGTACATGAGTCCGGTAGAAATTGAAAGGAACTACAACGATAATACAATAAAAAAAGTAGCATAAAAAAACTACATTTTTATTGAAAACTTATCTTGGATTTTGGGGGTGCATAGCAATACATTGAATAAGTCAATATTTGCAATTATCGAGCCCAGAAAGTAAGGTGTGTTACAAAAATGCAGAGGAGAAACATTCAAAATTTAAACCATTTTTACAATTATTGAATTTCCTGTTCATCAAGTTAAAGAGAAGATAACCTATGACGCATTTAGATTCTGAGTCACGAAAACTTATTATAATCATACCCGCATATAATGAAGCAAAACGAATTAGAGAGACGGTTACTGCTCTTCTTGGAATCCGCCAGAAGTTTGCTAACGAGGGAGTTGCTGTTTTTTTCTATGTTGTTGATGATGGGTCAGAGGATGAAACCAGACGACTGGCGAGTGAAGCTGGTGCAGACCGTGTTTTGCGTCACAAGGTAAACCAGGGTCTTGGTGCAGCAGTTCGGAGTGGCTTATCAGCTGCACGTGCTGACGCTGCTGACATTGTAGTTAAATTCGATGCGGATCTTCAGCATAAACCAGAGGATATCTTTGCGGTTGTCCAGCCTATTCTCAATGATTATGCTGATGTTGTATACGGCAATCGACTAGAGGGTATAGAATATAAGATGCCTCTAGTGCGCAGATGTGGCAATATTGTTTTTACTGCACTTATGCGATGGCTGACAGGATGGCCGCTCAAGGATAGCCAACCTGGGATTTTTGCTGTAGACAAGGCCTATTTGGAGATATTTTATTTACCCGGCAACTACAATTATACACAGCAAATCCTTCTAGATGCATACCATAAAGGAATGCGATTCGCGCATGTTCCTGTTGTGTTTCGCAAACGAATTACAGGCAAATCGTTCATCTCATTTGCGTACCCTTTTAAAGTATTGCCGCAGATCATAATGGTCCTGGTCGGAGTGAAGCCAATGCGAATATTTGCCCCGGTAGGATTTCTGGCGTTAAGTGTGGGAGGCGTGTTATTTGCTTATGAACTGGCTTTGTGGTTCATGGGAATGAGTCCCAAGCCTGCAATACATGTCTATGCAATCCTGGGTTTTTCATTGTTTGGCCTTCAGACATTATTTTTTGGGATGTTAGCTGAATTGATAGTACAATTTCAACGGAAGTAAAGATAAATTATGGGAGTCCCATTAGTCATGATAAAATGTCCCCATGTAAATAGTCTTTATGTATGTGACTAACAATTGAGAGCTTTGAACTGCAAGCAAAGTTTGTAAGGAAAATATCTAATTATTTCACCAAAATTCTTGAAATATATTTTATTAGGAGGGGTTAGTTATCTATTTGCCCTGGCCCAGATGTATTTTTACACACAGTGGATTGGTTTATCGTATGCAATAGCCTATGCCATTACTCAGGTTTGCATCTTAGTCGCTGCCTTTGTACTCTCTCGTCATTGGATATTCAATGCTGCATCTGCAAACCTTTTAAATCAGGGGGTTAAATATCTTTCCATACATTGCGTTTTTCGGTTTTTCGATTGGTGTTTATTTATATTACTGAACAACTATATTGGTATAAAATACAGCATTTCTATATTCTTAGCCATGGGATTGGTACTTCCTGTAAAGTATTTTGCATACAAATTAGTGGTTTTTAATGACAAATAGTTCCACGAATAACCTGCTGAACTGTTCTGATTGGAGTGAAGCCAATACGAATATTAACTGTAGGAGTACAACGAATAAAAAATGAAAGAGAGCAAGAGATATGTCTGATCAGATAACGGGGTTTCTTTCTCCCTGGCTTCGAGATAGGCGCTTGAAAATGGTTCGTCCATATGTTCAAGGCAGGGTTTTGGATTATGGCTGTGGCGTGGGTGTACTGGCAGAAATGTGTAAACCCGACTTTTATCTAGGTGTAGATATTGATAAAGAGTCAATTGGTATTGCAAAAAGAACTTATCCTCACTTCCGTTTTGAATATGAGGTACCTGAAGCTGGAAATTTTGATACAATTGTCGGGCTGGCGGTTATTGAACACTTATCTAATCCGGTTGCTTTGTTAGAGAAGTTTAAATTAATACTGGAACCAGAAGGATGTGTTGTCCTGACGACCCCACATCCACTCTTTAGAGGGTTGCATGATTTCGGTTCTAAAATAGGGCTGTTTAGCCCTGATAATGATGAACATGAGCAGTTCATAGACTATAGACTTATGGAAGAAATAGCAACCAGGGCAGGTTTGGTTATCAAAGAATATAAGCGCTTCCTGTTAGGAGCGAATCAGTTATTTGTTTTAAGACAACCATAACTCCTACTTCAGGAGATATGGATTGTTTTCATCTGGTAAGTTCTTTTAAATTTATTCTATAAGAAAATATTCCCACTGAATGTGGTTTTTTCTAAGGATGTCTTAAATTTAGATACTTATACACACAACTGTTGAACGAAACAGTGCAGTCGTATCGTGTCGCCTTGTTACTATCGACACAATAAAAATTTAAAAGTATACATCAGCGGCGAATGGCTTTCTGATTTAACCAGAGAATGGCGATGCAATCTTCTAATGGCAGTACAAAAACAAGTCAAGCGGTGAAATACTCGACTATTGAATGGTTGCGAGCAGGCATTTTTAATATCACTTATGGTCTAGTAAAATACTTTCCTTCACCTATAGGAGATTGGTTGCGTTATCTGTGTCTCAAACCCTTTGTAAAAAGTATTCAATCTTTAAGGATCAAGGAAGGTGTGACTTTCTGGTTTCCGGAAGGCGTTTCAATAGGACGACACATAAGCATAAATGAATGGGTTTTTATTGATGGATGGGGCGGTGTAACAATTGGTGATTGTGTACGTATTGCTCACCGTGTATCCATCATTTCTGAAGACCATCTATTTGATGACCTCTCTATACCAATTTATAAACAAGGCAAAATAGGAAAAGAAGTTATCATTAATGATGATGTATGGATTGGATGTGGTGCAATTATCTTAAAAGGGGTAACTATTGGACAAGGAGCAATAATTGGAGCTGGTTCTATTGTTACTAAAGATGTTCCCAAAAATGCTGTGGTTGCGGGCAACCCAGCTTGTATAATAAGACACAGGGACGATACAGGTCAAAAAGTTTAATATGATTTTAAGAAAATATATTCTAATTTGACTTGGCTTAATTTTTCTTATAGCACGTGGAGTGTTGATAGTTCCTGCCTCAGAACATTCTCCTTATGAATCTGATTTTTCTATATAAACGTGGGCAAAAATGATTCTGTATCTGGAGGGATAAGGAAGCCAAGTGTACATATTTCAGGAAAATTTAGCAGTGCAGTTGTGGCGTTTTGGGATGAGGAAAAAGAGCCATACAAACCAAATATCCTATGGGACTAGAAGCTTCTAAAAAAAGATTCTTGTTGTTGATGGTTTTTTCTCCCAAAGATATAGCATTTCAGATGATGAGACTTTTCCTTGGACTATAAATATGCAAATTTGATGATGCTTTTATAGGAAACCATGGTACCGGGGAATATGGGGCATATCAATCATTATTAATGTTTGAAACGTATTTTCCTAATGTAATAGAGATACAATTGCACTTCTCCAGATAAAAATTGGTAGAGCAATCCGATGCTATGAGTAGGAGTCCAAGGGCCACCAGATATCTTCATCCATTCGTATTGTGGGCGAAGTGTATAATAAGATTGAATTAACAAATACCTTTAAGGATATAGATATGCGTGTACTTTTAATTAATCCGCCGTACGATATCAAAAAATACATGGGGAAATTATCCAAGATGGCGTTTGTCTTCCCCCCTATTGGCTTGACTTATATCGCAGGTTATCTACGTGAAAAGGATATTGACGTTTCAATCTTTGATTATCAGGCTAACGATGAGACAATTGAGTCGGTAATTAATAATTTTAATCCTGATATCTTTGGTATTACCTGTCAAACGTCGCTCGTCTACAGCACTATTGAACTTTCTAAACGACTAAAGAGGGAATTTCCGGAAAAGAAGATTATAGTTGGTGGTGTTCATGCCAGTTTAAGACCGCAGGACCTTCTCAAAGAAGAGAGCATAGATTATGTAGTAAACGGGGAAGGAGAAGTGACTATGTTTGAATTTGTTGAAGCAATCCAATCCGGATCTGAACCTGGAAAGGTTCCTGGCGTTTTGTATATGGGGGATGGCAAGATTTCAGGTGGGT
>Ga0257116_1001968_pt1 | contig 11816 bp, 10 predicted proteins | sample SI112_120mmetaG_FD_190150 | JGI IMG/M metagenome (GOLD analysis project Ga0257116, IMG submission 190150) | Marine microbial communities from Saanich Inlet, British Columbia, Canada - SI112_120m | ecosystem: Environmental > Aquatic > Marine > Inlet | place: Canada: British Columbia | collected...
CAAAAAATGGCCGAAATACTTTCCCGCGAATTCCGGCCATGGTACTATTTTACTTTATACTTAGTACTTGCTGAGACTTTTAGTTTACCAGATCCGTCAATATCAACTTCACTTGGATTCACTACAAGCTCTACAACCAAAATGTATTTACCCTTTTTGAGTTTGATGTTTTTAAAAGATCTCAAATTCAAGGCAAAATCAGTAAGAGTAACAAGTTTTTTAACCTTCTTTCTTCTTCCTCTTGAGTCAATAACATAGGACTTTTCTTCAGATTTTCTATTTCTTAATCTGAGTTTACTAACCTCAACTGATTCAGAAAAAAGGAGCCTACGAGGTTGACCTTTTGGATGAATTTTTACGTTTACCAAAAAGTATTTGGGATCTTTAATCTCACCGCTGGTAAAAGTAACCATTCCATTATCAACGTCAAGATCTTCAAGCTGTCTTTTAAAGACTTCAGTTACCAATTCCGGCTTAACTTTGCTGATCTTATAATTGTACGCAGTCTCTGCAGATACAGTTAACTTCCCAAAATCGGCTTCATTTAAAACCACTTCCTTTGTATTAAGTGCGATTTCAACACTTAGAACATAACGGCCTTTTTTAAGATCAAACTCCTTGAAGGTAGTCAGGTCAATCGTTAGGTCAGTTAAAATCACTTCTTTTTCAACCTTCTTTTTGACACCCTCTGGGTCTGTAACTTCTACCATTTCTTGGTGTTTTCTATTTTTCAGTTTCATCTCATGAGCTTCAACTGACTTTTTGAAAACCATCTTTTGAGGCTGATCTTTTAGGTGAATCTTTACATTTACTACGAAAGACTCAGGGTACTGGATCTCAGCACTTGTAAATGTAACCACTTCATCTTCAACTTTTAAATTTTCAAGTTTTCTACCAAAGGTTTCAACAACGCCGTCTGGATCAGCAAGACTCACTTGATAATTTGTTTCAATGTAAGTTGACACACCTTCTGTTTCTCTTACTTCATCACGCTTAGCAAAAATTAAAAGCTTGTCTTTGTCTAAGTAGCTACCATGAGTTTTCACCTGATCTTTAAACAGTTTCGAAACAAACTTCATGGGAGATGCAGTTTTTTCATCAACTAGATCAAATAAAAAGTTAATAGTTGCATAAGTTTCTTTAACAATAACTTCTTTTGGAACCTTTACTGTCTTTTTACAAGCGTAGTACCTGCTCTCATACCATGTCTCATTATTACAGATGTATTCAGTTTTCTGTACGTCCCTACATTTAACTTCCTCACCAGTACTCCAGCAGTCCTTTTTAATGACATCTTTACAAATTTGTCTGATCACTGGCCCACAATCTCTCTTATTAACAAGACGACACTCTGGCTCTGGTTCAGGACATCTTCTTGGGATATCTCTACAAACTTGTTTTTTAATACGCTTGCATTTTCTTCTGGGAACATCTCTACAGACACTCTTCACAATATCACCGCAAACTCTTTCTTGTACTGGTCGGCAAACTTCCTTTGTAACGTCTTTACAAATATTTTTTACCACAGGTACATCCTTGCAAACCTCTTTTCCTGGACCTGGCTTACAGACCCTTCTGGTTGGTCCTGGACGACATACATTTTTTGTAACTTGTTCACATTTTTTCTTTGTGACATCCCTACATTCTCTTTCAGTTACTTCTTTATTCACACAGACTTTCTTGCCTGGACCTGGACGACATTTCTTGCGACTCGGACCTGGTCTGCAGACTTTTTCTTTCACTGGTTTGTTTTGACAATTCTCACCATCGGCCACGTCTTCGCAAACTCTTCTGGCCTCTTTGTTTTCACAAACTCGCTCAGTAACAATCTTATCCCGACAAACTTCTTTTGAACGACCATCAGTACACTCTCTCTTACTAGGTCCTGTAGTACATTCCTGATCTGTGTAATTCTCATTTTTACATACATTTTTACTCGGCCCTGGTTTACATACTCTTTTGCTGGAGCCTTCGGTGCACTCTTGCTCATTGTAAGTCTCATTCTTACAAACATTTTTACTTGGCCCTGGCCGACAGACTCTTCGACTCGAACCAGTACTACATTTCTCTGTAGTCTTTGTTACATTCTTACATTCTCTTTTTGAAGGTCCTGCCTCACAAACTCTTCTACTTGAACCAGTACTACATTTTTCAGTAGTTTTAGTGACGTTTTTACATTCTCTTTTTGAAGGTCCTGCTTCACAAACTCTTCTGCTTGAACCAGTACTACATTTCTCAGTAGTCTTTGTTACGTTCTTACATTCTCTTTTTGAAGGTCCTGCTTTACAAACTCTTCTGCTTGATCCTGTGCTACACACTTGTTCATTATAAGATTCATTATTACAAACTTGCTTTGAACGACCTGGAGTACAGACCCTTTTGCTTGGTCCAGCATTACAAACTCTTTTAGTTGCTCCGGGAGTACAAACTTTTTTGCTTCTTCCTGGAGTACAAACTTGTTTGGCCACATTTTTACAAACTTTCTTATTTACCTGTTTACAAATTTGTTTCCCTCTCGGACCCTTTTTACAGACTCTTTGAGGCTTATTAGAGCACACCTGCTTATTTACAGAACGACATTGTTTTTTGCCTGGGACATTACGACACGACTGAGGTCCTTTAACATTTTTACAAACTTGCCTTCCCGGGACGTTTTTACAACTCTCAGGGCCTGCAACCTTTTTACAAACTCTCTTTGTCTTTCTGACATTTTTACAAGACTTTTTGCCAGGAACGTTATTGCAAACTTCTCTTCCAGGAACATTGCTACAAACTCTTTCTGTAGATCTTACAGGTTTACAAGTTCTCTTTCCTGGAACGTTTCTACAAACTTCTCTTCCAGGAACGTTACTACAAACCCTTTCAGTAGTTCTTTCAGGTCTACACGTTCTTTTTCCTGGAACGTTTTTACAGACTTCTCTTCCTGGAACATTATTACAAACTCTTTCTGTTGTTCTCTCCGGCCTGCATGTTCTTTTTCCTGGGACGTTTTTACAAACTTCTCTTCCAGGAACATCATTACAAACTCTTCTGGTTTTCCTAACTTGCCTACACTCTCTTTTTCCTGAGACTGTTTTACATATTTCTCTACCGGGGACATCATTACAGACACTACGTGATTTTCTAACTGGCTTACATACTTTCTTACCAGCTACGTCACGACATTCCTTTTTTCCAGGAACCGTCTTACATACTCTCTTCGTTTTTTGGACATTTTTACACTCTCGTCCACCACCGACATTTTTACATACTTTTCTGGTTTTTGGGGTACATACTCTTTTGGTCTTGGTTACAACTTTACAGACCTCTTCACCCGGAACATCTTTGCAGACTCTCTCTCCAGCTTCATTAGTACAAACCTTCTTCATTTTTTTGACTGGCTTACAGACGTTTTTGGTAACATCCCTACATTCGTTCTTTGTTACATCCTTACAAACTTTTTTTCCTGGGACATTTTTACAAATCTCCTCACCTTTTCCAACAAACTTACAAACTCTTTTTGTCTTTTTGACATCACGACATTTTTTCTTCGTAACAGTCTTACATTGGTTTCGTGTCTCATTTCTACAGACATTTTTCTTAACATCACGACAAATATTTTTCATGACATTTTTACAAACTTTTTTACCAATATCCTTGCATCTTCTATCTGTTCCACAATGCCTAGGAGCTCTTCCCTCTTTACAAACCCACGTTGGAACCTCTGAACACTCCTGCCTAGTCACATCCCTACAAATCACATCAGTATAGTCTTCACAAACTACTCTATCTGATCCTGGAATCGCCTCACAAACGGTTTCAGTCCAATCAACATCCCCACATATTTCTTCATTGTGAGGAATAGACTCTTCACACGTATCATCTACTTCTTCATCTACGTAATCGACTCTCTTTTCCACTTCGTAGAGTTCTAGAATTTTTTCTAAATCTCCTGCCTCAAATTTAAACTCTTTTGTCGTTAAATCTTCATCCTGTGCAAATAATGAGTAATCATTAAAATTGCCAAAAAATAAAAACGCCGTTAGCAAGCTGCATAACACTGCCCGGCTTAATCGAAACCCCGTTGACATAAACTCTCCCTCTTAGTTCTAATAAAACAATTGACGCAAATGAGTAAAGCAATGGCGATGCCACGACTTGCTGCATCTCAATTTGATAGGTTTCAAAAAATTACCCGAGTGTTCTAATTTATTGTGCGACACCACATTGTCACAGTGACCCTATTTGTTGGTCCCATTGAGGGATTTTTAATTAAAATACCCTGAAGCAAGTAACATGCCCCCAGCTCACCTGGGGAAAAAAATGCCTACCCCAGATAATAAGCGACCTCTAAGTTTTGGATAATTTTGATCAAGTTAATAAAATTTATTTAACCTACGATTGGCTTTTACAGGCCCGCTATTATCACTCATAATTAACAAACTACTCTACTTATCAAAGTGGAGTCTTCTCTCGAACAATATTGAGTTTTGGTTTATGCCTCTAAACAAGCTTCTATTTTCTTTAATCTTACAAGTCACACTTGTTAATGCATTTGCTTCGAGCAAATTGTTCGTTATAGCTGACCCCTTTCAAATTGATGTCTCGTCCACCGTTCAAAAAAGAATTGATGCAGAATCAAGTAACTTAACAATTAAAAAGTTTGAGCTAGTTACTGTTAATATCGAAATTCTTAAAAGTAGTCAGCAATTAGAAATAGAGTTATTTCATGGAAAATTCATATACCTAAACAGGTTTAAATTTATTCCAAGAAATGGGGATAATTTTAGTTGGATAGGAAATGTCAAAAAACCAGACTTTGGCTCTGCAACCTTTAGCGTTGTTGATTCCGATCTTTCTGGGCACATAAATAGTAGTGCAGGTATTTATCATCTGCTCTACTTGGGTGAAGATATCTACTCGCTAAGAGAACTTAATACAGCAGCTCTCCCAAAAGGAGCAATGCCAGTAGAAGTAAAAAAGTCAGCTCACAGGGCCGATAGCTCTCAAGGTTTATCAGTTAACAATGTCAATGTTAAGGTCGGCTACTCAGGCAATGATGAATCAATAGTTGATATTGTCATTGTTTACACTCAAGCCGCAAAAGATGCTATTGGCAATATTGATGCTGAAGTTCAGGGTGCTATTGACAACACAAACGCTGCCTATGAAAAAAGTCTGGTCAATCATAGAGTGAGATTGGCCCATGCCGAGTTGATAGCCTACACTGAGAGTGGGGCTGCAGCTACAGATATAAGTAGACTCACAGTAAAAGAAGATGGTCAGCTCGAGAGTGTTCACGAGCTTCGCAATCTGCATTGTGGAGACCTGCTCAGCTTATGGGTCAATACTCTTGATGCTTGCGGTATTGCAAATGTTATCACTAATCATGACGATTCAGCAGCCGAGACTTATGGCTTTAGTGTCGTGGCCGCTAGTTGCGCTGTATCTAATTACTCATTTGCTCATGAAATTGGCCACAATTTTGGTAGCCGTCATGACCCTGGAGTTGACCCTACAAATACGCCCTATGCCTATAGCCATGGTCACTTCGAAGATACAGTCTTTAGAACAATTATGGCCTATGACACCCTTTGTACCGCCAATAACTGTCCCAGAGTCGGCATATTTTCAAACCCTGATATTACCTATGGAGGTTTTGCCGGCGGTGTCGCAAACACTTCAAACAATGCCAGATCCCTCAATAATACGGCCAGCAAGGTGGCCAAGTTTAGGGCCGATACATGCTCTGGGGTTGATTTAGATAATAGTGATCCCGATGTGGACTCGCTTATTGGAACCGACTGCTTTATTGCAACCGCTACCTATGGCACCGTTTATCACCCCTTAGTTTCAAACTTAAGGGCGTTTCGAGACAATGTTTTAATTCCTTTTAAATGGGGAAAAAGGTTTGTCTCTTTTTATTACCAATTTTCTCCACCACTAGCTAAAATGATAAAAAACTATCCAATTCTTAAATCGATATCACTTGTCTTACTAACGCCGATAATTTTACTTGTAACATACCCCATTTCTTCCCTAGGGGTAATCATGACATTGGCCTTTCTAGGGATGCTCCTTCTTTTGAAAAAAAGGAGGTTATCACTATGATAGCAGTACTTCTTTGGATTTTATGGAGTCCCCAAATAGCTCATGCTCAGGTCGCCACAGCACAAATGGATCCTCAAACAACTGCCCAATCTGCTGCTGCAATTTCTTGGAGAAGATTAACCTCCTTGAGCTTTGGTTACACAAAAACCAATGGTGATAAAAAACCTGGTCTTCTAGACCAAGTAGATTATGAAGAAAAGGGGCCCCATGCCATAGGCAATTTTCATTTGGGGCATATGTCTTTTCAATTAAATTACCAAAGCCTTTCTCAAGATGAAAATTTTGGGAAATTTGATACCGAAACAACGAATTTGGCCATTCTCAGTGCACTGAGAATTGGAAAAATATTAGCAGTGGGAGCAGACTTTAAAAAAGAAAGCGTTGGATCCCAAGAGGCAAAAGTAAACTCGTGGCAAAACCTTGATGACGGCTCCTTCGATAGCACTACAAATAAACTTGGTGGAAGCATCTCCTATAAAATGGGTGAGATGTTTTTTCTCGGAGCAAGACTTGCCATGGTAAAAAATGAGCACACCAAAAGAGTTGATAATTTTTGGTTTGAAAGAGATCTTGGTATTTCTCTACTTACCTCGGGTAAAAAAGGGGTGAGACTTAGATCAGAGCTCTACTGGCATCACTCCCCTAGAATGAAAAAGAAGGCCCAAGGCTCCCTTTGGGTTAATCACCACCCTGAAACAGATCGCTATGGCCTACTTGCAGGTATCTCTATGGGTTCAATGGTTATTTCAGCTCTTTGGGAAAGACAAAAAGATTCAAGACCTACTGAGAATACTTATGACAAGTCTACATCATTATTAAAAGTAGGATTTAGTGATAAGATTTTTTCTAAACACATAATTGGATCTTTTCATTATAGTAAATTCAAAATGTACGATAGCTACTTTAGTAAAATGGCCAATATTTATATGCTAGGCCTCACCTTTCGCAAATAATACTATACTGATCCCAATTTGAATTTCAAGTGGCGTGTTCCTCGTCGGAGTGTGCTACACGCCTTCCTCGTCATCCGCTCACTTGAAATCCAAACTGAAATCAGTATAACTATATTGAAGCTATTTTAGTTGATAGATTTCTTTCATTTCACTGTGAAGAAGTGACATTTTTTTTTCAACATCGGGATGATTGGTATCTTCTGGATTCATTAAATATCTAGTGGCCTCATAGCTTTCGCTAATCATAAGCTTCGTTTGCCAAATATTGGCAGGGTCAATATTAATATCCGAGCGGTATTTGTATTTTTCTAAAATTTTAGGATCGATAAAATCTTGAATTGAGTTGAAGTAGTGATCGTTATAAATCTTTCTTCCATTTTCTAATCTGGTGTAACCTCTTACAACATAATCAATGAGTACCACATCACACTCAAAGGCCTCAAATAGATAGTTAATGGCCTGAAGTGGAATAATCTCACCACAAGTAGCAATATCTATATCTACTCTGAAAGAGCAAATCCCCTGCTCATCAGCAGCATCTGGGTATGTGTGCGCTGTAATATGAGATTTATCTAAGTGCATTGAGACTGAGCTAGGCCTTTTGCCGTCCCATTTTCCGCCCTTAATATCACTCATTAATGTCATTGTTGAGGCACCAACTGGATCGTAATCTTGCCCAGAAACACTAATGACATTGGCCTCTATAATTTCACAAATTTTGAAGGAAATTTCTTCTATTCTCTTGGCACTGTAAGTCTCATCAATATATTGAATATATTCTTCTTTTTGCTCTTCACTCAAAGTAATGCAAAAATCATAGAGATTAAAACTTAATACTTTTGTTAAATTATTAAAACCTGATAGCTTTATTCGCTCAGGCATGGGCATCTTTGTAGACACACTCACCCCTTCTTACAAATTCTTTAAGAACCTCTTGTAGGTCCCAGAGAATACCTTTGGATCTTCAACTTGAGGACAATGCCCCAGGTGATCAAAAATTTCAAGTTGAGAATTATTCGTTAAATCAAATACTGTTTGTGCTATTTGAACAGGAATCAGCCTATCAAACTTCCCCCAAAAAATAGCAATGGGCATCTCTAGATCCGGAAGCTGTGCATTTAGACCAATTTCAGCGGCCACCTCAGTAGGCCACTGTCCGGTTTGGCTCATAATTAAGTCTTTCATTAATTTGTCATACCAGTGTGAATTGGAAAGATGTTTTTTAAAGAAATGATGCCTAATAAAAAACGGTATATAGGGCCTGACATGAAAAACTCTGCCAACAAAATCGATCCACTCATCCATGCTATTAATCATGAATAAGTTTTCTCCTCTAATTTGCTCATCATAGATATTTTCGTCAGTTATTGTGTCATCAGGGACAACTCCAGCAGGGGAGATAAGTCCAAGAGAAATGATATTTTCAGCATGCTCATGTGAGTATTGAAGTGCAATAGCACCTCCCAGAGAATTACCAAGTAGATGAAATTTACCAAGCCCCAGTGCCTGAACAAATTGATGAATCCAATCAGCATATTTCTTAAAGCTATACTGAAGATCCGGGCAGTCACTCTTACCAAAGCCTGGGAGATCGGGAACAATCACGTGGTAGTCTTTTGAAAGAATTCTTCCTGAGTCGAGAAAAGACTCTTTATCGTGAGCAAAACCGTGAAGAACGATAATTGTAGGTTTATGAGAAGAGGGCCATTCTAAATAGGAGAAATGAATACCTGCATTTACCGATTTTTCGACAGCTCCCATGGCCTTTGTTTTCAAAAATAACAAATTGTGAGTGATCCCCTTTTCAACGGGGTCTCTTAATTTCTTAGGAACAACACTATAGAAGCTATCAAATATTTTTCTCACAACACCCACCATGATGAGGACTTAAACAGATCTATACTGATCCCAGTTTGAATTTCTAGCAAGATTTTTTTACTGGAATTCTGAATTTAAACTCTGCATCTGTCCAAGTCTTCTTCTTGTGCTTCACAGAACAGGCCTTACTAATTTCCGCATGTGATTTTTCCAAAGCAAAATCCAGCATATCAAAAGAGCCATTAAAAGTGAGATACCCATCTTTTAATTCATAATCAACAGGGATATTTCCTCTGACATCATTGAAATAAAGCTCAAGGACTGCAACTCCAAAAGTTGTCCCTTTAGGATTTTTAATTTTTGCTTTAACTGTTGGCGAAGTCATATTCCCAAAAAAGAATTTGGCAATTTTGATGTCTCTGGCCTTATTCTTAGAAAATACAGATCTGGTATCCACATCAATGGAATGGTTTTTAAGAATTTCTTTGATAGAATTTGCTTTAAGATTTTTATCCTTTGCAAATATTTCAAACTTCTTAAAAACGCCACTTACAGGTGCTTTTTCCGTGGTTTTAAATGCTGTCCAGTGAACTTCAGCGCCCTTGAAATCGACACTATAGGGGCAGGTTTTAGCCCACCCCACTTGTGCTACTAATATTGTTACAAAAAGTAATACTATCTTTAAGTTCATGCGAGGTAAGTCCTTAGATCAAGCCAGCTGATTTAACGGTGTCTCTTTCTGATCTTAATTCATCTAAAGTCACTTTCATCTTTTCCTGACCGAACTCATTGTGCTCAATTCCTTCAACTACCTTTAACTCACCATTTTCAGTTCGACATGGATAAGAGAAGATTAAACCTTCGTCCACTCCATATTCACCATTTGAACACTTACACATTGAGTAAGTTTGTCCAACAGGAGTATCGTGAGTAAGGTTGTATACAGAGTCAACAACGGCGTTAGCAGCACTTGCTGCAGATGATGCACCTCTTGCCTTGATAATGGCAGCACCACGTTTTTGAACAGTTGTTATAAACTCACCTTTAAGCCAAGCATCATCAGCAATAACGTCGGCTGCAGGCTTGCCATTAATAGTTGCATTGTAAAAATCTGGATACTGAGTAGCTGAGTGGTTACCCCAAATTGTCATCCCACGAACATCAGTTACATGGCTTCCTGATTTTTTGGCCAATTGAGTAATGGCCCTATTCGCATCTAGGGTGGTCATGGCAAAAAAATGTGAATTTGGAATATCGGGAGCACTATTCATAGCAATTAATGAATTGGTGTTACATGGATTTCCAACAACAAGTGTTCTCACATCTCTTGCGGCAAAGTCATTCATGGCCTTTCCTTGAGGTCCAAAAATCTTTCCATTGATGCCTAAAAGATCAGCTCTTTCCATTCCGTCTTTTCTGGGAACTGCACCGACTAACAATGACCAGTTAGTTCCGTCAAAAGCTGTTTTTAAATCTGATGTACAAGTAATTTTTTTGAGAAGTGGAAATGCACAGTCATCTAGCTCCATTGCGACACCGTTTAAGGCGCCAAGGGCCTGTTCTAACTCTAAGAGTTGAAGCTCCACATCTGTATCCGGTCCAAACATTTGACCCGAGGCAATTCTAAATAATAATGCGTATCCTATTTGGCCTGCTGCACCTGTGATAGTGACTACAGCTTTTTTCCTTGTCATATATATACCTCCAAAAAAAAAATTACAAAATGTTGGGCGATTTTCTCACAGATTGGGTAGAATGTATTGATAATTGTGGACAGAAACAACTCAAAATCTTAAAACCAGAAGTGACAATTAGGAGAATAAATAATGACCACAAACAGCTCTGCAGGGTCAGGGAATAGTTCGGGACGCGGCAACAGAAAGCCCAACAATCGAAACCGAAAAGGCCCCTCAGCAAATCGAGGGAAAAACCAAGGCAATAGGTCCAAAAACCCCAATTCCAAATCAGCTCAGGCCTCTGGGAAGAAAGCTCATGCTAAGGGGCGTGGTCCGGCGAAAAAAGGCCGTCCTTACAACAAAAGAAGAAGGCGTCCAGAAACACCTCAAGATGCAGTGTACAGAAAATATATTAATCTATTGATGGCGCACCTTGAAGCAAGACAGAAATATTACTCATTTTTCGACAGAGCTGATAAGCAAAAAAGAATTAAGCTTGAGAAAAACTTTTATTCAACACTAAGACTCATGAGAGAATTCGAAAGCTCACTGTCCGAACAAGAAACCCAGTGGCTTACTGGTCGAACCGATCAGCTCAAAAAAGATTTTACCTACAGTAGTAACCATGAATTAAAACCAGAAGTTGGTGAAGAGCCACCAGCGAAAATTGTTGAACCCCATTATCTCACGACACAAATTGAAGCCGTATCGCAATACAAAGAAGATACGGAAGAAAGCGTGGGAACAATTGATGACTACAAGAAATATAAAGAAAAATATTAAAAATCTGAGCCCAATACCTGTCCAAAACAATATGACTTTGGTTTTGATACAAAAAAACCACCTAAATTAGGTGGCTTTTTTGTACTTACGCACTCAATGGAGTTGGAGTACTTGTATCTTCTTTTTCTTTATTAATTTTTTCTTTATGTTCTTCGAGTGATGTGACCGGTCCAACAGGTTCATTTAGATAACTGTCAATAGTTGATGCGTGATCCCTTAAAATTGCCTCTTTAAGCTCTTCTTTAGTGATATCTAATATCTGAGATACTTTTGGCAACATTTTAAGTGGGATGTTACACAGGGCCCTCTCAACGTTACTAATAAATTGTCCGTTCTTATATCCCAATAGCTGCGATAGCTCGACTTGGGAATAGCCTTTGTGATGATTAATTCGCCTTGTTCTAATTAGTTTGGCGATGTGTTGGAAGCTTCTAGTTGGCACGCTCACTCCTTTGTACGATGGTCCTTCTGGGGGGTATCTGAGTTATTTAGTTCT
>Ga0257116_1001971_pt1 | contig 11808 bp, 14 predicted proteins | sample SI112_120mmetaG_FD_190150 | JGI IMG/M metagenome (GOLD analysis project Ga0257116, IMG submission 190150) | Marine microbial communities from Saanich Inlet, British Columbia, Canada - SI112_120m | ecosystem: Environmental > Aquatic > Marine > Inlet | place: Canada: British Columbia | collected...
CCACCTGATAATCCAGTACCTGCTCCTCTTGGTATAACTTTTATATTTTCATTATTACAATATTTTAAAATTTCACTAACTTCTTGTGTGTTCTCAGGTAACACAACAGCTAGTGGTGTATTTTTATAGACTGCTAAAGCATCTGTTTCGTATGGTTTAATCTCATCTAATTCACTTAAAACATTATCTTTATTTACAATTTTTTTAAGATCAGAAACTATTAGAGATTTCTTAGAAATTATATTTCTATCTACTTTGGGTAGAGCTAATTCAGACATTAGGACTAGCCTAACATTTTTTTGATATTTTCCAATGCGTTAGATATGTTGTCTTGTGAAGCTGCAAAGCTAAATCTTACATAATCATTAGACGTTTTGCCAAATGCTGTACCTGGAACAATCGCCACCCCAGCTTCATGCATAGCTCTTTTACAAAATTCAGAACCATCCATTCCTGTTCCAATTACTTTTGGGAATGCGTAAAAAGCTCCACCTGGTAAACTACACTCTACACCTGGCAAACTATTTAAACCTTCGTGAATTAATTTTCTTCTTTGAGTAAACTTTTCCATCATAGCATGAATTGAGTCATCCGGTCCATCTAATGCAGCAATTCCTGCGAACTGTGCAGCAGCATTTACACATGAAACACTGTTAATTAACAATTTGTTAATATGCTCAATTAATTGCTCAGGCCAAAAACTCCAGCCTAATCTCCATCCAGTCATTGAGTAAGCTTTACTCCACCCTTCAAGAACAATTAATCTATCTCTAAGTTCTGGGTAATTGAAAAATGTTGGCATTTCTTTTCCATCAAAAATTTGTCTACTATAAATTTCATCACTCAAGATAGTTACATGGGGATGTTTTTTTAATCCCTCTGCTAATTTATCTATCTCAGGTTTTTCAACAAAGCTTCCTGTAGGATTGTTTGGATTGATAAGTATTAACAATCTAGTTTTATCAGTAATTAATGATAAAATTTTTTCAGCACTAAATTTCAAATCTTTATCTTCTGTTAAATCATAAGGAACTGCTGTTGATCCAGTGTAATTAATCATAGACTCATAAATTGGAAATGCAGGAGTTGGGTGTATAATTTCTACACCTGGTTCACCAAAACACTGAATAGCATAATGCATTGTAGGTTTTCCACCTGGCATTATAATAATTCTCTCAGGATCAATATCCTGATCATAAAGTTTTTTGATTTTTCTAGTTACGGATTGTCTGCATTCTAAAATTCCATTTGAAAGAACATAACCATGATGACCATCATCTAAAGCTTTTTTAGCTGCATCAACCACATGCTTTGGAGTTTTAAAATCAGGCTGTCCCAATCCTAAATGAATCATTGGTTTTCCTTGCGCTTCTAATTTTTTTGCTTCTGCTAAAACTGAAAAAGCACTTTCTGTTCCTAATCTTTCTAAACTCTTAGCTAATTTCATATTTTAAATTTATCCCTTCCTGTTTTTTATTAATTAATTTTTTATATATCTAATATTTAAAAGTACTTAATCTATTTTCTATAAATTAATTTTGTTATATTTAATTCTTTGATATTCTTGCAACCCATTAATACCATATTTCGATTAATTTCATCATGCATATTCTGCAATAGACGTTCCACACCTGCTTGCCCCCCAGCACCTAGAGAAAATAAAAACATTTTACCAAAACTACATGCTGTTGCACCTGCTGCTAAAGCTTTTAAAACATGAGTTCCTCTTCTAATTCCACCATCTAAAATAATTTCAAGTTTATCACCCACTGCATCAGAAATTTCTTTCACTTGATCAAATGGAGATCTAGAACCATCAAGTTGTCTTCCTCCATGATTAGAAATCATTATAGCGGTACAGCCAATATCGATTGCTCTTTTTGCATCTTCAACTGACATCACGCCTTTTAGTGCAAATGGTTTGTTCCATTTTTTAACACAATACTCTGCGTCCTTCCAGTTCATAGCCGGATCATATTGTTCATTAATATATTCAATTACTGATTTTGAAATATTAGTTCCTTTATCTGTTTTTTTTGCAACGTTAGATAATTCAAATTTTTTATGAGTAAAATAATTAAAAACCCATTCTGGATGCATTGCGAAACTCATTAAACTTTGCAGTGTAAGTTTTGGAGGTGTTGTAAAACCCGTTCTGTGATCTTTTTCTCTGTTTCCAGCAACCAATGTATCAACTGTTAAACACATTCCATCATAACCAGATGTTCTGCATCTCTCAATTAAATCATCTGTGATTGATTGATCCTTGTGAACATAAAGTTGAAATAACTTCGGTCCTTTAGAAATTTCTGCAATTTCTTCAATTGTATTGTTTGCCATTGTTGACATACTATAAAAAGTTCCAAACTTTTCTGCTGCGCGAGCTGAAGCTTTATCACCATCGTGATGATAGAGTCTTTGCATAGCAGTTGGAGATAAAAATATGGGCATATCAATTTTTTTACCAAAAACAGTTGTTGATAAATCAGGTTTACCCACACTTGCTAAAACATTGGGAATTAAATCGCAGTCATTAAATGCATCTGTGTTTCTTTTTAATGTAGTTTCGTCATCTGCCCCACCATCAATGTAATGAAAGATAGGTGAGGGTAATCTTTTTTTTGCTAATTTTCTAAAGTCACTAAAATTATAACAATCTTTTAAATTCATGATTTTTATTAAAAGTTTTTAATAAAATTAAACATGAAACTATTTGCCCCAGGATTTTTATCTCCTATGCTTGCATTAGATACATGATTATAAGATATGCCAATTTTAGTGTTTTCTGAGGAATTATATGAAAATTGAATTTCAGATTTAAATTCAAGAGCATGACCCAAATCTTTTCCATCTCCTTTGTGGTACAAACCAGGTGCAAAACTAGGTGTGAATTCCAAAGCACCCATGTCAATGTTCCACTCAAATCCCGTATAAACATATACAGCAGAATTTTCAGTTATAAAACCACCTGTAATTGGAGAAATATTTCCTATAAAAGTATTTCTTTCTAAATTTTCATTTTGATGTTGAAAACCAACTAACATTGCTGATTGCTTATCATCACTAAAATCAAAATTGCCGATAAAAAAATTATACTGATGACTACTATTTTCTACAGCAAATAACTTTGTAGCAGTAAAAAATATAGCAAAAAATATATTTAATTTTTTAAAACTCATTACTGTTAATACCAGATTATTTTTGTTTTTTTATAAATTTATTAAATATTATTGCACCACCCACAAAGAATATCAATAGAGGTAATAACCATAGAAAATAAGTATTTTTATTAAATAAAGGATCATATAAAATCCATTCACCATATTTATTTTGAAAATAGGAATAAATTTGTTTTTCAGATAATCCTTCATCAATTTTATTATCAACTACAATTTTCAGGCTATTTGCAAATTCTGAGTCAGAGTCATAAACAGATTGTCCCTGACAAATCAAACAACGTAAGTTTTTTGTAATTTTATTTTTTAAAATTTCATTATCAGCTTTCAAATTATTAATAGGAAAAATAAAAAAAATGATTAAAAATAATTTTAATATCTTCATTTTATAAATAATTTAATTTCTTCCATAGAACTTTTGTTGAGTGGTCCTATATATTTTTTAATAATTTTATTTTTATTGATTAGAAAAGATTCCGGAACACCATAAGCACCCCATTCGATAGCATTGATGCCCTCATTGTCAAAAATTATCTTATCATAAGGATTTCCAAGCTCTTTTAGAAATTTTTTCGCATTTTTTTTTGTGTCTTTATAGTTAATGCCAATAACTTTTAAATTATCATCTTTTATTAAATCCATTAAAATTGGGTGCTCTTCCCTACACGGAACACACCAAGAAGACCAAATATTTAATAAATAAAATTTATCCAACTTAAAAATTTCAAGTGTATTAACTATTTCATTTGAATCAAATAATTCGACTGAAGCTGAAGGTATTTCATAATTTATTTTTATTTTTGGAGTATAAATATTAGTGTCCTGTAAACCTTTATAAAAAATAATAAAAATAATTATAAAAATTAAAGCGATTGAAAATGGTATTAATTTATTTTTCATATTCTTTTTTTACAAAACTCACTAGTCCACCGACACTAATTAAAATTACTGATATCCAAATCCACAACATAAATGGTTTAACTTGATACCTGACATTAAAAAATTCTTGGTTTTGTACAATGTTAATAACTATAAATTTATCTGATAATAATGTCGTTTTAATATCAGCTTCACTAGTGGCAATATTTGGTTGATTATATATTCTTAACTCTGGTGATAAATTTTCTAATTTTCCTTTAGAGTCTTGAACGGTAAATTTAGCTACTATCGAATTGTAATTTTTTTCCTCTTTTTGACTAATGCTTTCAAAAACTATTTTTGTTTTTGTATTCTCAAAAGTTTCTCCTACTTTTAAATTCGTAATAATTTCGCTTGAAAATAAACTGTTAAATAGAATGCTTAAAATTAATAAACTAAAACCAAAATGAGCCATATTTTGTGCTAGATTCTTAAATCCTTTATTAAAGAAATCTCTTAGAGTAATAAAAAACAGATATAAGGCGCTCGAAATTAAAATTGTATTTATCAAAAAATTAGAGCTAAAATTTTTAACAATTAAGATGGATAACAAAATTGAAATTATTAACAGTGAAATTAAATAAATTTTGTCATCTAAATTTGATTTAATCCATTTCAACTTTGGTCCAATTGCCATAATCAGTAAAAAAGGAATTAAAAACGGTATAATTAGCTTATGATAAAATGGTGGTCCTACAGATATTTTTTGAGATGATATAACATCAAGAAAAATTGGATAAATAGTACCAATTAAAACAACTGATAAAAAATACATCATAAACCAATTGTTAACTATTATAGCTGTTTCTTTACTTAACCAAAAAAAACTACTTAAATTATTTTTATTAGTTTTATGAAAAAAGAAAAAAATAAATAATGAAAGAAAAATTAGAGAAAATAAAAAAATTAAAATAAATAAACCTCTTTCTGGATCATTTGCAAAAGTATGTACAGAGTTAAGAATTCCTGATCTAACCAAAAATGTGCCACTCATACTTAGTGCAAATGTTGATATTGATAGAATTATAACCCAAGAGGTTAGGATTAATTTTTTCTCTAAAACCAAAATACAGTGTAAAAGTGTTGTTAATGCAAGCCATGGCATTAAAGAAACATTTTCAACTGGGTCCCAAAACCAAAAACCACCCCAACCTAACTCATAATACGCCCAAATAGATCCTAATAAAATTCCTAGGGTTAAAAAAATCCATGAACTTAAAATCCATTTTTTTATATGAGATGCCCATCTTTTTGAAACTATATTTAAAGTTGTTGCAGCTAAAACTGATGAAAAAATAATAGATGAGCCAACATATCCTAAATATAAAATAGGCGGATGGATTGCTAGAGTAGGATCTTGTAGTATTGGATTTAATCCCAACCCCTCTGTTGGTATTGGATAAATATAATTAAATGGATTTGATGTTTTGATCAAAAAAATAAAAAAACCTATAATAATAATTTGCTGAAATACTAAAGTTAAAATTCTATATTTAATAGGTTGATTTTTGGTCTTTACTAAAAAAATAAGAATAAATAATGTTAAAACAAGCAGCCACAACAACAGGCTTCCTTCATGATTGCCCCAGGTTCCAGCAATTTTATAAAAAATCGGTTTTGTGGTATGTGAATTATTGAAAACAGTTTCGTTGCTAAAATCAGACACAACAAATGATAAAACTAAACATAAAAAACTAATTACAACTAAAAAAAATTGTAAAAACGTAAATGATAAAATTTTAGTATCTAATACTTTTGAATTTCTGAAATTTTTTACAGAAAAATAGAAAAGAACAAATCCAAAAAAAAGTCCTAAAAATAATGAATAGTTTCCAATAACACTAAATAGCATTTTATTTTTTTCCAAGTGCCTGTTTTACTTCTGGAGGCATATAATTTTCATCGTGTTTTGCTAAAATTTTTGTTGCAGAAAAAAAATTTCTGTCTTTTAAAAAACCCTCTGCAACTACACCTTTTTCTTCTTCAAAAAGATTTGGGATTGCTCCTGTGTAGGTAACATTTATTTCATTTTTAAAATCTGTAATTACGAACTTCACTTCGCTAGCTTTTACCAGAATAGAGTCTTTTTTTACCATTCCACCTACTCTAATTTTTTTTTTATCTAATTCTGATAGAGCTTTAATTTCTGATGGTGACTGAAAGTATACTACGTTTTCTTCAAGAGATTTTAAAACGAGGAACGCTGTTAATATTAATGTAATTAGAATAAGTACTACAAACAAAAATCTTAATTTAACTTTACGACCATACATGGTTTAAAAGTTAATTGTTTGTGGCGTTAGCTAAAATTTCTTTATTTATTCTTTGTGATTTTGCAGATTTAGCTTTCTCAGAGTTCAGAGATCCAAATTTAGCTACAAATTTATTTTGTTCCTTAATAAATTGAACTTTTGTAATCAAATACAGTGCTGAAAAACTTAAAAGTGTAAAACTGAAAGCAGACAATACGTAAACTCCGTATCCGTTCATAAAAAGTAGTTCGTTTATCATAGTCTATCTAGGCCTTTATTTTTAATTTTTATCAGTTCTGTATTATATTTCATTAAGAAAATTAGCAATGAAAAAAGAGCAAATGCCGCAGTCATTATCAATAAAGGAAAAAGCATGGATGGATGAATTGAGCTTTTTGATAAAATATTGATTGATGCTGGTTGATGAAGTGTGTTCCACCAATCTACAGAGTATTTGATAATAGGAACATTAACTATACCTAGTATTGTAATAAAAGTTGTGACCTTAAAAACCTTTTCTTCATTTTCATAAATTCTCCATGAAATTAGATACATTGCATAAAATAATGCCAGAATTAACATAGAAGTAATTCTAGCATCCCAAGCCCACCATGTTCCCCATGTTGGTTTTCCCCAAATAGCTCCTGTGATTAGTGCAATAATATTAAAAACAAATCCTGAGGGAGCTAAACTTTTAGAAATTAGAAAAAAATTTTTATTTTTAAAAATAAATCCACTAATTGATAAAAAAGTTATGGATGAAAAAATACCCAAAGAAATCCAAGCAGCTGGAACATGTACATACATAATTCTGACGGCATCACTTTGTTTATAATCTTCAGGAGATAAAATTAATGCTTCAGTTAATCCAACTGAAAGTACAATCACAAATAAAAATAAAATATATTTTGGAGCTTTGGAAGTTATTTGAAAAATCCTGTTTGGATGAAAAAGTTTAAACATATTTAATTAATGATGTTTATTATGAAAAGGATTTCCGATCAAGAATGCAGAGGGAGATAATAATTTGAAATTAACGTTTAACATCCTTGATCAGAATATAAGAATAATTTACCTAATTTGTATGGCTTAGATTTGAGCTAAATGTGTTTAAAAAATGATAACTTTAATTAGACATTTTAAAATAACTAGAACCCTTTTTTCCTGAAAAAATCTCTTCAATTAAAGGATGTTTTATTGGTTCATCAGAGTCGTCCATAAGAAGATTTTGCTCTGAAACATAGGCTTCATAAGTTATTTCATCATTTTCAGCTAGTAAATGGTAAAAAGGCTGATCTTTTCTTGGTCTCACATTTTTTGGGATAGATTGATACCATTCTTCAGAATTATTAAATTCAAAATCTACATCATATATCACACCTCTAAATTCGAAGTGTTTATGTTTTACGATATCTCCAATAGAGAATTTGGCTTTTTGAATTGGCATACTCATTAGTATGGGTATTTAAAAATAAAAATCAATGCTAAAAATATTAATGTTTTGTGATGTGGTAAATATGCTAATATCTTTTTAGTGAATAAATCTTTTTTAAAATTTGTTACAGATTTTGGGCCGTTAGCTATATTTTTTTTTTTTTATTATAATAATGATAAAAATTTATCAGTTGCTATCCCTCCACTTATAGTTGCAACTTTAGTTGCATTAGCTGTTGTTTGGTTTTTTGAAAAAAAAATACCAATGATGCCCTTAATAAGTGGAATATTAATTACATTTTTTGGTGGATTAACTATTTATTTTAATGATCCTATATTTATTTATGTTAAGCCAACAATTATAAATATTTTGTTTGCTTTAGCTTTATTTTTTGGAAAGTATTTTACCAAAGAACCCGTTTTAAAAAAGATTATGGGTAAATCAATGCCCTTAACAGATATTGGTTGGAAATTATTAAATAAAAGATGGATGTTTTTTTTCCTTGGTCTTGCAATATTAAATGAATGTGTTTGGAGAACACAAACTGAAGAGTTTTGGGTAAACTTTAAAGTATGGGGAATGCTACCAATAACCATTATTTTTACAGGTTTTCAGATACCATTAATCAACAAGTATAAGATTGATGCCTAGTAATTTAAAACTAGTAGTCAATAATCCTCATAAACAAATAGAAGAAAGACAATTTTTTGAAAAAGACGAGCTAAAAATTATCTTAGATTTGTATGCAAAAATGGTTTCTGAAGGGTCATGGAAAGATTATGGTTTAAATATCTCAAGCAAACAAGTTAGTTTTAGTGTCTTTAGAAATGCAGCTGAAAATGCTTTATATAAAATTTGTAAAAACTTTAAACCTAAGAATAAAAATCTTAAATATTTAATAACAGATACTACTGGTAAAATTCTCAAAAACTCTTTTGACCTTAAATCACTGTTAAAAAATACTAACTGGAAAAAGCTTTAAAGTTGTTTAAAAAACTATCTTCTTTGACCGAATAATCTTAACAACATTATAAATAGATTTATAAAGTCTAAGTAAAGTGTAAGAGCACCCATTACTGCTTTTTTACCCATTATCTCACCTGTATCACTTGCAGCATACATGTTTTTAATTTTTTGAGTATCATAAGCAGTTAAACCTACAAAAATCAAAACACCTAAAATAGATATTACAAAATACATCATTGAAGATTGCATAAATATATTAACTATAGATGCAATAATAATTCCAATTAATCCCATCATTAAAAATGAGCCTAGTTTTGTTAGATCTCTTTTAGTCGTATAACCATAAATACTCATTGAACCAAAAGTTGCTGAACAGATAAAGAAAACTCTTGTTACACTCATGCCAGTGTAAACTAATAAAATTGAAGACAATGATAGACCCATCAAGCCTGCAAACACCCAAAAAGTTGTTTGAGCCTTTGATGCACTCATTTTATTAATTCCAAAGCTCATGTAAAAAACAATCCCTAGTGGCGCCAACATAACAAGCCATTTTAATCCAGACATATAAATTGCATTACCTATTGAGGTTAGACCTACAATTGATCCAGCATCATTGGTAACCACAGACATTTTAAATGTTAAAAGTGCCACTATTCCTGTTAGTAAAATTCCAGTTGCCATATAATTATATACTTTGAGCATGTAGGCTCTTAAGCCTTCATCCATTACAACTGCTGTTTGTTGAGCTGCTTTTGCTCTGTTTAAGATTCCATTTTTATCAAATTCCATAATGGCTAATATATAATAGTCTTTTACTAATTATTCAAGATACCTTAAAAGATTAAAAGTATTTAAACGAGCATAAAAAACGACATGAATTATAAAAAACTAGGAAATACCAATCTAGATATAAGTACAATTTGTCTTGGGACAATGACATGGGGCGAACAAAACACTCAAAATGAAGGTTTTGAACAAATGGATTATGCTCTAGATCAAGGTATAAATTTTTGGGATACAGCAGAATTGTATGCTGTGCCACCAAGAGAAGAAACTTATGGTCACACAGAAATCATAATTGGTAACTGGTTTAAACAATCCAAAAAAAGAGACAAGGTTATTTTAGCGTCAAAAGTTGCTGGTCCTATGAGAGATTATTTAAGAGGTGGTGGAAATAACTATGGCTTAGATAAAATGACAGAAGCAGTTAATGATAGCTTAAAAAGATTACAAACAGATTATATCGATCTTTATCAACTTCACTGGCCTGAAAGAAATACAAATATGTTTGGTCGTCTTGGGTATGAACACAAGGAAAATGGTGAATGGAATAAATTTGAAGATGTTCTTGGTAACCTTAAAAGATTTGTAGATGCAGGAAAAATTAGAGAAGTTGGTCTGTCAAATGAAACACCATGGGGTGTTTCTAAATATTTAGAGTTATCAAAAGAAAAAGGCTTACCAAGAATGATGTCTATTCAAAATCCATATAGCTTACTAAATAGAACTTACGAGGTTGGTTTAGCCGAAATATCAATTAGAGATGAAATAGGTCTTTTAGCATATTCGCCATTAGCTAGTGGCTACTTGTCTGGAAAATACAGAAACAATCAATTGCCAAAAAATTCTAGAATTGAGAGAGATCCAGATTTTTGGACAAGATACGCAAAACCAAATACAGAAAAAGCTGTTGATGCTTATTATGAAATAGCTAACAAACATGGACTTGATTTGGCTCAAATGTCGTTAAAATTTTTAGAAATTCAACCTTTTATTACCTCCGTTATTATTGGTGCAACAACAATGGAGCAGTTGAAAACTAATATAGAAAGTGTAAACATAAATTTATCTGATGATGTCATTAAAGAAATTAATAACGTTCAAACAATTTATCCAAATCCATGTCCATAATTAAAAAAATTTTGCTAATTTTAACAATAATTTTTATTGGTACTTACAGCCAACTATCTGCAGAAGAGGTAAAAAAAATTGGTAAATATAAAGATTGGGAATCAATGGTTGTAACAGAAGCTACTGGTAAAGTTTGTTTTGCTCAATCATCTCCGATTTTACAAGCTCCAAAATCAAATAAAAGAGATGCTAAATTGTTTATTGCCTTTAGAACTGCTGAAAAAATAATCGATGAAGTAAGTGTTACTGCGGGTTATGAATTTAACAACAATAATTCCGTAACCGCAACTACAGGAAAAAATAAATTCAAATTTGACATTAAAGAACAAGGTTTTGCTTGGATCGCAGATACTAAGATTGAATTTAGAATGATTAAGAGAATGAAAAAAGGATCTAGAATTATGATCACTGGTTACAATAAACAAGGCTCTCAAACAATCGACCATTATTCTTTGCTAGGCTTCACTAAAGCTTACAATGCTACAAAAAAAGCTTGTAGTTAATTTAATGAAATCAAAAAAGAAAATTGTTCTAGCTTACTCTGGAGGGCTTGATACCTCGATAATTTTAAAATGGTTACAGCAAAACTATGATGCAGAAGTAATTTGTTACACTGCTGATGTGGGTCAAGAAATTGATAGAAAAAAAATTATAACAAATGCAAAAAAATTTGGAGTTAAAAATATTATAATCAAAGATTTAAAAGATACATTCGTTAAAGATTATGTGTATCCAATGATCAGAGGTCATGCAATTTATGAAGGCGTTTATTTATTGGGTACATCCATAGCAAGACCACTTATTGCTAAAGATCAAATTAGAGTGGCTAAAAAATTTAAAGCTTATGCAGTTTCGCATGGTGCAACCGGTAAAGGAAATGACCAAGTTAGATTTGAATTGGGATATCATTATTTTGGACCTAAAATAAAAATTATTGCTCCATGGAGAATTTGGAAACTAAAATCAAGAACAGATCTTATAAATTATGCAAAGAAACACAAAATATCTATTCCAAAGGATAAAAAAGGAGCTCCTCCTTTTTCAATTGATGATAATTTATTTCACACGTCAACAGAAGGTAAAGTATTAGAAAATCCAAAAAATTCAGCACCTGAATTCATATTTCAAAGATCTGTTTCACCTGAAA
>Ga0257116_1001975_pt1 | contig 11800 bp, 11 predicted proteins | sample SI112_120mmetaG_FD_190150 | JGI IMG/M metagenome (GOLD analysis project Ga0257116, IMG submission 190150) | Marine microbial communities from Saanich Inlet, British Columbia, Canada - SI112_120m | ecosystem: Environmental > Aquatic > Marine > Inlet | place: Canada: British Columbia | collected...
TAATAGCGACCATCAACAAATAGCTGAACTCTCCCATTTGCTGGTACAAATACTTCGGCCATGGAGCCAGTGAAGCCCGTCACATAGTATCTATGGCACTCTTGTCTTGGGACGTATTCACTCAAGTAGGCATCAAAGCTCGAGATATAAGCACCCTCCACTTTTATCTCATTCAGATGGTTTTGAAGATTTTCAATATTTTGCGTTAGTTGATTTGAACTTAGTGTTAACTTTTCCATAGATGCCTTCCTCTTGTCAGCACCATAGCATAAAAACAGACAGGGGAGCAATGCTGCTCCCCTGCCCTATTTAGGTACAGACGGGTACCTTTTCTCCCTCTTTCCTACAATACCTCAATGGGTAAATAGGTAGCATTATTTGATTCATTGACCTCAGATAAATTACCTTTATAGTCCACGATAACTCCAAGATACTTTTTGCCATCTCCCATATTACCGGGGATGACCAGAGATTTTTTGTAGGTAAAAACTCCATCTCTTGAAAGCGTCATACTGCTAGAGCCTATCTTTTGATCGAGTGTTGTGATCAGCTCATTAGTACTAATATAGTATGCCACTTGAATATTCTGGGTGTTTTTTCCATTATTCTCAAATGAGAATTCGGCTTTTATAGTCTGTCCAGGGTTTAGTCTATACCTTCTCTCTCCACTATCACTATAGTTTGAAAGAGTGGCATTTGATGAGTTGTAAAGTTTTGTCATGGAGTGATCACTATACTGTCCTTTGGCGCCGGTTCTCTTCCAATGAACAACTGATACATCCTGCCTATTACTAGAGGTAGTCCCATAGAGATAGACTGCCGCGTCCCCTGCATCCTCACCAGGGTAAGCACTTGCTGTTACATAATTCACATTAACAGTCGTCCAATCTTCCCCCATAATATTATATTCTCTATTTTCATGCTTTAGTCCTAGAGCGTGGCCAAGCTCATGGAGTGCTGTTGTTCTAAACGACCTTCCTCCTCCACCGTACTCCCATAGATAGTTTTTATTTTTAGTTGTAGTATAGGACTCTCCCGCATCAAAAATCACATCTGACTCTTTAAGCTTTACAGTTTTTCCAAATAGATAATTAATGCAAGTGTACTTTGTTAAGGCCCGTGCCGGAGCACCTTTTAAAAGACCTTGGGAATTAGTAAACCAAGCTTCATTTTGTCCATTTCCTGAACCCACCGATGAATCTCCATAAGTTAGATTCCACTGAAACTTTGAAGGGTTTTTATTCCAAGCTCCTACTGCATCGGTTAGAGCATCTCTCCAACTTCCTGGAGCAAAGCTGACTCCAGAGGCCCTCATTCTCACTGTATTATTTGGCCACTTAAGTTTTCGGCCAAGGCACTTACTGGTGACCCAAGCCGAAGCATCAAAAGAACTTAGTGCCATGGTAATCACTGAACATGCTAATATGGTATTTTTCATTTCTTCTCTCCTGGTATAGATATTAGTTATTATCTAATCACTGGGCTGTTGCCGTTTGCCTTGTACAGTTGAAGTTCCTGTTTTTCTGCCCTATTTTTTGGAAGAGCAACTATCCTTTTAAACTGTTTTTTGGGTGATAAAATCTTTCCAATGGATAATTTAAAAGGCCTTTTAATTGAAATTGATTGAACAGCAGGTAGTCTTTTTAATTCACCTGGACTGTGGATTCTTTTAATGATTTTCATTGTATAAGTGGAAAAATCTTTGGCCGGTAGATGAGCTTTTAACAGCTTTGCTGTCGCCAGCTTCTGCCCTAGCTCTGTTCCCTCTAGGATATTAAATCTTCCAGGTTTATTAGGTTTTGTAGGCCTAATGGTAACCGGTTTTTTAAAACGTCCTTTCTCACTATCTTTATTAGTAAATACGGACTCATCTTTTGTGATGACGACTTTTTTCCCAAACTGTTTAGGCTTTAGATAATGAGTACTCACCTCTTTGAGCTTAACTGGCAGGCCTCTGACAATAAGACCTTTTTTGAGAGAAATTTTTTGTCCTAGCTCTCCATATGTCTTTCCTCCAATGAGTCTAAACCTTCCAAGCTCACAATCGACAAGTGGGCACGCATCGGTGCCATTGCCTTCAACCATCAAAATATCTCTGTCTCCCATATCAAAAAGAGGGTAACCACTGACTTCTACAAAATCGTCCTCACTATCAACGCCACCGAGAAATCGAAGCGTAATTTTGTGGGCCTTGTAATTGCCTTTGAGAATTTTTTCAATTTGGTAGGTAACATATGTGTGGGGAACTTTTGATGAATCGTCTGAATCCCGATAATCAATATCCACAACCTTTCCTTGAAAAACTAACTTTGCTTTTTTCACTTGAGTTGATAATGGCGAAGATTTTGGTAAGGCACTAAAGCTTTGAGCGCTTACCACCATCAAGGCCGCTAACATTAAAATCTTTGTCTTCAAAATAGACTCCTTTGGTTCGTCTGTTAAAAGGGATTTGATATGTAGGACAAAATCAAAAATCTTTTAAAATTTGTGACCGATGGAAATTATCTATTTCAAAGTTTGTGCCAACATTTTTCAAATTGAATGAATGTCACTGTGGAGGCGATTGTAAGTGCTACACTTGAGTTTTTTTCTCGGGTGGTTGAAAATTTACCAGGCGTGATTTGGCACCACTGTCAGAATAAAATTGGCACCACACTTCGCAGTAAATGAGTTTAAATGCACCGGGCACGGCGGTAGGTCTTTCAATAAATTTAATTTGTATTTTTTTTAAAGGCCCATAGACTTTCTGTACTGAAGACACTCTTCTGACTCTCTCCCCAGCATTTCGCAAGGGCCTCCTAGGGATTTCCCTGCGGCCATTTCTGTGGATGTTGAAAGCAACTTCTGATCATCCATTTTATTTTGTAAATTGCTAATGCGAGTATTTTTTCCTTCAGCAGTTTTGTTTTCAATGGTTTTTTCTTTGACCACCACGTCGGCCTTGGCAGGAGCTTGCGCAGTCTTTGAAACTTTGACTCTTCTTCTTCGCCGGACTCTCCTGAGAGGATCTTCAGCAGCTCTCATTGGAGGTAGATTGTTCTTATCAATAATGAGCTCTGCTCGAATCATTTCACGAGCGTCCCTAATGGCAATCCCACCAGAGAAGCCTTTTACCTCACTTGCTTCAAATGAGTTAGCCGTGACAAAGGAATTTAACAAATTGGGTGCAAGGTGCGGATAAGCACCAAAGTATAAAAACGTAGCAAGAACTAGTAAATAAACCCTTCTTCGATAATCTCTCATTCACATCCCCGACGAAAGCTATCAACTATTCGATCCATTGAAAGAAAAACTTGAGAGCCTCTCTCAGAACTCAATGTAGGGTGACAAAAGAGAATTTATTGATACAAAAAAAGGGCCCTTATAGGGCCCTCTTATCATAGGTATTTAGCCTATAAACTATCTAAGCTTAAACTTAATTTTTTTACCAGAAATGCCACTTTTAATTTTGATTTTATAGGCTTCGTCAGATTGAATTACTGAAGCTGTTAGATCAATATCATCACTTCTAAATCTTTCTTGCTCAATATTGATTTCAAAGAGTTCAACATCACTAGCTGATAGTGTTGCCGCTTTTTCAAAGTCTAATTCAACTTCTCTTGTTTTAGTTTGAACAACTTGTTCGTAACGAGCACAGTAAGTTCTAGTTCTGTAGTAACCACGTGAACATACTCTGTGTCTTCTTCCACCTCTGTAAACCCAACGACAATGTCCTGGAACCCAGTAACGATCTGTCATAAAACGAGCGCAAACTGTAGTTTCATACTTGTAGCTAAAGTGAAGATCTACTTCTTCTGGTGTGATAGAAGTTCTCTTTGCTCTAATTGTTAAATGTCCTGGTGATCTGCTGGTTTGATCAAGTCTTCCAACATTTTTGTCTTCTTGATTTAAATTAACGTTTACATCTGCAAAAGCACTTGCAGAAACCATAAGACCAACTAAAATTAGCATTTTCATGATTCATCTCCCTGTGTGTAAATTAAAGATTATCGATTCTCCCAGCAAAGTGACACACAGAGTTCGATCCTAAAAGACAAAGCGCACCGTGCAATGCCATAGTCAGCCTAATGTAAGATTTGTAATGCAGCAATTAGTCACTTTGGCCCTAGTAAGGCCACCATCTTTTTAAATTGCTCACCCCTATCTACATAATTTTTGAACTGATCAAATGATGGATGTGCCGGGGAAAAAAGAAGAATTTTAGCCTGAAGCCTACCTTCATTAATAAAATTTGAAAGGCCTTCTAAATCATCAAGCACGAAAACTTTGTCACATTTTCCAAAGGCCTGTGAATAGCTGGAGCTAGACTCTCCAATCAAAAGAATTTGCTCAACAGAAGCTTTATAGAACTCGATTTGCTCAGAAGGGATGATGCTGTCACTTCTAAGCTTTCCACCTAGAACAAGTGAAATAGCTCCATCCACAAGCAGAGCTTCAATAGCTTTTTTGGTGGAAAAAAAATTCGTCGACTTAGCATCGTTATAGACTTCAAATTGAACACCGGAGGAAAGCCGCTCTAGCCGATGACCAACCCCCTCAAAAGTATCAAGAGACTGTTTGAGTTCATTTAAATGTAAATCAATATTTAAGGCCGTAAGTACTTCAAGGCAAAATAAAAGATTTTGTTTACTGTGCTCACCTTTTAAATGAAAGAACTCCTCTATACCAAGCTTTGGATACTCAGAGCTGACAAATTCACTACCCACCGTAATTTTTTTTGATTTAATAAACTTAGACCAATGCCCCATAAGCTCAGAGTCGCTGTTATATATGAGGGTATCATCGGCGTGGAGAGCACTCGCTAGATTCCACTTGGCCTTGGCATAATCTTCAAAGTGATTGTAGCGCTCCATGTGAGTGGGAGTCATATTTAAAATCACTGCAACATCTGGATGAAAATCCCTTATGGATTCCAGCTGAAAACTTGAAAGCTCAAGCACCATCACATCAACGTCCGCCTCACTTGCAATAAACTCACAAAAACCATCTCCAATATTGCCTCCGCAAAATACTTTTTTCTGACAACTTTTTAAAAGATGGGTAAGAAGCTTACAGGTAGTCGTTTTTCCATTGGAGCCTGTGATCGCCACAATTTTGGCCTGGCCTTCAAAGAAACGAAAGCCCAATTCAATTTCAGAAATCACCTCAATCTTTTGTTCTCCAAAATGAGTAACCAGTGGGTGCTGTCTTGAAATTCCAGGACTGAGCACAGCAAACTGTGCATCAGGAAATTCTTGCATTGCATCTTTTTCACTTAGGCACACAACTCGCGCGCCGTAAGCTTCAATTTCTTTACGGTATTTCCAATCTTGGGTGGGACCGGAACTGATGGCAGTGACGCAAAAGCCCCTTTCCATCAATAATTTAAGCGCTGATAATCCTGAAACGCCCATGCCAAATACCAAGGCCTTTTTTTCCATCGATACTCTCCAAAAAGTGACTCTAGACACTTGTCAGTCTACCACCCGCTAAAGAATTGTGCTAGAAAGTGTGGTGGATAAGAGACTAACAGATCACTATCAGCGAGTTAAGCGCTGCGTTTTAAAATACCAACCTATTTGGAATCGGGAGATTATTGACTATTATCCGGGTCAACTTGAACACTACGCTCTTGCCTGGATAGAAGAATTAGAGTCTCTAAATTTCGATCAACTGTACCAGCTTGAGTGCCAAAAAAACTTCAGCGTAATTAATTTGCCTGAGCTTAGAGAGTACTTTGAAAAGTTAGACCATCTTACTCAGGCCAGGGCAAAAATTGTTCAAAAAGATTGGCTTCAGTACTTTGGTAGTCATAGTATTTTTAAAATTAAAAATAAAAAACATCATGAACTGGCCCACCTCTGTCACTTTGTAGGAGAGGTAAAAAAGCTAGATACAAATTTAAAAATTGTTGATTTATGTGGAGGAAAAGGACACTTATCCCACTTCCTAGCACACAAGTGGAATATAAAAACTACTTCTGTAGACTCTGATCAAAAACTACAAGAGCTTGGTCAAAAACGCGACCTAAGGTACAAAACAAAACAGGCTCCAGCAGTTAGATTTTGCCATCACGATCTAACTGATCAATGCGCTAGAATTGAAAATCTATTTGATAATCAAACTCTTTCTATTGGGCTTCATACCTGTGGAGACTTGGCCAATCGCCACCTAGAGCTATTTAATAACTCTCCAGGACATCGCCTTTTAAATCTAGGTTGCTGCTATTTTAAAATAGCTAGTTTAAAAACAACCAATTTATCTAGTCACGCACAAGACGATCTTTTTCCATGGAGCTTTGAGGCCTTAACTCTCGCCACCAGGTCCCACCGTGAGGTTGACCGAAATGGGTTTGATTTGAAAAATAGAGTAAAGTATTATCGCTGGGCCTTTCACCTTTTATTATTTCATCGCTTTGATATGAAAGACTTTATTCCCCTGGGTCCCTCTAAACCCTTTCTTTATAGAGGTTCATTTCCAGATTATGCCCGCGAGCAGTTTAAGAGATTGAAGTTAGATCCTGAGATGAAAGACTCAGAACTTGATGATTTCTTTAGAGGCCCAGAAATTCAAAAGATTGTTCACGGGCTTCTGGTGGCCAATATTATCAGAAACCAATTGGGCCGCTCACTTGAACATATATTACTATATGACCGCGCCATACACTTGCAAGAAAATGGTCACCATGTTGAAATACTAGAACTCTTTGATGAAACAATTTCACCAAGGAATATAGGCATTTATGCCATACATAGAGATACTAAAGAAAAGGTTGAAGATTGGAACGTTTGCTGAAAGCCGTCTCACTAGTCCTCCAGAGAGATTCAAAATACTTTGTCGTAGTTAGAAAGAACTCTCTACTGCAGTGGCCTGGCTACACCTCTTTTCCCGGTGGGAAAATTGCAAGTGGTGAAAGTGACCACGAGGCCCTCAAAAGAGAGGCCTTTGAAGAATTAGAAATTGATTTGGACGATAGTTGCCTGTTTGGTCCACCACAAAAAGTGACCTGCCTTCTATCTCCCAAATTTTTCCCCATTCGGGTGGAAAATACTCTCTACCGAGTTGAAGTCAAAAAAGATATTGAATTAGATGTTACTAAAATTAGTAGAGAGCATAATGAACACTCTGAAGGAAAATGGATGCTCCCTTCCGAGGTTCTTAATGAGTACCATCAAGGCCTACGGCTCATGGTCTATCCCATGAAGAGATTTTTTGAAGGCGCAGATCTTCCAGATACCATAACTCCCACTTGGGCCACTGGAACACTACCCACTCTCGAATTTTTGGGAGGAATATTTCAGATCATTGTCCCTTCTTATTCTATCCCACCTGCAGAGCACACTAATTGCTTTTTTCTGGGAGATGTTTTAATCGATCCCTCCCCTAAAGATCGTGATAGTTTTGATCTACTTGTTAACACGGTAAAAGATTTACCTTTAAAAAAAATATTCATCACCCATCATCACCCAGATCACCATCAGCATGCTCCTGATCTCGCAAGAAAACTTGGAATTCCCATTTTTATTAGCCAGGACTCGCACAGTAGAGCGTTATCTAAAAAAGGTGATCATTATTTTGAGGGAGTCGAAATAGTCTTATCTAAAGATGGAGATATTTTAACTGTGTGGAACGACAAAGATGTTATTGTCATGAGTACCCCAGGCCACGACCGTGGTCAGTTGGGTCTCTATCCTAGGCAGGCGGGGGTTGCACAAACTCCTGAGTGGTTTATTGTGGGAGATTTGATTCAAGGGATAGGCACCGTAGTCATTGGTGGCGAAGAAGGTAATATGAAAAGCTATATGACTAGCCTAGAAAAAGTGATGGAGCTATCCCCACAATTTATTTTTCCCTCTCACGGTTTTCCCACCGGAGGCATTAACCGGATAAAAACTGTATACAATCACAGAATAATGAGAGAAGGACAAATTAAAAGACTCCATGATACTGGACATGATAGTGATCAAATATACGATGAAATTTATCCTTCTCTTGATAGAAGACTGAAAGTTCTCGCCATGGAGAATATTAAAAAGCATCTTGAGAAACTTAAGGAAGAGGGTAAGATATAGCCTGGAGGTTATTTATGAAATGGAGTTTTCTTCTACTTTTTGTCTTTTCAGGTTGTGCTAGTACTGGTGGACCCATCCCCAACTTTGAGTCTGTAGTGATAAAAAGGGCCAGCTATGACTTTAACTGCCCCGAAAAAAATATAAAAACAATTCAATTTAAGATTATGGAATTTGGTGCCAAAGGTTGTGGAAAACAGCAAAACTATAAAGTCCGTTGCGATGCCATCGGACCATGTAATGCTAATCCCATTAATTAAAAAATATACTGGACCCATTTTGAAGTGAAGGCAGGAAAATTCCTGCCCCCAAAAAAACTCATTATCTAACAAATAACATATCTAGGTAAGTCGGAAGCTGCCATACCTTATCAGGAGTAATCTCTTCGATCTCGTTACAAAGATCAGCTGCTTTTTGTGAAAGTGGAAGAAGCTCTGTTGCACATGAAAATGAACAAGCCTTATCTTCTTTTGCAAATGTCTCCTCCAATTTTCCGCGAAGTTCACCTGTAACTGAATAAAGAGACTCTGCTGAAAAATTAATTCTTTTTAAAAGCTCTTTTTCAACATGTCCTTCAACTCCAGCTGACTTTTGGCCGTTGATAACAGATACCAATTCAGATTTATACTTCACCACATGTGGGATTACATGCTGCTCAATCATACGGATCTGAGTTTGAAATTCTATTTCTCTAAGCTGGTTGTAACGCTCAATTGCAACATTGTACCTAGTTTGGATTTCTGATTCAGTGAAAACACCTGTTTCAGTTAAAAACTTGGTCTTGGACACATCGTCAAATACGGCAAATGCATCTGCTGATGTTCTAAGATTAGGAAGCCCTCTTTTAGCAGCTTCTTTCACCCACTCATCTGAGTAACCGTCACCACTAAAAATAACTTTTTCACTACTTTTAACCCATTTTCTAGTAAGATTTTCAAGGGCCTCATCAATTGACTTTCCAGCTTTTAAATCTGCTTCAATTAAAATGTTACTTTCCACGAGTAGTTCAGTGACTGCAGCATTTACAATGGTCAGAGGAAAACCAATGGTAGCACTTGATCCAACAGCTCTAAACTCAAAGCGATTGCCAGTAAAAGCAAAAGGAGATGTTCTATTTCGATCAGTGTTATCTTTAGTTAACCTGCCCAGTTGTTCTGCACCCATATCGAGAAATTTTTCTCCTTTTGAATCAAATGAAGCCCCCTCTCTAACGGCATCAAAAATTCTTTCAATAGTCTCACCTAAAAATACGGAAATAATACTTGGTGGTGCTTCATTAGCGCCAAGTCTATGGTCGTTGCCGTGACTTGCAACAGAACCTCTAATAACATCAGCATGTCTATGAACTGCTTCACAAACCATGGCCGTGACCGCTAGGAATCTGTTATTTTGATGAGGTTTTGGACCTGGTTCCAGTAGGTTTCGACCAAGATTATCTGACATGGACCAATTGAGATGCTTTCCGGAGCCATTGATTCCAGCAAATGGTTTTTCGTGAAGAAGGGCGACAAAATCGTGTTTCTCTGCCACTTTTTTGATCAGCGCCATAGTCAACTGATTGTGATCGGCTGCAATATTGGCATCTTCAAAAATTGGGGCCAGCTCAAATTGGCCTGGTGCCACTTCATTATGTCTTGTCTTGGCGGGAATTCCCACGCGGTAGAGCTCTATTTCAAGCTCTTGCATGAAGTTTTCAACTCTTGAAGGGATGGTGCCAAAGTAGTGATCATCGAGCTGTTGATTTCTTGCCGTCAGTGAGCCAAATAGTGTTCTCCCTGTCATGATTAGATCCGGTCTTTGATAATAAAAGGCCTTATCAACCAGAAAATATTCTTGTTCTGGTCCACAGTTAGTTTGAACAAATTCAACGTCAGTATTGCCTGTTAAATGCATAAACTTTGTGGCCGCATCTGAAAGTCTTGTAATGGATCTAAGAAGTGGAGTTTTAATATCTAGAGCATCTCCAGTGTAGCTGACAAAAGCAGTGGGAATGCACATGGTTTTGCCATTTCCACCTTCCATAATAAAAATAGGAGATGTCACATCCCAAGATGTGTAGCCGCGGGCCTCGAAGGTAGACCTTGAGCCACCATGAGGAAAAGATGAAGCATCGGGCTCACCTTGCATCAACATTTTTCCAGTTAGTCTTTGTATGGGTAGATTATTTTTGAAATCTAGTAGAGCATCATGTTTTTCTGCCGTGGAGCCAGTCAAAGGCTGAAACCAATGTGAAAAGTGACTCACACCTTTTGAGATGGCCCATTTTGAAACGGCCGCAGCAACTAAATCAGCTTGCTCTTTAGATAGCGATTGTCCTGGTACCAATTCTTTTTTCAAGGTTGAGGGAATCCCTTCTGCGGTGTAAACATTAAATGTGTTCTCACTATAAAATTTTTCAACACTCTCAGGGTGCAATTTTCCCACTCTCATTGGTCTGTTTGTAGCCTGTTGTTTTGCTAACATTCGATAATTAGTCTCTGCCATCTTGGAAACTCCTGGTTTTTTATATAGTAATATTGAGCGTGTCTGGATAAGTGGGATGCCTGTAACCGACAAAGGCTAATTAAAGCAGATTATTCGAGTTGGTGTAAACATAAAACTAATGAATTTACTAATTTAAGAAAGGTTTGACCTAAAAAAATGGAGCAATTACTGGAGCATTTTACTTGGTGATAGATTTTATAATGGCCGGTACTTCAATATTAAAGCTCATGTCTGCATGGTCCATTGCCCTAACTTTGGTAAGACAAACAAGAATAGTCGCTGTAATAACAAATGCAATTTTGGCCATGACGGCATCAGGATTAAATGGCATAGCCTCTCTCCAAAAATTAGATACTTTCTATTACTTATGGCAAAATAAACTTTAAAATTCAAGTAAAGACGTAAAAACTAGCGGTGACACACTGAGTAGAAACATCTCTTTTCATCAAACTGCATGCCTACTCTCTAAGGAGGTCACGCTGCAAGACCTGGCAAACCTTAGTCTCACTAAGGCCTTTCAAAACCTGTGTAAAAAAGACCCGGTCAGTCTTGAGATGATCAACTATCAATACCTTGTGGACCACCAGGAAATCGTTGTCAGTAAGTCCCATACTCATAATAAAGACACATTGCTTGCTCTGGCAGCTAGTGTGGCAGCAAAAAAAGACGAATATTCGAGTATTGGAGTGGATGTAGAGTTTGAAGGCAGAAAAATTGATCCGGCAACACACCGATTTTTCATAGGGAGTAAAGAGCTTGCGTTGGGATTTTCCCCCCTAGAGATATGGTGTATTAAAGAAGCCTGCTACAAATCCCTGTGGCCACTTTTCCATGAAAAAAATCCTAAAACAAAAATCGTCCTTTCAAATATTGTCATTGAGAAAGATAAATTTTCTTGCCTCAAAGATCAAATAAGCTTTGAAGGTGAGTTTTCAGTGGAAAGAAGAAATTGTGAGGCTTACCGTGAGATTGTGGCGATAGCTTGGATCAATTCATAAAACAATTAGTCACTAAATTTTGATCGAGCACTTCAAGTCCTTGTACCACTAGACCCTCAGCTTCAGTGATAGTATCGACTTCCATCAACTGTCCCGCCCGAGAAACTTGAAAACGCACCCGCGTATCTACTCCTAAGCAATCTGGAAATATTTTTAAATCTTCGGCAAGTATCCTTACTCCATCAACACCAATTATTTCGTCTCCAGGATTCAGTCCCGCCTTAAAAGCTGACCCATCAAGTTCCACCTCTTTTACAAATACTCGACACG
>Ga0257116_1001992_pt1 | contig 11747 bp, 11 predicted proteins | sample SI112_120mmetaG_FD_190150 | JGI IMG/M metagenome (GOLD analysis project Ga0257116, IMG submission 190150) | Marine microbial communities from Saanich Inlet, British Columbia, Canada - SI112_120m | ecosystem: Environmental > Aquatic > Marine > Inlet | place: Canada: British Columbia | collected...
CAACTGTAGCCGGTATTATGAAAAATGAAGGTTATAAAGTTATAGGCATTACACTTAAACTTTATGATGACGGTAAAGAAGTTGCAGCATCTAAACAATGTTGTTCAGGTCAAGATATAATGGATGCAAAACGTGTTGCTCATAAATTGGGTATTGAACATAAAATTTTATATTATCAAGATAAGTTTAAACAAGGTGTAATAGATAATTTTGTTGAAAGTTATTTAAATGGAGAAACACCAATTCCATGTGTTCAATGTAATCAAACAGTAAAGTTTAAAGATTTATTTGAAGTATCAAAAGAACTTAACGCAGATGCTTTAGTTACTGGTCATTATGTAAAAAATGTTACCATAGATAATACAAACAATATGTATAGAGCCATTGATGAAAATAGAGATCAAAGTTATTTTTTATTTAACACAACTAGAGAACAATTAAATTACTTAAGATTTCCGTTAGGTGGAATGTTAAAAGATAAAACAAGAAAGATTGCTAAAGAACTAGATTTAAATGTTGCTGACAAACCTGATAGCCAAGACATTTGTTTTGTACCTAATGGAGATTATGCTTCTGTAATTAGAAAATTTAGACCAGACTCATTTCAAAAAGGAAATATTAAAAATTTAGATGGAAAAGTAATTGGTGTTCATGACGGTATTATTAATTTCACTATTGGACAAAGAAAAGGAATTAAAGTTTCAGATAAAGAACCTCTTTATGTTCTAAAAATAAATTCAGATAATAATGAAATTATAGTTGGTCCAAAAGAAAACCTTGGGAAAAAAAATATATCTCTTAAAGATTTAAATTTATTAACGGATAAAAAAGATCTTGATCAAAATATTTTTGTAAAAGTTAGGTCTACAGGCAATTTACTAGAAGCAAAAGTAGATTTAAAAGATGATAATACAGCTCATGTTAATTTAACTAATCCTGAAGACGGTATTTCGCCGGGGCAGGCATGCGTATTCTATAGCAAAGACCAGTTTGGCCATAGAGTTCTTGGGGGCGGCTGGATTAAAGAATAGAGGAATTATTTCTTCTTATTTTTTCTCTTAGCTCTTCTCTTTTTAGAGCCTTGTTTTCTTCTACCTCTGTGCTTCTTTGGGTAACTCATTAAGTCCTATTTATTAATTTTATTGACGTTTTTTACGGGATATAGCATTGTCTTATAAACATATCAAATTTTATTATGAGTAATTCTTTCAAAACTTTTCTAAAACATACGGCAAAAGACTTTCACAATCAGTCTGTTAATCCACCAGTGGTCCGTGCATCAACAATTATTTTTAAATCGATGCAGGATATTAGAAAAATGCAAAATAAAGCAAAAAAAAACCCTACTGGAGGACATTTTGATTACGGAAGACAAGGAACATCAACCACCCACATACTGCAACAAATTCTATCTAAGCTTGAAGAAAGCTATCACACTTTTTTAACACCAACAGGATTTGGATCTGTATTTTTAGCAATTTTTAGTGTCACAAGACCAGGTGATGAAATTATAGTTGCTGATCCTGTTTACAAACCAACAAGAATGTTGACACAAGATTTTTTAAAAGAATTTCATATTAAAACTACTTTTTATGATCCCCATGATCTTAAAACACTTGAAAAAAGTATTACCAAAAAAACAAAATTAATTTTTGTTGAAAATCCTGGAAGTAATACATTTGATTTTCAAGATCTTGGAAAGATTATTTCGATTGCAAAAAAAAATAAAATTCTAACAGCAATAGACAATACTTGGGGAACTCCATACTTTTTTAAACCGATAAAATTAGGTTTTGATATGTCAATTGTTTCAGCTACAAAATATTATTCTGGTCACTCTGATGTTATGGGTGGATCGTTAGCTGTAAATAAAAAAGTTTTTAAACAAGTTCAAATAGCTGACAGGGTAACAGGACTACGATTAGGCCCAGATGATGCTTATTTGATTACAAGAGGATTGAGAACTTTAGACGTAAGATTAGATCGGCATAGAGAAAATGCAAAAAAAGTTGCAGAGTTTTTATCTAAATTTAAGAATATTAAATTACTCTATCCATATAAAAAAAATTCTTATAATTTTAGAATGTGGAAAAAATATTACTCTGGTGCATCTGGGTTGATGGGCGTTAAAATAAAAGCTAAAAGTGAAAAATCAGTTGTTAAATTTGTTAATAACCTAAAATTATTTGGTCATGGTTATAGCTGGGGCGGATTTGAAAGTTTAGCACTACATCAAAATTTGAGGGAACAAGGAAATAGAAGTTATTTAAAACTAGCAAAAAATGAGCACCTTGTAAGATTACATGTGGGTCTTGAGGATCCTGAAGATCTGATTGCTGATATTAAGCAATCAATGAAGCACATTAAATGAGTGCAGAAAAATTTATAAAAAATAAAACTGTATTAATTACGTTAATTTCAGCCTGTCTAATTGTAATTATATCTCTTGGTATAAGACAAACTTTTGGAATGTTTTATTTTGATTTTTCAGTTGATTTAGATATTACGCTTTCGCAATTTGGTTTCGCAATAGGTTTACAAATGTTTTTGTGGGGAGCCTTTGCCCCATGGTTTGGAGTTATTACAGATAAATATGGAGGACACATTGCTGTATTTATTGGCTTTATATTTTACCTACTAGGAATTCTAATGCTTGTTTCAGAGTACAATACCGGACTTTATTTTGTAACAGGTATTGGTGTGTTAATAGGTGTAGCACTTGGAGGAACTGCAATCAGTATTCCAGTTTCTGTGGTTGCAAAACATTTTCCACAATCTAATAGAACAGCAGCAATTGGTATTGTTACAGCAGCAGGGTCTTTCGGATATTTTGTTTCTCCAGTATTCACACGATATTCACTCGTGGAATATGGGTGGGTAAGTACACTCTTAATATTTGCAGCCTTTATATTGATAGGATTGATACTAGCTTTTTTCTTGACCACACCAAAAGATGTAGTTGGTGGAATAGTTGATGATGATCAAACTGCCATTGAAGCTTTAAAAGAAGCTTTTAAAAGCAAAAGCTATAATTATCTGACATTAGGTTTTTTTGTTTGTGGGTGGCATATTGCATTAGTCGCAACTCATATACCAGTTTATATTAATGACCGAGGTTTACCAGAGTGGTGCACGGTTACAATTTTATCAATGATTGGTTTATTTAATATTGCAGGAACATTAACATCTGGATATTTAGCTCAAAAATTTAGTAAAAAGTTAATTTTAAGTTCAATTTATTTAGCAAGAGGCTTGGTTATTGCTATATTTATATTTTTACCACCTAGTCCAATTGTTGCTATTTTCTTTGGGGTCGCTTTTGGCTTCCTTTGGCTTTCTACAGTCCCTCCAACAATGGGATTAGTAGGGTTTATTTTTGGAACCAAATATATAGGGCTACTTTATGGAATTGTATTTTTAAGTCATCAAGTAGGATCTTTTTTAGGTGCTTATTTGGGTGGAGTTTTTCATGATTTATATGGCTCATATGATTATGCGTGGTACATTTCTATCGCATTATCAATTTTTGCTGGATTGATACATTTACCAATTATAGAAAAGCAAGTCGAAAGACTACAAACCATTTAGTAAATTGATTAAAAATTATTCCTTAAATAAGATAAACGACTCAATGAAACCTTTTATTTTATATAAAAACAAAAAAGGCTTTGATTTATACACAGATTTTTCAAAGAAGATAATTCTTAATAATAAAAATATCAGTAAATTTTTAAATAAAAAATTTAAATTTAAAAAAAAATTTAAAAATACTGATTTATTGATAGGTTTTTTTGGCTATGAAATATTAAACAATTTAATCGGTGTTAAATTACCAAAACAAAAAAGTATTAACTTTTCTAAGGGAATTTTTTATAAACCAGAAACCAAAATTAGCTTAAAAGAAAACTTATTTTATCAATCAAGTATCATTAATAAGGTAAATAAAAAATTTAAAATCAATATAAATCAGAATTTATACACAAAAATTTTTAATAAATTTAAAAAGAAAATAAGGTCTGGTGAAACTTATCAAATAAAAATATGCACAAAATATAAGAATAAATCAAAAATAGATCCTTTAGATTTTTTTTGTAGACTTTCTAAAACAAACTTAGCACCAGAAGCATTTATGATTAAAGATAAAGACTTCTCAATTATAAGCTGCTCACCTGAAAATTTGATTACAAAAAATGGTTTATCTATATCAACTAAACCAATAGCTGGGACACTCAGAAAAACTAAGAAGATTAATAAAATAAAAGCTCTAAATTTTTTTAAAAATAATATCAAGGAAACAAAAGAACATAATATGATTGTTGATATGGAAAGAAATGATCTTTCAAGAATATGTAAACCTGGAAGTGTCAAACTTAAAAAAGAAAAAACTGTTGAGGAATATAAAGATCTTTATCACTACGTAAGTTTAATTACTGGTAAACTTAAGAAGAATATCAAAAATATGGATATTATTAAGGCAATGATGCCTGGAGGATCGGTTATTGGATGTCCAAAAATAAGCACCTTGAATTTGTTAAATCATCAAGAAAAAGAAAATAGAAATATTTACACTGGAAGTTTTGGTTTTATTAAATTTAATGGTGATATGAGGTTTAATATCATCATTAGATCAATTTTAAATTATAAAAATATTTCTGAAATCTCAGTGGCCTCTGGTGTTGTTATAGATAGTAATGCAAAACATGAATTTAATGAAAACTTTATCAAAGCTAAAGCGCTAATTGATTTATATAAATGATATATGTAATTGATCACAAAGACTCGTTTACACATAATGTGGTTCATCAGTTATCTTTATTTGACAAAGTAGAATGTGATGATTTTTCAAAAATTAATAATTCAAAACTTAACATGGCATCAACAATAGTTTTTTCTCCAGGACCAGGCTCACCAAAAGATTATCCACTTTCATCTAAGATTTATAAAAATTTTAAGGGTAAAAAAAAAATAATTGGAATTTGTCTTGGGTTTCAGCAAATATTATTTAGTGAAGGTGCTAGTATAATTGAACAAAATAAAATCTATCATGGTTTTCAATCAGAAGTATTAGTTAATAAATCAAGCAAACTGTTTTATGAAGGACAGAAATTCAAAGTTGGACGATACCATTCATTGAAATTAAAAGAGCCTTTTAAAGCTGAAAATTTTGACATAACGATGAGATGTGTTATTTCAGGAGTCGCAATGTCATTTGAAAATAACATTGATAAAATATATGGAGTTCAATTTCACCCAGAGTCATTTTTAACTGTAAATGGTAAACTACTTATTAAAAAGATCTTATCAGCTTAAAGATCTCAAAGAAATTAAATTTAATGATCTTTGGGGTGACCAAGGTGTATTCACTACAATGTGGATTTATGGAACACCTTCAAAAATTCTTTTTTTTAAAAACCATATCAAAAATTTAGTTAAATCTACCAAAGCTTATTCTATTAAAAAATCTTCAATAAGATCAGATATCTTAAAATTGATAAAAAAAAACATAGACTCAAAAAAAAAATATAATCACTTATTAAGAGTTGCTCTTACAAAAAATACTCTATCAATTTCATTACGCAAAAGAGTAAAACCAAAATTAAATTTTAATTTAAAATTAGTTAACTTAAAACGACAAAAACCAGAATATAAAAATTTGAAATATAAAAAAATTTTGAAACATTTGTCAAAACTTGATAACTCTAAATCAGATATCGGCTTATGTTCAAATAAGAAGATTTTTGAAACTGGAACATCAAATTTATTATTTATAAAAGATGGAAATGTATATTCACCAATTAATAAATTTTATAAGGGAATTACATATAATTTTTTTAAAATAAAAATTAAAAAAATTATTAATAAAGATATAACTATTAATTCTTTGAAAGAATTTGAGGAGATTATTTTAATAGGTTCTGGAAAAGGAGTTGCGTCAGTTAGAACAATTGATCAGATTAAATGGAAACGAAAAGGTTTAAAATACTACCGTATTCTGTCTAAGAATTATAAATCTGCAATTAATAATTGCCCAAAATATAAATAAATTATGAAAGATCCTAATAATCCTTGTTTGTTTTGTAATTCAAAAGTTAGCGGCATTGCACATGAAAATGATTTGGCATATGCAAGTTATGATTCTTATCCTGTTTCAAATCACCATTGTTTGATCATTCCAAAAAGACATGTAATCGACTACTTTGAATTAACTAACGAAGAATTAATTGCGTGTAATGATTTGATTAAGTTAATTAAAATAGAAACTTTAAATAAAGACAAAACTGTGAAAGCTTTTAATATTGGGTCAAATGCTGGAAAAATTGCTGGCCAGTCAATCATGCATTGCCACATTCATATAATCCCAAGAAGAGAAGATGATGTTGAGAATCCTCAAGGGGGAGTTAGATCAGTGATACCTCAAAAGCAGCATTATAAACGTAAAATATAAATTATAGGTTGTTATTAAAGGCCCATTGACCAATAGTTTGGGTTGAACTATATAATCAATTAGACTAAAAAACTTTTAATTAATTCATAAAATTTAACACAAGGGTAAAATGTTAGAGACTAATCCATTTTCATTGCTAGCAGAGACAGTGTCTCCATTTGCTATGCAGACTTTTATTATTGCAATGATTGCTTTAATTGTACTAGGAACAATAATTCAAATGATCCACCACAAGAATTTGACTTATTTTTTTAACAATGCAAAAAAAGCTAAACTTCAGGCAACAAGAGAAATAGGCGCTGGTGAAAAAGTATCTATAATTGCAAAAACAACTGTTGTTGATATTGGAACTACAGCTGAACTTGGATTTGGAAAAAGAAGATTGTCTCATGTACTAGGAATGTATGGCACAATTATTTTTTGGGTATCTTCAGTAATTTTAGTATTTTGTTATACAGGTGCTGATAAATCTTCATCATCTATGTGGTCAATGTTGTGGCATGTTGGAGCGATTTTGACATGTGTTGGTGGATATTGGTTTTGGTTTTTTCTAAGAGTCGATGTTTTATCTGAAGCTCATCCTTGGTATAGAATTATTAAAGCAGATTTATTCGTTTTGGCATTATTAGCTTGCTCTACTTTCGGACTAGCTTGGTCTTATACTCAATTTAATGGACAAGTTGGACTTTCATTTTTATTCTTTACTTTATTTGTAGCCTCAAATTTAATTTTATTTGGTGGAGTTTATTGGTCAAAATTTGCTCATATGTTTTATAAACCTGGAGCGGCAATACAAAAAAATCTTGCAGAAGCTGATGGATCTAGAGATAATTTACCTCCACCCGCAGATGCACCTGAACAGTTTGGTTTAGGTATAAAAAGAGAACAACCTAAACATTATTAATTATGAAAAAATTAAATAAGGAGAGAAGATAAGTATGTCAACATTTGTATACATGACTAGATGTGATGGCTGTGGTCATTGCGTGGATATTTGCCCATCTGATATAATGCACATTGATGAAAACATTAGACGTGCAAAAAACATTGAACCTAACTTTTGTTGGGAGTGTTATTCGTGTGTTAAAGCATGTCCAAATCATGCAATTGATGTTAGAGGTTATGCTGATTTTGCTCCAATGGGACACAGCGTTAGAGTAAGAAGAGAAGAAGAAAAAGGAACAATCTCTTGGAAAATTAAATTTAGAAATGGAACAGAGAAAGATTTTGTTTCACCAATTACAACAAAACCTTGGGGAAAATTTATTCCAAAACTTGCAGATGGTGAAAAACCAAATCAAGGAGAAATCAATTCTCAAAGATTATACACTGAACCTCAAGGACTTAATATTGACGGTGAATTGCCAGTAGTACCTAAAGATTCATTTAAAAAAGGAGTTTACTATTAATGGCTAAACATAAAACACATTACGAAGATTGCGATGTTCTAGTTGTTGGTGGTGGTATGGCCGGAACTGGTGCCACTTTTGAAGCAAGACACTGGGGCAGAGACATGAAAATTATTTGTGTTGAAAAAGCTAACATCGATAGAAGTGGAGCTGTTGCTCAAGGCCTTTATGCTATCAATTGTTACATGGGTATGCAGTGGGGTGAAAACCAACCTGAAGACCATGTTAGATATGCGAGAAATGATCTTATGGGAATGGTTAGAGAAGACTTAGGTTATGATATGGCTCGTCACGTAGACTCAACTGTTCATATGTTTGATGAATGGGGTCTTCCAATGATGAAAAATGAAGAGACTGGCAGATACCTTAGAGAAGGTAAATGGCAAATTATGATTCATGGAGAGAGTTATAAACCAATTGTTGCAGAAGCAGCAAAAAAATCAGCTGACAAAATTTATAACAGAATTATGATTACTCATCTTTTAATGGATGAAACTCAAGAAAACAGAGTGGGTGGTGCTGTTGGATTTAATATGAGAACAGGTGATTTTCATGTGTTCAGAGCAAAAACAGTAATTGTTGCTGCAGGTGGAGCTTCACACATTTTCAAGCCAAGAGCTGTTGGTGAAGGAATGGGAAGAACTTGGTATGCTCCTTGGAGTAATGGTTCAGCTTATGCACTACCGATTGCAGCTGGAGCTAAAATGACACAAATGGAAAACAGAATTGTGTTATGTAGATTTAAAGATGGATATGGACCAGTAGGCGCATATTTCTTGCATTTAAAAACTTATACTCAAAATGCGAATGGTGAAAACTATGAGAAGAAATGGTATGACCAAACTAAAGAGCTAGTAGGTGAATATATTGATCATCATCCAACTCCAACTTGTTTAAGAAATCACGCGTTTATTCAAGAAACAATGGCAGGTGGTGGACCAATTCATATGGTTACAACTGAAGCATTTCAAGACCCACATTTAGAAACTGTTGGTTGGGAAAATTTCTTAGGAATGACTGTAGGACAAGCTGTAGTTTGGGCTTCTCAAAATATAGATCCAAAATACACTAACCCGGAACTGACAACATCTGAACCATATGTTATGGGATCACATGCAACATGTTCAGGTGCTTGGGTAAGTGGACCAGAAGATTTATCTCCACCAGAATATTTCTGGGGTTATAACAGAATGCTTACAATTGATGGACTATTTGGAGCTGGAGATACTGTAGGTGGAAGTGCACATAAATTTTCATCAGGATCTTTCACTGAAGGTAGATTAGCGGCAAAAGCAGCAGTTAAATATATCGAAGATAAAAAAGCTGAAGGCTTGAAAGTATCTGATAAACAGTGCGAAGATTTTAAAGAAAAGGTCTTTAAACCACTTGAAACATATACAGTTGCACAAAATGAAATTACTGGAGGAACAGTTTCTCCAAGCTATATTTCACCAATCCAAGGTTTACAGCGTCTACAAAGAATTATGGACGAATATGTGGGTGGTATCGCAACTAATTATATGACTAACGCTAATATGCTTAAAAGAGGTTTGGAGCTTTTGGCTTGGTTAGAGGAAGATCTTGAAAAGGTTGGTGCAGAAGATTATCACCAATTAATGAGAGCTTGGGAGCTAAAACACAGAGCTATTACTTCACAGTGTGTAACTGAACACACTATGTTTAGAGAAGAAACTAGATGGCCAGGATACTATTACAGAGGTGATCATATGAAATTAGATGATGATAACTGGCATTGTCTGACAGTTTCAAGACGTGACCCTAAAACTGGTAAATTTAGTATGGAGAAAGTTCCGGTCTACCATATAGTGGATGAGAACGAGAAGAAAAAAGCTTCGTAGTATATTCTTAAATTAGCATATGGATATTTTGTCAAAAACTGATGATGAGGTGTATGAATTAGCCAAACCAATTTGGGATAATTTAGTTAAATCGTCAAATTTGAAGCATTATGGCGGATTTACCAAAGATTTTTCAACTCAAATGCTTTTTGGTGCTAATGAAGTTGAGCTTGGTAAGCAGTGGGCCAATAACAAGGTAGTTACAAATTTAGAAGAAACATTTGAACCATTTGGCTGTCTTAGAAGAGGTATTCATATCACAGTTTTAATAAAACAAACCAACAAAGAAATCTCTGGAGAGTTTTTAGGACGTCTTGTACTTGGTGTCGAAGATGATGTTGTTAAGGTTTTTGGGGCAACGATTTACTAAGAAATAAAATTCATTTTAAATCAAATATTCATTTGACAAATAATTAACTAGGTGTATTGACGGTTGTAATGACAATTTCTAACGCAAAAATAATAAACAAACTTTCAAATTTTAGAGCAACTTTTATAAAAACAGGCATCTTTGTTAGCCTAGCTGCTTACTGGGGTATTATTTTAGTTGGAACTTTTATCACATTTAATTAAGTTGTTTTTTAACAACTATTAATTTTTTATGGATGTATTTTTACCAATAGCTCAAGTATTTGTTAATCCAATTGAAATACTTATATTGAGTGCAATCGTTGGAGTGCTTTCAGGTTTATTTGGTGTAGGTGGTGGTTTTTTAATGACACCATTTTTAATTTTTTTAGGTGTTCCACCAGCATATGCAGTTGCAAATGAAGCTAATAATATTCTTGCAACATCTGTATCTGGATCAACAACTCATTATTTAAAGAATACTTTAGACTATAAATTGGGTATGATGATTGTAATAGGTGGTACAATTGGAACAACTTTAGGTATTTATACTTTTACATATTTTAAAGGTATTGGAAAAATTGATACAGTTATTTCTTTAGCCTACATGTACATACTTGCAATAATTGGTACATTGATGTTAGTTGAAAGTCTTGGTGAGATTGATAAAGCAAAAAAAAATCTTTTAATTAAAAAAAAATTACACGTTCATTATTGGATTCATGGTCTTCCTTTAAGGATGAGATTTCCAAAATCAAAATTATATGAAAGTGCATTTACTCCTATTATAATTGGTTTAATGGTAGGATTTATCGCAGCTATTATGGGTATAGGTGGTGCTTTTATTTTGGTTCCAGCAATGATTTACATTATTAAAATGCCAACAAAATTAGTTCCTGGAACTTCTTTGTTTGTAACTATTTTTGTAAGTGTGATAGTTACTTTTCTTCACTCGTTTAATTATGGGTCTATAGATTTGTTGCTTGTATTTATGTTAGTTGTTGGATCAATTATAGGTGTACAAATTGGCCAAAAACTTGGTGAAAAAATGGATAGCTCAGGATTAAAAGCGTTGCTTGCAGTTTTATTATTGATAGTCGGAATAGCTATTGCCTACGACACTTTTTTTGCAGAACAAACTTTGGAAGAGATAGCTAAGATTTCAAAAAAAGATCTTAATTTCTTCTCATTATTTATTCTAGAGTTTTCTGAAGATATGCCGTTTTTTTATGGTTTGTTTTCAATTATGTTTGCAATTTTTCTAGGAGTTGCTGCTGCTTTTATTAGAAGATTTTTTTCAAATTTAAGAAAAAAAATATTGTTGAAATCTTAAATTTACTAAATAAATTTTGTTAAAGTTTCAATATATATAAGACTTATAAATCCAACTGTTACTGCTGCAATCAAACCTACAACAAAAGGTTTGTAACCCATTGATTTTAATTCACCTAGATTAATTGAGATACCTACTGCAGCCATAGCCATTGTTAAAAATACTGTTGCTAAAGTTTTTAAATATCCAATTAAATTAATCCAAAAATCATAAGCATTGTTATCTGATGTAAAGAATTGATCACCAATATTCCTTACAATAATCATTCCTATGAAACCAATTACAAAATAAGGAAAAATGCTCAAAATAGAGTAATTTTGGCCTTTTAATTCACCTCGATTATATAAAAATGC
>Ga0257116_1002003_pt1 | contig 11704 bp, 7 predicted proteins | sample SI112_120mmetaG_FD_190150 | JGI IMG/M metagenome (GOLD analysis project Ga0257116, IMG submission 190150) | Marine microbial communities from Saanich Inlet, British Columbia, Canada - SI112_120m | ecosystem: Environmental > Aquatic > Marine > Inlet | place: Canada: British Columbia | collected...
TGGCAGTTACACTGTTGGATATAATCACCCAAAACCAAGCCAACCATCTGTTTGGGAAGGTGTTGTTACGGCTTTTGCAGAGGTCGATGGGTCAATTTTTTGGTATTCAACAATTCCTCAGAATTTGAGTAGTATACGTTGGTTACCAGATGGCTCATATCTAGGGGTTGGATTGTATGACCCCGGTAGAATATCATTCATCAATACAGCGGGCCAGATTCAAACAGATTTTGGTTGGCATTCGGTTCGTTCAGGTTCAACAACAATTCCAGAAGATGTTACCGCTGTTGCAACAACTACTATTCCAGCAACAACAACAGCAAACCAATTGATGGCATCGGCAGGAAAAGATGGTGGAATTGAGATTTGGAATATTGATGTTTCAACTTTTGAAATAGTCCCATATCGAAGATTTGGGCCCTCTATAATGAGAGAAATTGCAGTTCACCCTAACCAAGATTTAGTAGCGATTGCTGAATCATCAGGTGTTCTAACAGTTCGCTCAGGAATCAATGGTTCAATTGTTTCACAATGTTTCCACCCTGAATTTGGTCAGTTAGTCTATGAGATTCCATTTGCAAAATCTGTCGAATGGATGAATGGTGAAGCGGTAGCTGGATTTAGTGATGGAGTAATATTTTCATGCAACGAATTTAATAAATTCTCTTGGACTTTTGATTTAAGAAATTTTCAGACAGTTGGCTCTTTCGGTAGAGTTGCAGTCCAACCCAACAGCAATCACATTGCAATTTCTTGGTCGTCAAATACAACGAATAACACACGTGATGGACATGTGGCAATTATTGACCCTATGTCGGGCCAATTTTTCAAAGAGTGGCAATATGCCGAAACTCATTGGACATTAGATTTCAATGACTTTGGTACAAAATTAGCTTCAGTTGGTCAATCTGGTGGGGTCAGATTATGGAATACTAGCGATCCGAACCCAGCAAATTGGATAGACGATGGCTCACCATATTCTCACACCGGCTATGTTGGCGTTACACAATGGATGCCTGGTGCAGATTTATTGGTCACAGCCGGCTGGGACAAACAACTCATTTTTTGGGATGTTCAATCACAAATGTCGATGATGCAATTAACATTGCAATACGAAGCATTTGCTTTTGCTGACTTGATGGCTCAAGGACTTGCAGTTGTTGCAACCGGAGATTCATCAACATCTCAAGTTGGTCAATTAGAGTTTTATGATATTCAAAATAGTACTCTTGACTCAACATATCAACTGAATCATATTCCTCGTGGATTGGGTGTTCTTCCCATTGAACAATCTTTGGTTGTGGTGAACCATACTGGTACTCTTCTAATCCTCAAGAAGGATGCGGATGGAGATGGCTGGGCGGATGATGTAGACGCCCTCCCCAATGACCCTACTCAACATTTGGATAACGATGGGGATGGATGGGGTGATGACCAGACTCAAGTTACAGGAGATGCTTGCATCTCAATTCAAGGCACTAGTCATGAAGATAGAAATGGCTGCCCTGATAGCGATGGAGATGGTTACAGCGATGCTGATGCAACTTGGCTCGCTCACCCTGTAGGAAATGCAGATGCCTTCCCGAGCAACCCCTCACAATGGCGAGATAGTGATGGTGATGGATATGGTGATATCTATTCATATTCTGTTGACGCACAAGGCCTTCGCACAGGTGAAGTAGGAGATGCATTCGCTAATGATGGTGCACAATATCGTGATTTAGATGGTGATGGTTGTGGTGACAATTATTCTTACGGCGATGATAACGGAATGAGAATTAATGAAGCCGGTGATGCATTTATTTCAGATCCTACTCAGTGCAACGATTTTGATGGTGATGGATATGGTGATAATTACACCTATGTGAATAATTTTAATGGATTGCGTGAAGAGAATGGCGACGCATTTCCAACAGATTATCTTGCTTGGTCAGATGTTGATGGTGATGGTTGTCCAACAAATTCTGCTACCGGATTAACGATTGACCTTTATCCAACAGATGGCCAATATTGTGATGAAGATTTACCATTTTGGTTGCCTATTAATTTACAGACAGTAATTACCAACGGCGTAAATCTTTGGAATATTCAGATGTCTTGGGACTCTGCCGCAAATAATACAGACATGCTTCGTTTGGAAGTGGCTTTGAGTAATAATACAACAATGCCAATAGATGATGAATACACAACATTGCAAGTATGGACTACAATCGGTGCGGTAAGCGAGGACGTTTCTGTAGACCCTGTGGAGGGTAACGAAATTCTTCATCTACGATTTACAGCTATCCCTGATGATGGCGCATTATTAAGTAGAAATTGGTCTGCAGTATGGGTTGCAAATGAAACAGAAATCGTGGATAATTCTTCAAATGATAATTCTTCAAATGATAATTCTTCAAATAACGACTCGGATGGTGATGGAGTAATAGATTCTGAAGATAACTGTCCAAATGATTTTGGCACACCAGAAAATTATGGTTGTGTTTCTAATACATCTAATCAGACAGGAAGTGACGAAAATAATGATGAATTTGGTGAAACATCGTCATTGTGGTATGTTGGAATTGGAATTGGTTTGTTTATCGTTGTGATTCTTGGATTTATGGGTATTCGATACAATCGTAAGACAGACACTATCGCAGAAGGCGTCTATACCATGGGTCAAGCAAGTCATGCCCCTCCATCAATACCCCCTACACCAATAATGCACCCACCATGCAAGGATTGTGGCGGTTTTGTTCAAGAGGTAATCAATCAAAATGATCGTTGGACATGGTGCCCTTCGTGTCGTGAATGGCAAGAGTTCCTTGGTAAGAGTTAACCAACGTAGATTGAGGGCAAATCAGCGGCTTGATTGAGAATATTCATGGTAATCAACTACTGGTTGAAGTGAATCGATAGCAGTTTGAAGGCGAGCATTAGCGGCTTGTTCGCCGCTTTCAATTGCAGCGATTTGCTTTTGGAGAGATTGCAGGCGTTCATTCAAACTACTTGCTATTGCGTGATTCAATCCTGATGTTGGTTGAATCCATCTTTGGATACATGTTACAATTTTGTCAACCGAAGTTGTCATACCATTATTAGAAATGAGAATGAATTCATTATTTTCTCTGTTCACAGGGCCGACTTTAGTCAACGCTGCAACCAATTTTTTGGCAACCTTTCCGGCCTTTTTCAGTGAACCTTTGCAGACTTCATATGCTTCAATAGATAGAACATGTGCTTCAACGTGGCCTTGTTTTGCTGGCATTGAAAAATTGTTGAGAGCCTTTTTCAAGTTTCCAAGTTGAATATGTATGCGGCCTATTTGCATACAATCTTCAATGATAATTTTTGCATCTGCATCATTGCCAACAACCTTTTCTTTTACTTTCATTTTTCGAAGGGTTGAGGATTCAGTTCCTAATTTTTTGGCGGCCTTTAAACTCAATTTCCATTTATTCCGAATTTCAAGAATGTTGGCATAGTCACGAAGTGCGAGTACTAGGATTTCTTGGCGTTGTAGCGTCCTTTTCTTTTCTGAAAGAAGCATTGTAGTCAATTCATCAGCCATGTGTTCAGCAATTTCAAGGCGGCCGTCGGTGACATAATTGCGCAATTGATTGAGCACCTTTACGGGGTCGTCCATGCCAAACAGTGTCCCACCTCATCATGTGAGAGAGGGGCATCACGCATTACCGCTCCTATTGTTCGTCTCTCTCTTCAAGGTATGCAAGCAGCAATTTAATCAACAAACAAAGAGTAGTAAAAAATCAACTCTTGCGCTTAACAGCTCTTCGTTTTGCAGCCTTCTTTGGACGGCGCTTCTTTTCTTTCTTCTTTGGCGCATCATCTTCATCGTCGCCCCATTCATCATCGGAATCGTCGTCATCATCAAAATCGTCGTCATCAACTTCTTCAACAACATCTTTTGATTTCTTGCGGCGCTTCTTTTCAGTGGTATCGGTTGCGAATGGGTCGCCTTCATCATCTAATTGCTTTGTTTCCTTTGGCTTTGATTCAAGTTCAGCGAGGCCAGCATCTGCAGCATCTGCAGAACCAGCATCACCGCCCATGAATTCCATCATCCACTCGTCGTCTTCGTCGTAATCTTCATCTCCACCCTTTTTCTTCTTAGATGGGTCTTGAGCAGCAAATACTCCCATTGTGATGGCGAGTAGTAATAGAAGCAGATTGAAGGCTACAACTGCAAGGATGATGATGTAGGGAGGGCTAGTCAATGTTATTGCTGCGGCTGTTTCCTCTTCTTCTGTAGTAAATGGCGAGTCGCCACTTGCACAGAGAGTTAGTCCACTCAGATTCTCAAAACAGTGGTCCACATAGAATGATGTAGTGAACGATTTTTGATTTCCAGCAGTATCGATTGCTACGATTTCAACACGGTGATCGCCTGGCCACTCAAAGGTTGATGCCGGTTCTTTCATGCTGAAAACAATAGTATTTTCTGGAGCATCATTTGGAGTGATGTCTGTCACATTTTCCCATTCAAATTCAGTTCTAATGAATTCTCCAAAATGGGTGAAACGGTACTTTACTTGAAGGAGTGCCACATCATCACTAACAACTCCATGAACTGTGATTTCATCCCCGTAGAGATACTTACTTTCGTAGGACGGAGAGAATAACTCAATGGTTGGTGATTCAGCATCTATCGACCAATTGATTATTGTTACATCTTGCGAATTACCGACCATATCTATCAGATTCGCTGTGACTGAAAGGTTCGTAGTATCCATGCCGGCAGGGATAGGGAAATCCCATACATAGTGAGTATTAGAACTAAGGAATGGTGTAGCGCGAGTAATTTCGCTCTCTGGGGTGAAGGTTGTTCCAACTCCCAAATCTACATTGTAATCATCTGAAGAAACATGTATCAGAGGGAACTCTTGAAGTGGTTCATTACTGTAAATATGTAATCTGTAATCGCCACTCATCAAAGCGCCTTCACTCATTTCATCTAGACCTGATTGTGCGATAGTAATTTCAGCATCAGGCGCTGTTGTATCTTCATGAACATACCAAGCATTTGAGCGATTAGTAAGAGAGTCTCGTGAGTTGCCCCAAATATCTGCAATTGTAAGTGCATACCAAGTGTATCGATTCAATCCCTCTTCTAAGTATATTTCACGTAATACAGTGGTTTCTGCAGAGTGTGCTTCATAATTTTCTATTTGAATTTCCCACCCTGCACTATCAGAAATATTTCCTGTTTCATTGTTAGTGAAAGGAGTTCCTAAGTGGCGCCAAATGGTATAGGTCTCATTCTCTTCAGCAAGAGAATTCATCCACGAAAGAAGCACCGTCTTTTGGCTACCTTGAAGCATTGGTTGAGCGAGTTGAATTGGTGCTGGTGCAAGTGTATCTTCACGTACAGGCAAGATCACACAGTTTTGCTGGAAACGTGTATCTTCATAGGTAGCATTCAAGTGATTGTAGCGAGTTACTGAAGTAATACAGTAGTAAGAGAGCACGTCTTTTGCATCTTCCACAGGCACGATTACGGTTTGAACGCCGTCTGGCACAGTTGCAACTAGAGTTGCTTCTAATGATAGATTACTTGATGCGGATAGTCTTGTCCATGAATGCCAGATATGGTAGTATTCACCTTCTGCACCCATTTGGTCAGACCAAGTGACTTCGGTTTGTGCATTCTCAATATATTCTGCTTGTACATTAGTTGGTTCAGCAACCCATGGGTCAAATGCGTTTTCCATGATTGGTCCGGCAATTGCAGATGGTAGTACAGATGCGTTATGGTTACCACGGGAATCAGATGCTGTGACGGCATAGTAAGCGTATCCGAGGGTTCCTCTTTCAACTTCGTATCGGTACTCGCCAACTCCAGTTTGGATCGCCGCGATGTGTTCTACGGATGGGTTGGTGGTATTATTGAAAGGACTACCAGATCTCCAAATGTGATAGACCGCATTACTCTCACCTGAAATATCAGTCCACGCTATTGTGGTGTTTCCAGTTCCACCACTAGACTCAGCGATGAATGATGCAATGACACCTTCTACATCCAATGGTGCGACATTGTCTTCTTTGACAGGAAATTCTTCATCCATGGTATTGACGCCACCGATGAAGCGAGCATCTTCGTAACTGAGATATTCGTAAGTCACAGAGTAGTAAGCATCAACGTCAGTGTTTGGGGGAACATCAAAAGAAGTTGTTGAAACGCCAGCGGGTTCTACAGCTACGAGTTGTTTATCCATTGCTGGCCAAGTGATTCTAGATGCGGGGTTAAGGTGGCGGTATATTTTCGAGACATAGGCATTTGGCCCAGTTTCAAGCAGTGTTCCTGGTTGTAATTGATTGAGGTTAATCCAATCAATTTTGGTTTTGCTTGTTTCAGGGAAGAAAGTGGCATTCACCGAAAATGGTGCGGTTATGTCGTGAGTGAATTCCATGATAGGTTGTCCCGTTTGTGAAACATCCATTTCCATAAATGCTCTAATTGAACCATCATCTAATTGTGTTGCAATACCGTAGAAAAATGTGCCATTAACTCCTGGTGGGAGAGGATGGGTGATGGAATGTTGTTGGCTAGGGCAGGTGACAACATTTCCAGTACAGGCAGAAATATTTGCGATGTATGGGATTGTACCATTTTCAATAATGCTCATATTCATTTGAGCATCACTGCGATAAACCAAGTAACGACTTGCCTGCAACATTTGTGCGATAGTTAGATTTTGAGTACCAATATTCTCCCACATAATATCGGTGGATTCTGAATATTGGTTAAATTGGGCTGCGATATTTTGTGCTTGCATATCGGTGGGTGACGATTGATCTGCGGCTACTGCAGGAACCAAAGGTGCCAATGACATCATTAGCAAAATAGCAGTGAGTAGTAGTGTTTTTCCCATCTGATTACAGCGCACGCTCAATGCCTCCGTAGGGGTTGGTGGTAATGAAGCGGTTATGAGGCTGACGCAGAATGAGTGGCTAATGCGTCAAATCTGGGCGATAATAATTATCATCATCGCCTTTATCGCCCCCTAAGGGGCGGTGCTATCCGAAAGTAATTCTTTACTAGCTGAAATAAATCGTGTCAAAAAGGTGTAAACACCACCAAGAAGTGTGATAACTAAAACAACCGTTAAAGCGTTGATTTTAACACCAAAAAAAGGTATTTCGCCATAATCTGATACACCTGAAAATGCTTGCCATGAAGCAACTAATGCACCTGCAAAAGTGACGATCATGCGGTCCGCCCTTCCAAAGCCACGATAGTTTCTCCCTAAGCCAACGGATTGTGCTTGTGTGCCCATGTACGAACCCATCAAAGTTGCCAGACCCGCAATATAGCCTAAATGGGGGGTTGAAACCCATGAAACATTGATTCCAATAGCAACAATAATGCCAACATCAACAATTCTGTCAATCGTATGGTCAAGATAATCTCCATAAGCAGAATCTTTGCCATGTTTTCTTGCAATTTGACCATCAAGGCCATCACATAATGCTGCAAAAGCGTATAGGATTGTTGCAATTAAGATATTCATACCGCCACTAGCATCTGCAGTAGCAGTAGCGAAAAGCCAAGCAGAAATTGCTGCAATAAAAAGACTGAACCAAGAAATATAGTTTGGATTTACCCAACCTAGTTTTGCTACAAATGGGTCTAGTAATGCTGTAATTCGAGGTCGGAGTTGGTCAAGCGCCATGCTATTCACCGTGAAGGACTGCTATCCAGTCAATGCGCTGGTCTGGGGCTTTAGGCTTGAAACCATCTCTCATCCATGACTCAATTTGGGCAAAAAGTGACTCAGTGGTTGATGCGGTTGAATCTAATTCCAAAATGGGAATGTCAGACCATTCATGAGAATCATTCCATGCGCTGCCGATTAGTTCCCACTCGACGTTTTCTTCAATTTTTGATTCGTGGTAGTCACGACCGCCCATGCGTATGCGAAGCGTGTCAGGGTGGCAACGGATAATGACAATGGCATCAACAGGGAGATGGTGAGAAAGGTGTCCATCTACCAAAATAATAGAATTCGGGGATTGAGTCCATTCTCTTCTCAGATCTTCTGCTAATGCATCTACATCTATTGGCTGTGCGCCGTCGTTTTCGTCAACGTCACCAAGATGGCCAAATTTTTTTGCTAGTTCTTTAACGGTTTGAATATTAAGATTCCAGTCGATTTTTTGAGAATGGTTAGCGGCGAAATCAGTGAGACTTGTTTTTCCACACCCTGGTGTGCCGGTGATGGCAATACGGCATGCGTTCAACCCGCTCATTGTTTGGGGGTTCGTTGTCTTAGTCATCAAGGTGGTGGCGCTTTTGCAGAATATTGATGTGAATAGTTTATACGAAGAGACCTCACTACAATAATACAAGGAGACCTAATGATGAAACCAACAACAGAAGCAACGGCGATTGTACTAATTGTCGCAGAACCTGGTAGAGAAACTGAAGTGTATAATGAATTGCAAGCAATATCGGAGGTTGCTGAACAGATGTTGCTGTTTGGTGAGTATGACTTGTATGTGAAGATAGTATGTGAGGACTATACTTTGCTTGGTAGTGTTGTAATAAACAGAATTAGGGCAATAGACGGTGTAGATTCGACCAAAACCTTGACTGCCGCCCCTATGATTAATTCACGATAATAATAATTCAATTGCACAAAACACTAGTGTTGTTCGGTATTATTGGGCGCAGGTTTGACTTAGTATCAATTATTCGAACCGGTCATGACGGATGCGGCGAGTAGCGAAGAAGGCCTTAGCTCGGAGCAATTATCTAGTGAAGATATTAGTTGGAACGCGGTTGTTGAATTACTCAATCCAGCAAAGACAAAACTATCAATAATGCTTATTTTCGTACCTTTAGCAATATATTTTGGTAGTGTAGGCCATAATACTCCCTTGGCATTCGCGACATCAATAGCAGCAATTATGCCGCTGGCATACCTTATGGGTGAAGCAACTGAACAAATTGCTTTGAAAACAAATGAGTCAATAGGTGGATTATTGAATGCAACTTTTGGTAATGCTGCTGAAATGATAATTGCAATTTTTGGTGTTTTGGCAGCGGCAACAGCGATTAAAGAAGGAGATTCACAAACTGCTGAGACAATGATAAATGTCGTTCAAGCATCACTTATTGGTTCAATTCTGGGTAATCTTCTCCTAGTTCTAGGGATTGCTTTTGTTTGGGGGGGTATTCATCACAAAGTACAGAAATTTTCTCGCACTCAGGTTGGAGCTAATGGTTCACTTCTTTTCTTGGCAGTAATTGCTCTTATTCTCCCTTCAATGTTTGAGTTTTCTAGAAATGATAGTCAAGAAGCGGTGACTACACTTTCCCATCTCACAGCAGTTGTTTTGTTGGCTGTATATGGGCTATTCTTGTTATTTCAATTACGTACTCATAATGACCTTTTTGCCACTGATGTTCATCATGGAAGTGAGGACGCTGTTATGGGTAAAAAACAGGCGTTGACATTACTGATTGGCTCAACAATAATGGTTGCTTGGATGGCGGAAATAATGGTTCATTCAATTGAGTCTGCCGCGGACGAATGGGGATTACCAACTCTGTTTATCGGTATCATATTGTTACCATTATTTGGCAATGCGGCAGAGCATTTCACCGCGGTGAATGTGGCTCGCAAAAATAAGATGGACTTGGCATTTTCAATTGCAGTTGGCTCAAGTACTCAAATCGCAGTATTTGTCGCTCCAGCAGTAGTTCTTTTTGCATGGTGCTTAGGAGTTCCACTAACTTTCCAATTTGGTTTATTTGAGACGATTGCAGTATTTTTGGCAGTACTCATCACCAATACAATTGCTTCAGATGGAAAGTCAAATTGGTTGGAAGGGGCACTATTGCTTGCCACGTATATTGTATTAGCAATGGCTTTCTTTTTCTATTAATTTCAGAGAGATTCAAGCAGTGCTGAAGTGCAACCCATTGGGGCTATTAGAGGATTACAGCGTACAGGCCCATCAGGTATCCAGATAGCGTAATCGATTGTTTCATCGTTACCTGGGAAATCTGTAGATATCATGTGAGCGCCACTTGTGAGTGCTGCTTCAAACCGAGTGTAATTTCCTTCCTCTGCTTCTACGGTATCTGAATCAGGTCTTGTGCGGACAATGAATCCACTTTCAACCGCGTTTTTCAGTACATCTTGTTTGGAGATGGGTTGAGTCCAAGAGATTAATGCAGCCGCAGGGTGTTCTTGGTCAACAATTGCAAACATTGTGGCATTAATGAGTCCATCATGGCGTTCTAGGTAGGCGTCGCGAATCCCATCTTTATCAATTAGAGCGAAGGCTGCTTTACCTCTTACATCATCTAATAATGGCCATCCATTCTCTGTTACAGCACGGCGCAGAGTAGCCCTCTCGCCTCTTACATCATCAGGTTCAACTCGTCGCTCTTGCGGCCAAACAGAATCAATATCAGATTCAATTTCAGCAAACAGGTCAATACCATCAACAATCCAATCCAAGTCTTTTGGTTCAATCAGGATCCATAGTGGGATGTGAGATGGGTTTCCATCAGACCAGTTTTTCAAATCATTTAGACAGTCGGTGAATGCTACACAAGTGGTGCGTGAATCGTATAGGTTGTGATATACTCTCAATCCAACCCCTGGGATATACCACACATCAAGTTCAAATTGCCTTACACCAAACTGTTCGGCTTGTTCAGCGAGGGGGGCGTGAGTGTAATTGTAATTTGAGAGATAGTCGCTCCCAAGTGGTCGCATGTGATACGAATTGTGACTACCCTTGGCTTGCACATGATTCATACGAAGTTCAGGAAGAGGCTCTTCTTTGACATCATCTTCTGAAAAGAGACAACCTGAAAATGAGGTAATGAGTATGATGCTGGCGAGGAGCAAGGCTGACAGCGTTCGCATCTAGACCGAAAGGGGTGTATGTCTTGAATCAGACGCTATTGAAAGTATAGTGAAGCAATATTGTTTGATGCCTTTCTTACCCTTGTGGCGGGTCAATTCCGTCGTAATATTCTGCAACAGCCTCTTCAAGTTTGAGAGCAATTTGTTGTTCATCAAGGGTTTTGGTGGTGCCATTTTGGCGAATAATGTTACCATCTACAATGACATCAAGACAGTCGCTATTGGAGTAGAGTAAATTGGCAAGTAGTCGGCGATTTTTGATGCCGCGGGGTCGCATGCGGATATCGTTTAGATTCCATGCGACCCAATCGTTGGAATCTTTTGTTGCAAGTTTCCAAGCCTCCTTTGGAGGCAAAATGGTAGAATCCCAGTGGTCATGACGCTGAATTAGTGAGGCGGCTTTTGCTTCTGCCCTCATATCAAGCGAGTTGTTTGATGCGGCACCATCGGTTCCAAGTCTAACATCAACTCCCGCTTCTATCATTGCTGGATATGAAAGAGTTCCACCAGTTGCTAATTTTTGATTACTAACGGGGCAGTGAACCGCGTGAGCACCGTGAGATGCAAGAATTCTCATTTCCCGTTTGGTTACCCAGCCGCAGTGGGCGCAAACAGTTCGGTCTGTGAAATAATCTAGAGAATCAAGGTATTCTATTGGATACATCCCATGCTTTTCGTGGCATTGGGCAACTTCTGCTCGTGTTTCCGATGTGTGAATATGTAGTAACGCCTCATATTTTCGGCTCATTTCACTAGCTCTTCGCAGTACTTCTTCAGAGCAGGTGTAAACAGCGTGTGTTGCAATCCCATATTCA
>Ga0257116_1002005_pt1 | contig 11698 bp, 16 predicted proteins | sample SI112_120mmetaG_FD_190150 | JGI IMG/M metagenome (GOLD analysis project Ga0257116, IMG submission 190150) | Marine microbial communities from Saanich Inlet, British Columbia, Canada - SI112_120m | ecosystem: Environmental > Aquatic > Marine > Inlet | place: Canada: British Columbia | collected...
CCTTTGCCTCTAAATTTATCACTAACCCTTATTGATTTAAATTCTCCATGTTCTTTATCCAAAAACTTTAAAGCACCACTTCCCATTAAATTATTTCCATCCCACAAACTCCAAAATTTAATAGAAGGGTCTTTTAATCCAGCTATATCTAGTACGTGGCAACTATCTTCAGGTGAGGCAGATCTTAACTCAATGAAATGTTTTGTAAGGAGCTCATGTACTTCTGAATTATCGAAATTACCTTCTATTGATTTTAACATTTATACTAAAGTTGTGAGGTGACCCATTTTTCTTTTTTCTTTTATCTTTTTTTTAAGATAATCAAAAAAGAATTCATTTTCTTTAAATTTAGGTAATTTTCTATATTCAGATATTTGATCTCCAATTAAATTAACCATTGTCGCATTAGATAATTTTTTTAACGGTAGTTGTTCTAAACCGCATACAGCTCTAACATGGTTTTCAAATTGACTAACGTTATATGCGTTAATTGTGAGATGACCAGAATTATGAACTCTTGGAGCAATTTCATTAACATATAAATTGTCATTTCTATCAATAAAAAATTCTACACATAATGTTCCAACATATTTTAGCTCTTCAGCTATAGACATCGCCCAATCTTTAGATTGATCATAATTTTTTTTATCAATATCTGCAGGAATTTTTGAAAATTTTAATATTTGATCTTCATGTTTGTTTTCTATTGGTTCATAAATTTCATATTTTTGGTCATTAAATCTAGTAATAATAATTGAAATTTCTTTTTTTAATTTAACTAACTTCTCTAAAATATAACCTTTTGAAAAATCAATATTTAGTGAATTAAATTCTTCAATTGAATTAATAGGATATTGTCCTTTTCCATCATATCCAAGAGTAGTTGTTTTTAAAATACCTGGCAAAAGATCTTCAAGAGATTCAATTTCAGACTCGTTTTCAACAGACGCATATCTTGTTGTTCTGATATTTAAATTATTTACAAAATCTTTTTCTGCTAATCTATGCTGAATAAGTCTGTTTACAGATGGTTTGGGTAAAACAGGTTTCAATTTATTTATTTCACTTAATGTTTCAAAAGGAATATTTTCAAATTCATAAGTGACATAATTAACTAAATTTACAAATTCAATAATCTTTTTCTTATCGCTGTAGTTACCTGAAATAAATTTATTACAAAAATTTTGCGCAGGTGCATCAGGATCATCACAATAAATAACAGTTTTGATATTCAATTTCTTTGCTGATATCGCAAGCATACTACCAAGTTGGCCGCCACCAATAATACCAAGAGTTATTTCTGACATTTTATTTAGGTTTTTTTTTTACAGATTTTGTTTGCAGTAATCTAAAATTATTTAAATTTTTTTTTATAGTGGGATTATTATTTGCAATAATGGAAGCAGCTAATAAAGCTGCATTTATCGCACCATCTTCACCTATAGCTAGTGTGCCAACAGGTATGCCTTTTGGCATCTGTGCAATTGATAATAAGCTATCTAAACCTTTAAGTTTTTTACTCTCTATTGGAACGCCCAAAACAGGTAAAGGAGTTAAAGCAGCAATCATTCCTGGTAAATGAGCAGATCCACCTGCACCAGCAATAATAACATTAATATTATTTTTCTCAGCAGAAGAGGCGTATTCATACATTCTTTTTGGAGTTCTATGTGCTGATATAATTTTTGTTTCAAAAGAAACTCCAATTTTTTTTAGAGTTTTTTCAGTAAGTTGCATGGTTTTGTAGTCAGATTGACTACCCATTACTATTGAAACTTTTATAGGTTTATTTTTTTTCATGAAAAATACTAAAAGTCTTATTTCAAAATTAGCTTAAAATTTCAATAAAATTAATAGTATTTAAAAACCATTTTGATTAAAGTTACTCATATTATGAATTTTAAAATTGATAATTTACAATACTGTAATTGGTCTAGAAAAATTTTTGAATATAATAGATCCGCAGGGCTAGATGCAGTTCATGTAACCATTGTTTATCATGAAGATTATCATGAACTTTTAGAAGAAATTAAGAAATGGGAAATACTTTTTTCAGAAAACTCTGACTTAATATTCCTTGGTAGAGACTATAAAGATATTGAAAAAGCAAATTCTGAAAAAAAAACAGCAATTTTTTTTGGTTTTCAAAATTGTTCTCCAATTGAAGATGATATTAATTTGGTTGAAAAAGTTCATAATTTAGGATGTAGATTTATGCAACTTACCTATAACAATCAATCATTACTAGCAACGGGCTGCTATGAAAAAATAGATAGTGGAGTTACAAACTTTGGTCGTGAAGCAATAAAAGAAATGAATAAAGTAGGTATTGTGGTTGACATGTCTCATTCAGCAGAAAAGAGTACATTTGATGCAATTGAATTCAGTGAAAAACCAATAGCAATAACTCATGCAAACCCAACATTTTGGCATGCCGCAAAAAGAAATAAATCTAATGATCTTTTAAAAACGCTAAGTGAAAGTGGTGGTATGTTAGGACTATCTTTATACCCACATCATTTAAAAGATAACACAAATTGTACAATTGAAAGTTTTTGTGAAATGGTTGCTAGAACAGCTGAAATCATGGAGTTAAAAAATATAGGTATTGGTTCTGATCTTTGCTTGGATCAACCAGACACTGTTGTTGAATGGATGAGAAATGGCACTTGGTCTAAAAGTAAAAATTATGGAGAAGGTTCTAAAAATAAACCTGGCTTTCCTAAACAACCTGAATGGTTTGAAGACGCTAGAGGATTTAAAAATATTGAAAATGGCCTCAAAAAAATAGGATTTTCAAACAGTGAGACACATGGAATACTAGGAAACAACTGGTATAATTTTTATAAATCAATCTAATTATGAAAATTGAATTAAGAGACCCAAATATAATAATGAAATTATCAAGATTAGGATCATTTCATCAATCAAAATTATCATTTTTAAGAAGTTTTTTAAGTGAGTTTAAAGATTGGGATTACAATAGAGATTTTTTTAACTTAGACCAAGAAGGTTATGGAGAAGCAGTTTATTCATTTAAAAAAAAAAATAGAGTTTATTCTTTAGTATGTTTTTCAAATCCAATTAAAGACGAGGAAAGATCCGATAGGGTTATAGCTACTAAATGGGATGCGGCATTTACATTACACGATGGCATTCCTAGTAAAGATGATATTAAAAGATTAAAAGATGAAGTTCCAAAACAGGAAGTAGGGAGACTTACATTTAAAGAATTAACTCTTTCAAGAGCTAACAAATCAGTAAGAGTTTTTAACCATGTTGTAGAAAGTTTAAGTGAGGGTAAACAGCCTGATGTAAACTTGTTATCTAAAGTTGGGTATTTGTATAGAACCACAGCAGTTTATGGATCCGGTAAATTTGGACTTGCTGATAGATTTAGAATTAAAAATAGAGAGGAAATTAATGGTCCTTTCAGATTAGAGATGATGTTAGTTTACCTTGTAAGACAATTCACTTTTGATCAAGTAAATCATGTCGCACATTGCAAAAATCCAAAAAAAGCAGTGAAATTAGATGAGCAAATTTCTAAAAATTTAGGTATTGGTAACTCAACTGGTCTTGGTATGGCTCCTTTTATAGTCAATCATCCAACATTGTTAAATAATTGGATCCTAAGTAGAGAAACGGCCTTAAAAGAAATTAGAGAAATCAAAATTGTTGAAAACGAGGATAGTGAACTTTTCATAGATTGTGTGAAAAAATCTTTAAAAAATATTACTAGCTGGAATACAGATAGTGAATACCAGCAAAAAAAAATTAGTTTACTACTTAAGAATGTTGAAAAATTTATAAATTACATTGAAAATAATTTTGATTTTAAAAATAAATATCCATTTAATGAAATATATTTGTGGTTAGAACAAAACACTTGTGAAGAATGTATAGAATATATCGTCTCTATAATGATGGAGCCTTATAGCAATATTACTAACCCTTTAGTTAGCAATATGAGTTCTGATGAAGATAAGTACTTTAATATTCCAACTAATCGAACAGTACAGGAATTACGAAATATTATTGAAGTTAAATACCCAAATATTTTAGATATTAATTTTGATCAAAAAGAAAATCATCAAAATTTCTGGTTTATTTCTAAAAATAAAGAAGAACCTAGATTAGCGGATAGATTTGAGGAACATGGATCTGAGCTTGAGCAACCACTTGCTGTTGCAAGAGACATAAAAAAACTTCATGAAAAATTATTGTCTGAAAAAAATAATTCATCTATTGCTGAATTTTTATCTCTAAACTCAGAATTAAGACACGTTGTAAGAAGAGCTTTTATAATAGAAAAATTTCCATATTCAGAAATTCAAGACAATACAATTAGTAAAGATATTGTTCCTATTGATATGTTGAGGCTTAAATTGTCTTTTTTTGGTGCATTAAAGTTCGATCCAAGATCAGATAAATGGTTAAGAATTTGCATGTTTCAAGGTGCACCACTGCCAGGTGAATTAAAAAATTATGATGAGCAATGGGTGTATAAAACTAATAATTAATTATGAGATCTTTAAGCGAAATTGAAACTGCAGCTAAAAGAGCAAGTAGAGCAGTTGGTTTTTCTTGGGGAAATTCTGAAGAAGTAGGAAAATCTATACGACTGTTAGAAATGTTTGGGTTACAAGGAATTAAAAATTTAAATCATTATTATAAAGAGAAAGAGACAAAAAATTTTGAAGATTTAAATTTAATTAGTGAAAAAAATGAACCATCTTCAGAAGCTTTCTGTCCAATTATACTTGGTATTAGTTTTTTGGATCAAATTAAATCGATTGAAAATTTTGATTCAATCCATTTTAAAAAAATTGCACACCCAGTTATATTTCTGTCATTTCTAAGTAGAGCTTCAGAAATAAGTGGAAAAAAAATATATGTTAGATTTGATCAAAATAAAATTTTGTTGAATTTAAATGTAAATATTTCTTCAAATATTTTTAATCAAGAGTTTTCTAAATTTGCAAATGAAATTGAGATCAAATTTATTAATAACCAAGATAATTTCACAGATTCAGAGTGGAATAGCTTGTATAAATTAGCTGAAAATACTTTTGTCGAAGAAAGAGATAGTTTAAAACAAGGTGCAGCAGGGGCAGGACTTACAGATAATGATTAAGTATATATTTCCAGCAATTATCATTTTTCTAATTATTTTTTTTTGGGAAAAAATTATCAATTATTTTCAGCGAAGATTTAATATTAGATTGAATTACATAGTTGTAAGTTTGAGCATAATTGGTGTCTCCGTTATTCTTTTGCTACTTAATTATTAAAAGATAATGATTGGTGGTGGTATTTCTAACTGTAAACTTATTGAATCTGTTGACGTTTTTACTTTTAAAAATAAAAATACAACATTAGGATTTATTCGCTTCAATGACAAGGGAGAAGTAGAATATATATTTGTTAACCCTATTTTTAGAAGACAAGGCCTAGCTAAAAAATTACTTAAACTTGTTAAAGAAAAAACAGGAAATGAAATAGTTTTACAAGAACCAATTAGTCCATTGGGTTTTAAATTGTTAGATTCAATAAATAAATGGAAATAGACTTATTATTTTTTTTAACAGTTGTTCCAGCAATAGTGTTATTTGGGATAGCTAAATCTGGTTTAGGTGGATCAATAGCATTAATTTCAATTCCATTAATGACTATAGCTATGCCATTAACTCAGGCTTTAGGAATAATTTTACCAATTTTAATATTTTCAGATTTTATAGCTACTTATAAATATAGAAAAGAATTTGATCTTGATACGTTAAAGTTAATAATACCTTTTGCAGCACTTGGAATAATTATAGGGTCGTTAACTTTTTCTTATTTTTCAGAAGAACTCTTAAAGTTTATTGTTGGATTAATGGGATTTTTATTTGCTACTCATTATTTTTTATTCAAAAAAAACAAAGAAGAAAAATCTAATAAAAATTTTTTAAAGGGTGGAATTTGCTCAACGATTGCTGGTTTTACCAGTTTTTGTGTTCATGCAGGCGGCACTCCAACAAGTATATATATGCTTCCATTAAGAATGAAAAAAGAAATTTATGTCGGTACAAGAATAATATTTTTTACTTTTGTAAATTTAATAAAGCTTCCATTGTATATTAATCTATCAATGACTAACCTTGAAACATTCAAACAATCATTGTTATTATTGCCATTTGCTTTATTTGGAATTTTAGTTGGTTATCGACTACTCAAAATAGTAGAAGAGAAATTATTTTACAATATTTTGTATACCTTAATTTTAGTCACAAGCACTAAGTTACTCTATGATTATTTGATATAATTTATGTGATAAATTTTTGATTTTATTAATTCTCAAATTTTAGATATAATACAAAAATGATCCAAACCTTTAAGCCAAGAATTAAAGCTAGAATTAGAAAGAATAGACAAATTTTAAATAAAAATATTGATAATTTTTTTGACTGGATAAAAGGCGCAAAGCTTGTAGATCTTAAAGAATGCAATACAGAAGAGGATCCAATAAGACCTGAATTAAATAACAAGTTTAGAACAGGATATGGCCGAAAGATATGCGGTGTTGAATACAAAGGAGAAATTCATGCAGTTATGTGTTTTGCTTATACAAATATAATTCCAAAAAGTGTTGAAGAGCTAGAAAAATTAAGCACAGACGCTTTTTTGCAAAGTACGATGAGAGATCAAAAAGGGGGCCAAATAGCAATTGCCTATACTGTTTGGTCTAAAAAAAAGGGTGGTGGTAAATTAATAGTTAAGGAAGTATTTAAAAAAATTAAAAAATCTAATCACCTTAATAGATTGGTTACACTTTCACCGCTTACAGAAATGGCAACTAAATTTCATGAGAGAAATGGTGCTAAATTAGTGCAAACAAATGAAAATACCCAAAATTTTGAGTATAAAGTTTTGTAAATTTATGAAATTTCCCAAATTTATTGTTCTTATATTTTGTACTTTACTGCTTTTACCTTATTCTACATCGATGGCATATGACGAAACAAATTATAATATTGTTCAAAAAAATGAATTTTATGAAATCAGAAAATATTCTGATCGTTTAGCTGTTGAAACTATAGATTCTGGTTCTGAAAATAATTTTAGAAAATTATTTAATTATATATCTGGAAGAAATGAGGTTAACGAGAAAATTAAGATGACTGCACCTGTCACTCAGTTCAAAAAAGATGGAAATATGAGTATGCAATTTTACCTACCTTCAAAATTTAATTCAAACAATGTTCCAAAACCAACAGGAGAAAATGTTAAAATTGTAAATATTGAAGGAGGACATTATGCCGTTATTAGATATTCTGGAAGAGCAACTGATAAAAACTTTATGAAACACAAAGATATTCTTTTAAATGAATTAAAAAAAAATAATATTACCACTACAAGCCCTCCAATAAGAGCTACTTATGATAGTCCTTTTACACTTCCAATGAATAGAAGAAATGAAGCAATGTTTAAAATAGTATATAAATAAGATTAAATGATTTTAAGGGTTCGCTCTTTAAGATAAGTCCTAAAGAGCTCCCTTATATAGCCTCTTTGGCTTTTAAATCCGATTGGATTTTATTTGTTGTTTTTATGGATTGTTTTTTCAGTTATGTATCAGGTGGTGTAAGTTTTAACATAATGACCTCCTTCAATATAAAGATAGTTATTATAAAATTTATTTCAATTTATTTATTTGATTTATATGCAAATATACTTCTTGAATACAACCTACGGCCTTAGTAGAGTCTCGATAATTTAATTTAATCTTCTCTAAATTACTTTTTACCTATTAATTCACTAATAAAATTTTCACCATACCCGTCATCAACAGCTTTTTGAAAATAATTTTTATTATCTTCTGCAATTTTTTCAGCTTCAGGAAAATCTTTTAATAAGTCTTGAATGTAGCTTAAATCTTTTACAGAATTAATTGCTGTAAATTTAAATCCTGTTAAATCATCCTTAAGTAAAGCATCAAAAACTCTATTAAGCGCAGCTGAATTTCCAGAACCAAGTTTTGCTACATCAAAGAATTTTTGTAAATCGAGATCAAATTCCTTGGCTGCTTTAGCCATATGATTTATTAATGCGGCATTACCAAGTGTTAAAAAATTGTTTAAAAGCTTTGATTTTGCACCCATTCCAACTGAACCAAAATGAAAATAATTTTTGCAAAACAATTTAAAATAAGGTTCTGCTAATTTAAAATTATTATCTGTTGCTCCAACAATACCACCTAGGACACCTTCTTCTGCCTGAACAGGACCTCCCATCACAGGGCATTCAACATAATTGATGTTGTTAGATTGATAGATTTTTTCTGTCTCAATTGATCCTGTTTTATTGTGAGTTGTGATATCAATTATTAAGGTTTTTTTATCTAAAATTTTAGAGAGTTTGTTAGCAATTTCTTTTGCTATTGGTGTGTTAGTTACACATTTAATTAAAATATCTAACTGTTTTTCTTTAAACTCTTCAAAAGTTTTTACTTCTTTTGCACCTTTGTTAACAATTTTTTCAATTGGTTTTCTATTTTTGTTAGCAATTACAAATAAGTTGTTACCTTTAGTTAAAATATTTTTGGCTATTCCATAGCCCATGTAACCTACACCAATAAAGCCAACATTATTCATATAATGAAGTTTACATGATAATTTAATATGTATACAGTCTATTCATGAAATACTTATGTGCATTAAGAGATTTACTAATTAGTCTTGTTGCATCAACTATTATTATCTATGCAATAAATATTATAGCAGGCGTAGCTGGTGCTGATTACAAGTTCACTCATGGAGAAGCTTTTGTTGTTTGGATTTTGATGGCAATACTAGTTAATAATTGTTTAAAAAAATAGACTAGTAATTAAATTTTAATTTTATGCAGCATAAATAAAATAGTAAGAGATTGATGTGGACCAATTTAATTCAAAAAACTACTTAATTTACGCTAATTTTTTAAATAAGTTGGCAAAAGATTTAACTAGTTTTTATTATTTGAAATTAAATAGAACTTTTAAAGTATCAAATAAACTCAAAGGCAAAGGATACGATCCAGTAACAACATCAGACAAAGCATTTGAAAAATTTATAAGATCTAAAATTAAAAATAAATTTCCTGATCATCAAATAGTCGGAGAAGAATTCGGTCATAAAAAATCTAAAAGTGATTTTACCTGGGTTATTGATCCTATCGATGGCACAAGGTCATTTGTTATTGGTAATCCCACTTGGAGTAACCTTATTTCATTAAATTATAAAGGAAATCCTGTTCTAGGTTTAGCTAATTTTCCAATTCTTAAAAAATATTATTTAAACTACTCTGAAAAAACTGCTTACGTGTTTGATAATGGAAAAAGAAAAAAACTGTCAGTAAATAATAAAGCTACATTTAAAAATGTCAGAGTTTCTGCTGCATTTCACGGCTGGCTATCATTAGATAAGCAAAAAAAAATTCCTCAAATTTTAAAATTAATGCAATTTCCATGTAGTGATGCTTTAAGTTACTCGCATCTTGCCGAAGGTAGAGTGGACATTGTAATTCAATGCTCAAATAAAATTTGGGATATTCATCCACTAATACCAATAGTAAAAGCAGCTGGAGGATATATATCTACTTGGGATAACAAAAATGCAATTAATGCTGGAAATATTTTAGTATCTTCTAATAAAATTATTCATAATAAATTTTTAAAATTATTAAAACCTGTTTCAAAATGATTCCAAAGAAAGCACAAGAAGTTTTAGATTTTTGGTTTAAAGAAACTCCATCTGAAAAAAGATTTAAAAAAGATGAAGCATTCGATAAATCTATAAGAGATAAGTTTTTAAATGACTATGAATTAGCTTCCCAAAATGAGTATGATGATTGGCAAGATCAACCGATGAGTGCTTTAGCTTTAGTTATTCTTTTTGATCAATTTTCAAGAAACATGTTTAGAGATGATAAAAAAGCTTTTGTTCAAGATCACAAAACAAGATTGATTGTAAATGATGCTGTTTATGCAGGGTATCTTGAAGTAATGAATGAAAGTCAAAGATTCTTTATGATTTTGCCCCTTATTCATAGCGAAGAAATAACGGATCACGATATGGCTTATTATTTACTTAACAAATATTTAAGAGAGCATGAGGGGTATGTTCAAATTAAGAAATTTTGCCAGGATCACACTAAAGCTATTAGACAATTTCATAGATACCCACACAGAAATAAAGTCCTTGGAAGAGAGTCTACAGAAGAAGAAATTGTTTTCCTCAATGGACCTAACTCATCTTGGTAACAGTGAATTTCAAGCACATTTATAAAATTATTGATGCAGATGATTGGCAAAAGGTAAAAGAGTCTGGCTCTTATTCAGGATCTTCCAAAGATACACAGGATGGTTTTATTCATTTTTCAGGAGAAGAGCAGGTTAAGGGAACTCTTGAAAAGTATTACTCAAAACAAAAAAACTTAGTTTTACTTAAGGTTGAGACATTAAAATTAGATCATTTAATTTGGGAACAAGCTTCAGATGGAAATATGTTTCCTCATTTATATTCTCCTTTAGATTTATCTAATATTGTCGATGAATTTGAAGTTATCTTAGCAGAGAATGGTATTCATAAATTACCAGATAATTTTAGTTAATTTAATTTCCCTAAGTAATTTACCATTACAACCCCAATAATAATTAAAACAATTCCAATAGTTGCATATATATTTGGAACCTGATTGTACTTAAGCATTGCAAAAACCAAAACACCAGTAACAGTTAACCCGCTATAAGTTGAGTAAGCAAATCCAACGGGAAGCGCCGACATAGCTTTTGCCATACAAAACATTGTAATACACATAAATAATATACATAAAAATGACGGTGTTAATTTTGTAAAACCTTCAGATATTTTTGCAAAACTATTTGAAGCTATTCCAGATAAAATACCAACAGTTAAAAATAAATATCCAAATAAAGGTTTCATCCTTAGTTGTTACCTAATAGATTTACCATTAAAACCCCGATAATAATTAACACTAATCCAATTATTGAATATAAATTCGGCATTTGATCAAATCTTATTATGCCAACAAATACTGTTGCAATAATTGTTAATCCTGCAAAGGATGCATAAGTTATACCCATTGGAATATTTTTCATTACCATTGAAAGTGCATACATGCACATAACAATCGTTATTCCAGTAATAATACTTGGAAACATAAGAGTGAATCCCTCAGCACTTTTAGCAAAACTATTTGAAGTTACACCTAGAACAACTGCTAGGATTAGAAAACCATATGATGTGGTTAGACTCATTTGATAACCTTAAATTAAATCTTGATAAATATATATATTTATTTTGATATTTTTAAAGCCAGCTAGGGAAGGGCAATCCTTTTTCTTCAAGGAATTTTTTGTTAAACATTTTTGTTGAGTATTTGTCACTTCGATCACAAAGAATTGTAACGATAGTTTTTCCAGGTCCTAATTCTTTACCAAGTCGGATCGCACCAGCTATATTAATTCCACAACTTGTACCAAGACTTAATCCCTCATTTTGAATTAAATCGTATAGAATGGGCAGTGCCTCATGGTCATCAATAGAATAAGCATCATCTATTTTAGCATTTTCAAAGTTTTTTGTTACTCTGCTTGAACCAATTCCCTCAGTAATAGATCCACCTTCTGATTTTAACTCACCATTCTTTATGTAAT
>Ga0257116_1002013_pt1 | contig 11675 bp, 9 predicted proteins | sample SI112_120mmetaG_FD_190150 | JGI IMG/M metagenome (GOLD analysis project Ga0257116, IMG submission 190150) | Marine microbial communities from Saanich Inlet, British Columbia, Canada - SI112_120m | ecosystem: Environmental > Aquatic > Marine > Inlet | place: Canada: British Columbia | collected...
CTTGGAAGCGAGTCATTAGAAAATCTTGGTTTGTAGTGATCTTCAATGGCATTGGCAAAATTTTTATTTTTACTTAAATTAAGGGCATAGTAGCGCCCCATAGTTCCTTGAAGTTTTGGGAATTCACTAACCATAAGACTTAAAAGGTCTGCTTTTGAGAAAAGACATAATTCCATTGGATCAATTTCGAATTTTAAATTTAAAGCCTTTGTAAGGTACTGCAATTTATTGGAAACTCTTTCCGCCCGATCCTTTTGTGATCCTAGTTTGTTATGGTAAATAATATTCTCAAGCTTTTCACAGAAAGTTGTTAGCCCTACTTTTTTATCCTCATCATAAAAGAATTCAGCATCTGCTAAGCGTGGTCTTATAACTTTTTCATTACCGTAAATTATTTGGTCTTTATTTTTTGGAGAAATATTTGACACTATAATAAATTTATTTGTTAATCCATTTTTTTTATTAAAAATAGGAAAGTATTTTTGATTTGTCTTCATCGTTAATGTAAGACACTCCTCTGGTACGGAAAGATATTTTTCTTCAAAACTACCAATAAGAATATTGGGATTTTCTACAAGAGAAGTCACTTCATTGATAAGTTCTTCATCTTCAGTAATATAAAAATCTTCCCCGAGTTTGACCAGAGTTTCTTTGATGGTTGTTTTAATTTTAACTTTTCGTTTATTAAAGCATGCAATTACATTGCCCTCTGTTGCTAAAATTTTCTCATAATCATCTGCATGTTTGATCTCGATAATTCCTTTTTTTGATTCAAACCTATGACCAAGTGTTTTATTTGATGATTTACAACCTAAGACTTCAGACTTCATTACTTTGTTTCCATGAAGTGCAATAAAGCCTCTCATAGGCCTAACAAAGTTGACTGATGTCCAGCCATCATTTAGTTGATAACTCATAACTTTTTTTATTGATAATTTTTGCAGTGCATTTTTGATAATATCGGTTAATTCATCTTCAAGACTTTCGCCCTTAAAATTTTTTGAAATATAAATAAATTGCTGATTTTTTTCTTCTACAATCTCAAGATCTTCGACTTTGATCGTCTTATCAATAGATCCTAGTTTTTTTATTAATGGTTGAGTAGGCTTGCCATTCTCATCAAAACCTACAGAATAGGGCATAATCTTAATAAGTTTTTTTTCATCTTCAGCCTCTTTCTTTACTGACTTGATGTGAACCGCAATTCTTCTTGGAGTAGCAAAAGATTGAATGTCACTTTTATCTATTAGTTTTTTTGAGAGAAGTTCTGAGGATATATTCTCACCTAGTTGATTACCTAGAATCTCGAGCGAATCTGGTGGTAATTCTTCTGTTAGAAGCTCTATTAATAAATTATCTTTAATCACTCGAATCACTTTTCTTATCAAGTTCATTTGTAGCCTCTTTTGCATGGCTTCTATCAGCCATTGGGAAGCCTAATTTTTTTCTACTCTCTAAGTAGGCTTTAGCAACATTTCTAGAAATATCCCTTATTTTTCCGATGTAGTCAGCCCTTTCTGTGACACTTATTACACCTCTTGCATCTAATAGGTTAAATGTATGAGCTGCTTTTAAAACTTGTTCATAGGCTGGCAATGCCAAATTCTCTTTAACTAGATTATTTGCTTGTTTGGCATGAGAAGAAAAAGCTTTTAAAAGAAATTCAGTATCACTGAATTTAAAGTTGTAACTGCTTTGTTCTTTTTCATTTTGTAAAAAAACATCTCCGTAACTAATTCCATCTGTCCATTGAACATCATAGACGCTTTCTACATTTTGAATATACATAGCTAGCCTTTCAAGACCATAAGTAATTTCTCCAGTAATTGGTTTACAAGTAATCCCCCCTACTTGTTGAAAATAGGTAAATTGTGTTATTTCCATCCCATTTAACCAAACTTCCCAACCAAGACCCCATGCACCTAGGGTTGGATTTTCCCAATTATCCTCTACAAGGCGAATGTCATTTTTATTGAGGTCAATCCCAAGATTTTTAATGGAGGCCATATAAAGATCAACTATATTTTCTGGCGCAGGTTTTAATGCAACTTGAAATTGATAATAGTGTTGAAGGCGATTCGGGTTTTCTCCGTAACGACCGTCCTTTGGCCTTCTGCTTGGTTGGACATATGCCGCCTTCCACGGTTCAGGACCAATCGACTTTAAAAATGTGGCGGTATGTGATGTACCTGCGCCAACTTCCATGTCATAAGGCTGAATGATGGCACATCCTTGATGGCTCCAATACTCTTGAAGTTTGAAAATAATTTCTTGGAAGTTAAGCATTTATCTTTTTTTAAATTAATTTATTTCTGTATTTTACTTTGTTTCTTAATCACAGCAAGAAACTTACCAATTAATTTTCTTTGCAGAAAAGCGAGCGAGATGATGAAAAAACTTAAAATTAAGACTGGAAAATGACCATATTTTATAAAAGGGGTACTTCCTTTAAAGCCTTGCACAGATTGAGTAAGTGACCCACTTTGGAATTGGGGCATTTTACTTATAACTTTACCTTTTTCATTAATAAAAGCCGTGACGCCTGTATTCGTTGCCCGAAGCATCATCCGTCCTGTTTCGATTGATCTGGCTTGTGAAATTTGTAAATGTTGTTCAGCAGCAATTGAATGGCCATACCAAGCATCATTGCTCATATTTAATAGAATATTTGCCATTGGTAATTGTTGAATAATTTCATTTCCAAATACATCTTCGTAACAGATATTTATTGCTATTTTTTGTTGATCAAAATACATTGGAAGTTGTTTCTTAGGGCCACTAGATAAATCATTAAAAGGCATATTCAGCAAGTCCTCATATATAAAACCAAAAATACCTCTAAGCGGAATATATTCTCCAAAGGGGACTAAATGATATTTTCTATATTTTTGTGATCCGTTAACACCCAATGAAACTGCAGAATTATAAATATTCTCTTCTTCTCTTTCGATTGCACCTAAAATTAGATTTCCATTAATCTGTTTAAGGTGAGCTTCAATTTTATTTAAATAATTTGATGGAATATGTTCTAGTAAAAGAGGCATTGATGTTTCAGGTAAAACGGTAAGTGGAGAATTGCTTTCAAAAATTAAGTGTTCATACTTGTCTAGTATATTTTTAATTTTAATTTGATTCCATTTTTCATCTTGCCTTACATTCCCCTGTATTAACGTAACTTCGACACTTTCCCCATTTGGCTCTGTCCATTCAATTTTTTTTAAAAAGTGTCCACCAGCCCAAATGGAAACTATTAAAATAATAATCCATGGTCTATTTTTAGTCCTATCCAGCAAAAGAAATATCAAGTGTGCGGTTAAAATTAAGAGAAAAGTAACACCATATATACCAGTAATAGGAATGTATCCAGCCAAGGGGCTACTATCAACTTGAGAATAACCTAGAGTTAGCCAAGGAAAGCCTGTAAAGATAAATGAGCGTACCCATTCAATTATTGTAAAAATTGCTGCCACTAAGAGAGGTTTATTTTTAAATTTTGGAAAAAATGAAAAAGATAAGAAAAAAATGGATAAAAACAAACATAAGCTAAAAGTTGTGAGTATCGCCATAATTGGTGGCATACCTCCAAATTTTTGTAGGCAGATATATATCCAATAAATACCAAATATAAAAAAACCTAAACCAAAAAGTAAACTCTCTTTTAGGGGTAGATTATTTTTTTGGATTAACCAAAAAAAAATAGTAATTACCAATGGAAGAACAGGGTAAAAATTAAAAGGTGAGAAGCTTAAAACTAATAGAGCACCAAGAAAAAAATAGGATACAGATAAAGTCAGTTGGGATGATTTGATGGTCAAAGTATACTATTTTAAAATTTTTAAAATAGTACTTTAACCTTACTTAATGAACTTGTAAAAACTAAAATGAACTATCAGGACGTTTGGTATCAAACTTTTGACCTTCAAAATTTGAATTTGCATCAACATTATTTAAAAATACAACAGATTCGACATATCCATCTATGATGTCAAGCTCAGTAGTAGGGAAATAGTTTCCATTTTCATCGGTATTAAGATTGTGATAATACCAAGAGCTTGCAATTACTTCATTAGAAGATTTCATCTTAAGGTTTAATTTTTTAGTAGGTTCACCTATAAGCCCAACAATTTCCTCTGGCGTTAAAAGGCCAATAACATTTGCAAATTCAATATAATCCGTCGGCATTTCATCAATGATTGGATTGTCTTTATCACTTTCATGATGATCAGCAAAGGTGGTTGAAAGGTAGAAAATAGAGAATATTGTTAGTAGAAGTTTCATGTGATAAATCTTATTTTAAACAAAGTGGTGTGCTAAAGATTTATTTAAGCTCCATACTTTTCTTTGGGTCAGGAATATTAATCTGAATAGAGTGAATTTGCCTGCTATCCGATCGTATGATTGTGATATCAAAACCATCAAATGAAATTTTTTCCTCATTTTCTGGTAAGTAACCAAATTTTTGAGTCACTAGGCCACCAATAGTTGAAAATTCAACATCCTCATATGAGGTTGAAAAAAAACGATTAAAGTCTGATATTTCTGTTGTAGCTTTTACACGAAATTGTCGGGGGTTTTCTTCGATAATATTACCTTCTGTTTCATCATAATCAAATTCATCTTCAATATCACCCACAATTTGCTCAAGTACATCTTCTATCGTCACCATGCCTGCAACCCCCCCGTGCTCGTCAACAACAATGGCAATATGATTACGCTGAGTTCTAAATTCTTTAAGTAAAACATTTAACCTTTTAGACTCAGGAATAAATATAGGCGGTCTTAAAATATCTCTAATTTCAAATTCATGATCTGAAGTAAATTTAAGGAGGTCTTTAGCAAGAAGGATGCCGATTATATTATTAATCCCATCTTCAAAAACAGGAAATCTTGTATGAGCAGTCTCAATGACAAATGGAATAAACTCTTCTGGTTTTTTTGAAATATCAATCGCATCAATTTGTGACCTGGGTCTCATGATATCTCTTGCTTGCATATCTGAAACATTTAGAACGCCTTCAATCATCATCAATGCCTCTGCATCAATCATATTTTTTTCAAAAGCTGACTTAAGAAGGTCTCCTAGTTGCTTTTTATCTCTTGGCTTTAGGAGGAGGTTTCTAAGTTGAGATCCAATTCTTAATCTTTTTCTTTTCATAAACTCAATTATTTGTAATCTCGATATGGGTCATTAATATTGAATTTGTTTAGTATTTTTTTCTCTTGCATTTCCATTTTATCAGCATCTGCTTTATTTTGATGATCATATCCTAAAAGATGTAAATATCCGTGAATAATTAAATGTGCATAATGATCTAATATCTTTTTACCTTGATCCTTAGCTTCTTTTTTTACAATTGAGTGACATAAGACTAAGTCACCTTCAATCGGGTCCTCTGACATTAGAAAAGATAAAATATTTGTAGCCCCTATTTTATTTCTATATTGTTGATTTAATTCTCGTGACTCATTTAATGTGACAATCCTGACTGTAATATCGCTTTCAGGTTTTGCTATCGCACCCAACCATTTTTCACATTGTTTTTTTGATAATTTTTTTCTTTTATGGATGGTATCTTGGATAAATACAGAAATTGGATTTTTAGATGGCATTGTTAAATTTTAAAGCTTAAATTTCTCATAGGCATTAATAATTTTTTGCACCAATGGGTGACGAACAACGTCTACCGAAGTAAAAAAGTTGAACTCGATACCTTTAACAGATTTTAGAATTCTTTGTATTTCGATAAGGCCACTCTTTTGTGATTTTGCGAGGTCAATTTGAGTCACATCACCCGTAATAACTGCTTTTGTCCCAAAGCCAATACGTGTGAGAAACATTTTCATTTGTTCGGGTGTTGTATTTTGTGCCTCATCAAGAATTATGAAGCTTTGGTTGAGTGTCCTACCTCTCATATAGGCTAAGGGGGCGACCTCTAATATACCTTTATCAAACATTTTAGTGACATTATCATAGCCGGCAAGATCATATAATGCATCATATAAGGGCCTTAAGTATGGATCAACTTTTTGTGCAAGGTCACCTGGAAGAAACCCTAAACTTTCACCTGCCTCAACAGCAGGCCTAACCAAAACTATTCTTTTTACTTTTTCTTTATTTAGGGCATCAACAGCTGATGCAACTGCTAAATAAGTTTTTCCAGTTCCAGCTGGACCGATACCAAAATTGATATCATTTTCTTGAATATTTGTAAGGTAACTAACTTGCATAGGCGTCCGCCCTTGTAAATCAGTTTTTAAAGTATGAAGCTGAGGAGAGGTTTTTTTATTATTACCCTCCTTTTGGTTTAGCTCTACAAGACTCAATTGAATATCTTCAGGGGCAATAGTCCTTGTTGCTCTCAAATAGATACTTTCCAATAATTGGGATGCAAGTAAAATTTTGCTTTCATCCCCATTTAAGATAAATAAGGAGTTTTTTCGGTTTATCTTTACATCTAAGCCAACGCTTATTTGGGTAATATTTTCATCTAGTGGGCCACATAAGTTCGCTAGTTTTTTATTATCTTGAGGCGAAAGATTCAATTCTTTTTTCATAAGCTTAAATTAATTCCCCAACTAGAGTTTTACCTAAAATTTTCGTGACTTTTACATTAACAAATTTATTTAACAAATCTTTTGACTGCTTAAACTCGATGATTCTGTTGTTATCTGTTTTTCCTAACAAAATACCAGGTTTCTTTTTTGAAAAATGATCGATAAGTACTCTTTGTGTTGTCCCAATCATTTTTTTCGTATGCGCCTCTCCTTGTTTGATATTTAAAGATTGAATCTCATGTAAGCGTTCTAATTTAATTTCATCTATTGTATCGTCTTTAAGATAGGCAGCTGGCGTTCCTGGCCTTTTACTGTAAATAAAACTAAAGGAGTAATCAAATTCAAGCTCAGCAAATAATTTTTTTGTTAAATCAAAATCATTAGTTGTTTCAGTCGGAAAGCCAATAATTATATCCGTGGTTAATGAAATATTTGGTAATTTTCTTCTAAGTTTTTTTATAATCGACTTATATTCTAACGTTGTATAATTCCTTTTCATTGCCATTAAAACTCTATCAGAGCCGGATTGAATCGGTAGGTGAAGGTGATTTGCTAGTTTTTTAATGTTGCCAAAACAATCAATTAGATGATCATTCATTTCATTCGGATGGCTAGTTGTAAAGCGTATTCTTTTTACCTCTTCAATTTCAGATATGTATTCAATAAGGGATGCAAAGTTTGCAATTTTTCCGTTGCTCATGGCACCCCTGTAACCATTTACATTTTGACCCAAAAGTATAATTTCCGATGCTCCTTGAAGTGTAAGCTGAATAATTTCCGTGATGATGTCATCCAATGGTCTTGAGATCTCTTCACCTCTTGTATAGGGAACGACACAAAAAGAACAATATTTACTACAGCCTTCCATTATTGAAACCATCGCAGATGGGTGTTTGCTTTTTGATGTGGGTAAGTTATCAAACTTTTCAATTTCAGGGAATGAGATATCTATCTGTGGCTTACCTGTAACCTCTCTTAAATTTATAAGCTCAGGTAGTCGGTGAAGCGTTTGTGGTCCAAAAACAGCGTCCACGAAGGGCGCACGTTTAATTATCTCTTTTCCTTCTTGGCTCGCAACACAACCACCAACCGCAATCTGCATATGGGGTCTTGTTTCTTTTAGTTTTCGATATCTTCCCAAGTCACTGAAAAGCTTAATTTCTGCTTTTTCTCTGACGGAGCAGGTATTCAATACAATTAAATCAGCATCTTCAGGTGTGTCTGTTTGAGACAAGTTATTTTTAGACCCTAAAATATCTTCTATTTTTTCAGAATCATATTCATTCATTTGGCAGCCAAAAGACTTTACAAATACTTTTTTAGACATGTTGATTTAAAAATATTAAATTTTAGATTTTGAATTATAACTTTTTTTGAATGCAAGACCTATGTATATAACATGTTTAATAGAGTAACATTTCGCTATGGATAACTTCCCAATATTCTTAGATATTAAAAATAAACCTGTTTTAGTCATTGGGGGTGGGGGCATTGCTTATAGAAAAATTAAGTTACTTATTAAGTCGAAACCTAATATCAAAGTGGTGGCTAAAAGTTTTTGTGAAGAAATTTTAGACTTACAAGATAAACATTCAATTGAAATTATACAAAAAGATTTTCATCTTAATGACATTGAATATCCCATGATCATCATAGCCGCAACAAATAACAAATCATTAAATAAGCAAATTTCTCAAGAGGGTATGAAGAAAAAAATTCCGGTTAATGTCGTTGATCAACCATCTTTATGTACTTTTACAATGGGGTCAATTGTCGAAAGAGGGTCATTGGTCGTTTCTATTTCCAGTAGTGGCAAGGCACCTGTATTAGTAAGGAGCCTGAGAGAAAAAATTGAAATGATTATCCCCGATTATTATAAGGACCTAGTTGATTTGGCAGGGGACTTAAGGGCAAAAGTTAAGAAAGCCATTAAGATGAGTAACAAAAGAAGAATTTTTTGGGAGCAATTCTTTGATGTTGAAAATATTCAGTCGTTTTTAAAACAAAATAAAACATTAACTAAAAAATTTAATGCATTGCTTAAAAGTATGAAAGATAATACGGGGGAAGTTTATTTGGTCGGGGCGGGGCCAGGAGAAAGGGACTTATTGACTATAAGGGCTTTACATTTAATGCAAAAATGTGATGTTTGTATTTATGACAATTTAGTCTCTGATGAGGTTATTGAATTGGTACGTCGAGATGCCGACATGATTTTTGCGGGGAAAAAAAGAGATCAACATACATTCAGCCAAGAGAAAATAAATGACCTAATAGTGAAATATGCCAAACAAGGTAAAAAAGTTTTAAGGCTTAAAGGGGGAGACCCGTTCATTTTTGGAAGAGGGGGTGAGGAAATAACATCGCTTATGTCGCATAAGATAAATTTCCAGGTTGTCCCTGGCATTTCAGCGGCGAATGGAGTCTCGGCTTATGCAGGTATACCACTTACACATAGAGATTATGCTCAGAGTTGTTTATTTCTTACCGGTCATTTTAAGGATGGAAAAATTGATTTTGATTGGCCAAAACTCATTACAAAGAAGCAAACTCTAGTCATTTATATGGGCTTATTAAGCCTACCTGATTTTATAAAGGCACTTGTTGAGCATGGCCAAAAGAAAATAATGCCAGTTGCTGTCATAGAGAGTGGAACGACACATGCACAAAGAGTAATTGTTGGTGATATGGGTAATATAACGAATAAGGTTATACGCTCCAAGATTAAATCCCCCGCGTTGGTAATCATTGGTGAGGTTGTGAAATTAAGAGAGCAGCTTAAATGGTTTAAGTAATTTTATGCGCTTATGATAGGTATTGTGATTTTTGCCTCGAGCCCCTTATTTTTTTTATTTGAAATTAATTCTAATTTACCCTCATGAGCCTTTACAATTCTGTCTGCGATTGATAAGCCTAGCCCACAGCCACCTTCATTTCCTCTAGCTTCATCAAGTCGTTCAAAAGGCTTTAAAAGCCTTGCAAGTTCTTTATCTGGAATTCCAGGCCCATCGTCTATAACACTGATTGTGAAAGACTCCTCTTTGAGGGTTGCCTCAAGCACCACCTTTCCTTTTGCGTAAAAGAATGCATTGTTAATTAAATTATCTAAACATCGTTGAAATGCTAATGGCCTCAAATCAATGAAGAGTGTTTTCGGTATGTCAGCTTTGATATTTTTCTTTCTTAATGTAAATTTTTGCCCCATTCTTAAATGTTTAATTTGAATGTTTTTAAGGAATTTTCCTAAATTCACTGGAATTTTAGGCTCATCTTCAAAGCCTCTAGTAAAATCAAGAAACTGATTAAGAATATTATTGATTTCTAAAATATCCTCCTCCATACTATTTTTAAGCACATGAGAATCCTCTGGAAGCATTTCTGATGCAATTCTTAAGCGTGTCAAAGGTGTTCTAATATCATGAGAAACGCTTGCAAGTAAAAATTTTCTCTCTTGACTGGCTTTTTTTAAATTATTTAACATTTCATTAAAGGCGGTATTTAAGTCACTGAACTCAGCTAAGTTATCATGAGGAAGATTTTTTGGAGATAAGCCTTTTCTGACACTTTCAGCAGCTTGAATGAGTCTATTTAAACGCCTATTAATTCTCTCTGTTGTTATGTAAGAGGCAATAAGCGCTATTAATGCAATAATGGTTCCCCAACCAACCCAATGCCAAGGAAAGGGTCTATCCACAATCGTACGTGGCATTACCACCCAAAATAATTCATTATTTAACTCAAAACTGACCCATATACCCTCAACTGAAAAATGATTAATGGCGACAAGTGTTCCAAGCGGAAGTTTTTGGATAATTTTTTGGATAACAAGCTGTAGGAATGGGTCCTCTGGGATTGGCTCAATTTTTTCAAAGAAATGTGCGGGATATATCCTGACATTCCCCATTGTTGAAAGTTCGTTTAGTAGCTGTATTCTTTTGTTAGTTGCTGATGCTGCCATTGATGCCTTTGTAAAGTTAACAATGGTTGAAATTTCAAGGGCTAAAGCTTCAGCTCGAGGCTCTCTTTCGTAGACATCAAAAATTTTAAGGGATACAAGTTGTGTAGTAATTAATAATATCGCAATTATTAAAGAAAGCCTGGTAAGAAGACTCTTTGGTAAGAATTTCAATTACTGAGGTTCTCCATCAGGATCAAAGATATAGCCGTACCCCCATTTTGTTTGGAGGTATTTAGGTTTATTTGGATTATCTTCAATCAACCTTCTAATTCGTGATATTTGAACATCAATGCTTCTATCAAAGACGTCTAGCTCCTTTCCTTTGGCGAGTTGCATTATTCTATCTCTAGATAGAGGTTGTTTGGCATGATCTGTAAATACTTTTAACAAATCAAATTCACCCGCTGTAATAGAAATATTTTTTCCTTCATGAGTGAGACTACGATTTTCTATATTAAATTCGAAGGGCCCAAAACGAATTACCTGTTTTGGTGAATTAGCTCCCAAAGTCTTTTGCCTTCTTAATATCGCAGTTATCCTGGCAAGTAGCTCTCTTGGGCTAAAGGGTTTTGCTAGATAATCATCTGCCCCCATTTCAAGCCCAACAATTCGATCAACCTCATCTCCCTTTGCAGTTAACATGATAATCGGCACATTTATATCCTTTGCTCTATATCTTTGGCATAAATTCAACCCAGACTCCTCTGGCATCATTAAATCAAGAACAATTAAATCAATTGAATTAGTATTTACAATTTCATCAAGTGTTGACCCACTATCAGCTACAAAAACGTTTAAATTTTGATCTCTGAGATATTTTGCAGTGAGCTCAAGTATTTTTGGGTCATCGTCAACAAGGGCAATGTTTGGTTTATTATCAGCCATAGTAATTTTGTGATTAATATTTATATATATAATATGCCATAAAAGTAAATTCAGCATATTTAAATCGTTACAGTTTTGTTACAATTTCACCGATAATTGTAATATTAGGTTAACATTGTGGTAGCAAAATGATTGACCGTTTAAATGAAAAGGCAGTTAATTTAGTTTGAAGAAATTAATTCTTTTATCCCTATTTTGTATGCCCTGGCATGTTAATGCTGAGGTTAATTTACAAAAGGTCAGAAGCACAAACTCCAATCATTCAATCGAATTAAGA
>Ga0257116_1002018_pt1 | contig 11639 bp, 10 predicted proteins | sample SI112_120mmetaG_FD_190150 | JGI IMG/M metagenome (GOLD analysis project Ga0257116, IMG submission 190150) | Marine microbial communities from Saanich Inlet, British Columbia, Canada - SI112_120m | ecosystem: Environmental > Aquatic > Marine > Inlet | place: Canada: British Columbia | collected...
GCCACTTATCCCGCAGATTTTATTTTCCAAAATTTAAGCATTCAAACAAATGTATTTCAGGCCGCAAATGAGCACAATGTAGAAAAGCTTCTGTTTTTAGGAAGCTCATGCATTTACCCAAAAAATGCTCCTCAGCCAATGAAAGAGGATTGCCTTTTAACTGGTCCGCTTGAGCCAAGTAATGAACCCTATGCCATTGCCAAAATTGCAGGCTTAAAAACGGCTCAATATTTTAGAAAGCAATACGGAAAGCACTTTGTCTCCGTCATGCCTACAAATCTTTACGGTCAAGGTGATAACTACGACTTACAAAATAGCCATGTTCTTCCGGGACTAATCGCTAGGATGCATCAGGCAATGGGTCGTGGTGAGAAGAGTTTTGAAGTGTGGGGAACAGGTGAGCCTAAAAGAGAGCTTCTCTATGTGGACGACATGGCACGGGCCTGTATTCATGTAATAAAGCTAGATGGTGAAAGTGTTCCCGATGTAATCAATATTGGTTGCGGAAAAGATATCACCATTAAAGAACTGGCCTTTATGGTTGCGGAAAAAATGGGTTTTGAAGGTGATATAAACTTCAATACCGATTACCCTGATGGAACTATGAGAAAACTCCTTGATGTCACAAAGATTAAAGAGCTTGGGTGGAAACCTGAGGTTGGTCTTGAAGAGGGTATTGATCTTTCTATTAAGTTCTTTAGAGAATCCTTAAACTAATCCAAAATCCCTTTACCTTCCTGTTGGGTGTTGGCAGTTGCCCTTGCCCTCCTAAGATGATTTACATATTTTATATGATCACAAATTTAGCAATTATTTCAAAAGAAAAGACATTCTCCTTTTAAAAAACTAATTTGAATAGATAGCCTTATGTTTTAATGACAATTACCTTGGGAGGGCAAGGGCATGGGCATGGGCAACACCCAACAGGAAGGTAAAGGGTATCCAAATAAATTATTTATTAAATATCCAAAACCTTCTCAACAAACTCACGACTCTCCAAAATTCTATTAGGAGTCATTTCTATATTCATAAATTTGCAAATGGCCCTTGCTATAGAAGATGGCTGAAGAGGATCAAATACCCCCGCAGGCGTAATCACATCAAAAACATAGTCTCTATCAGATGCCAAAATAGGTACACCTAGATTTTCAGCTTCAATCATGGGAAGTCCAAAGGATTCAAATAATGAAGGGAAAACTAGGGCCTTAGATCCAGACAAAAAATCTACCAGCTTATTTCTTTCGAGACTTGAAATAAGCTCCACACAAAGACCATTGTCTTTTGCAAACTGCTCAGTCCAAAGGCACAGATCCGGATAGCTCGCCTTATTTAACACAAGTTTTAACTCTGGAGTAATTCCATATTGAGACTTTAAAAGTTTCCAAGCTTTTAATAAATTCACATGGTTTTTATGTTTTTCACCACTAGCAATATAGCAAAAATAGTCTCCACGGCTTGAGGATGTAACTTCTTTTTTAAAGGATGAAAATCCCGCAATACTAATAGGAAGATCATGTCCCATACTACCAATGAAAGAATTTTTCATTGTCTGGGTTTGTACAAAGTATTGGTACTGAGGCTTACTTCTGACATTAAACCAAATTTTTTCAAATACCGATCTAAAAAATGTCTTAGCCCCATTTAAGTTAAAAAATCTCTCTTGTACCAAGTATTTATTTTGGACGAATACTGCCACTTTTGAGCGAACATCAAATAATGGAGGTAGGTTTCCAAAACAAAGAACGGTGGTGTTTGAAGGATTAAGGTTCGCTAGCTCCGCTATCCTACTTTCAGCAGATATTCTTGAAAATACAGTTGATCTAACCTTGAAAATTTCTATATTATTAGGCAGCTCACTGGGTACAGGATAGCGATGATCTACAAAGCAAGTGACATCTTCACCTTTAATACCAGCACTCAAAATACCCTGCAGAAGAACTTTTCCGCCTCCTACGTGAATATTGTGTGCCGAAATTATCAATTTCTTATTCATCTGCTCTTGCCTTATTAGTGTGTGATTCCCTCTTTCAAAAGAATCTTTTTAAAGGTCAAAATAAATATTTTAACATCTGTAACCATTGATCTTCTATAGAGATATTCCTCATCGTATTTAACTTTTTCAGGAATACTTATTTCATCTCGCCCATTAATTTGGGCCCAACCAGTTAATCCAGGGATTAACTTGTGAACGCCTTTTTGGGTCCTTAACTCTACTAGATCGTCTTGATTGTACAATGCAGGCCTTGGTCCAACAAAGCTCATATCCCCTTTCCAAATTGATATCAGTTGAGGAATTTCATCTAGGCTCATTTTCCTTAAATATGATCCTGGTGGAGTTAAGAATGACTGCGAGTCAGTTAGAAGATGAGTGGCAACGACAGGTGTGTCTAGTCTCATGGTCCTAAATTTAGGCATTAAAAATATAGTATTGTTTTTACCCACTCGCTTAGACCAATATAGAGCTGGACCCTTACTTGTTAATCTTACGATTAAACACAGTATTAAAAAAGGCACCAATAAAATCATGGTGGCAATGAGTGCAAGAGCTAAATCAAAAAACCTCTTTAAAAATCCCGGGCTTCCTTTACTCACAAAGAAGCTTCTTGACGTTATTTTAATAGCTTCCTCAGGCCCTACTTCGGGTGACCAATTTAAAACTTTTTTTAATTTACTATTATCAATCCAAAGACTTCCATAAAGCCTATCGGCTACAGATTTTTTTCCTACAATACTAAGAAGAAAAAGCATCAAGCTATCGGGGATGGGAAGAATAGGATATTTTCTTCCGAATGAAGATCCAATAGATCTAATGAGCTTTGACGTGGAAAAGTTTCCACCATCAGAAGCTAAAAATACCTGAGGGAAATCTCCATTGTAAGAAATAGCACTCTTAATTATGGAGCAAAAATTATCAATATAGACCATACTTCTTACATTCTTTTCAGGATTAAATGGAATGAAAAACCCAGAGCTAATTATCTTAACAAGCATTTGAAAATTTGCTCTAACCCCTGGACCATAAATTAGTGGTGGTCTTAGAATTAACACTTCTATTTTTGATGTGATTTCTTCAGACAATAAGTAGTTTTCTGCTTCAAGTTTACTGGCCCCGTAGGGATCTTGAGTTTCCGGCTGGTCTTCTTCTGTGTAGGCACTTTCTTTGCCTTCACCATTAACTTTAATTGTACTAATAAAAACAAATTTCTTTGCACCTAATGCAATTGCATCCTGAACAAGCTTTTTTGTCCCTAAAAAATTGGCCTTAAGATATTCTAGTTTGGGATTTTCTACAGAGTCGTCCATAATATGAACTCGAGCAGCTAGATGAACAACTGTATCAACGCCTCTGAGTGCGTTTTCCCAATTCGTTTCCTCAGATAGCTCGCCTACAACCTCGGTTTTCACTCCATCAATTTCAATTTTTTTTCTACTCGTTCCTACAAGTTCTAGGTCAAGGCCTTGTAGGTATTGACACAAGCGCCTGCCAACAAAGCCACTTGCACCAGTGATGAGAACTTTCATTTATTCCAAACAACCCTATTTATGTAATCGGTGTAACTTTGAATTACCTTGATCACGTGACTAGAAACTCTAGTTGCTTCGTAGTCAGAAATTTCATGTCCTGGACCGCCAAATTTATCGAAATCTTTAACCATCATTTCAATGGATTCAAGAACTCTATCTCTTTTTAGCCCACTCATGGCAACCATCCCAACATCCATACCCTCAGGTCTTTCATGGGCCTGTCTAATCATAATGGCAGGAAAATTTAGTAAAAAAGATTCCTCTGTAATGGTCCCACTATCGGAAACAACACAATAAGCTTCCTTTTGAAGCCTATTGTAATCAAAGAAACCAAGTGGCTTCATGAAATTAATGAGTGAATTCAAGTTCCCCGTTTCCAACTGTTCAAGCTTCTTTCTTGTTCTAGGATGAGTTGAAACAATTATTGGATATTTGTATTTTTCTGCAAGAGCATTTAATGAATCTAGGAAATTAGAAAAATTCGTTTCGTAATCTACATTTTCCTCTCTATGAGCACTTACAATGAAGAACTCTTTTGATTTCAACTTGAGGGTTTCTAGCACTTTCGATTCAGCAATTTGAGTTTTAAAAGAATCGAGCACTTCCCTCATGGGAGAGCCTGTTTTAATTATTGTCTCAGCCTTAATCCCCTCATCCATTAGGTATCTTCTAGCGTGCTCACTGTGAACCATATTAATATCGCTCAAGTGATCAACAATCTTTCTATTTATTTCTTCTGGCACTCTTTGATCAAAACATCTATTTCCGGCTTCCATATGAAAGATTGGAATTTGTCTTCTTTTTACAGGAATAACTGCGAGGCATGAATTAGTATCACCATAGAGTAAGCAGGCATCAGGTTTTTCTTTTTCAAGAACTTCCTCCACCCCTTCTATGACTTTTGCTATAGTTTTAGCGGCACTACCCCCAGCTGCTTCAAGAAAGTAATCTGGCTTTCGAATTCCAAGGTCATTGAAAAAAATCTCATTGAGCTCATAATCAAAATTTTGTCCAGTGTGTACTAGAACGTGCTCAAAATTATCTTCTACAGCTTCAATAATTTTACTTAGTTTTATTATCTCAGGCCTGGTCCCAATTATCGTCAATACCTTTAGCGCCAAAATTGCTCTCCTTACCTCTAGCCTCATTTTAAGGCCATTATGATCAAATAAAAAATATGTGAAACTATACCACTTCCAACAAGTAATTAATGATTTTTTTCAATCGGCGCAACGCGAGATTAGTACATGATTTACCTCTCAAACTGCATACTCTACCCTCTATAGCTTTTAACTCTACTGCAATTAGGATATCCTACGCACGAACATCCGAGCTCGCGTAAAATTATGATATCGATAGTCACCATTACCTATAATAACCACTCCGAGCTGATTACAACTTTGGCTTCGGTGGATAGTGTTGCGGACACTGAAAATGTTGTCATCAATGGTGGAACTTGCGAAGAAACCAAAGAATTTTTAAAAAGCTTTAAAGGCAATTCTATAAGTGAGCCAGACGATGGAATTGCCGATGCCTTTAATAAAGGCATTAAGCTGTCAAAGGGCGAATATATTGTCTTTCTAAACAGTGGAGACGAGCTTTTAGACCCTACTTACTACCGCCATGCACAGGAATATTTCAAAGGAAACCCTGAGGTTTCTTTTATTTACTCGGATGTAGTCATTGCCCATCCCACCTTCGGACATATGCACTACAAACCAAAAAATCTAAAGGGAATTTCCTCGATGCCCTTTTCTCACCAAACCCTGATCATGAAAAAAGAAATTTTCGAAAATGTAGGAAATTTCAACGTAAATTACCGCTTCTGCATGGATTTTGAGCTCCTATTGCGGGCCATAATAAGTGGGTCAAAAGGTTATTATTATCCCCACGCCACTACAATTATGGATGGAGGTGGAGTCTCAGCGAAACAAAGATTCAACGTCCAAATTGAGGAGTATAAGGCCTTAAAAAAACATGGCCTTCTGGGATTTTTCCAGTCCCTTTCCCTGGTCTATAGATTTCTTAAATATATGGTAAAAAATGTGCTGCTTAGAACGGGATTTTTTAAATTAGTGAACTGGTACCTAAAATACAAATACAAAGACCGAGTCATCACCCCCAAAAAGTAAGCAGGCTTTTGCTACTGTGCTTCTTTACACCATTTCCGATCAATTATTTTTTTATTTATTCCCTCTCAATATGCTATAAATGGCAATTACAATGACAATTAAAGAGGTTTTAGATGAAAGTACCCTACTCATATTTACCACAGCAATTTGCTGACCCAGCACCAATTCTAGAAGAAATCGCAGAAGTTATTAAGGTAGGGGACTTTACCTTAGGGCCTAGGGTGGAAAAATTTGAAAATTTATTTTCTGATTTTATTGGCTGTAAACATGCCATTGGCGTTGGATCTGGAACAGACGCACTTTTCTTATCTCTAAAAGCACTGGGAATCGGTGCAGGTGATGAAGTCATTACCACGGCCAATACTTTTGTCGCCACGGCTGGCGCCATTGAAACAGCAGGAGCGCGCATTCGGTTTGTAGACTGCGCAGACAATTATGTCATGGATGTTTCAAAGCTCGAAGCTGCCATTACAGAAAATACAAAATGTATTATGCCAGTTCACTACTCTGGCCAGCCAGTTGATATGGATCCTCTTTTAAAGATTGCCCAAAAGCACAATTTAAAAGTCGTTGAAGATGCATGTTGTGCCATTGACGCTGAAGTGGGTGGTAAGAGATGTGGCACCATTGGTGACACTGGTGGTTTTAGCTTACACCCTTTAAAAAACCTCAACATCTGGGGCGACGGTGGTGTCATCACCACCAATAACGAAGAAATTAGAGACAAGCTAAGACTTCTTCGAAATCACGGTATGGTCAATAGAGATGAGTATGCTTTTTACGCCTACAACTCAAGACTTGATACGGTTCAATCAATTGTTGGCTGCCACTTGATTAAAGATGTTAAGTGGATCACTGATATGAGAATAAAATTTGCGGAGTCTTTTGATAGCGCATTTTCTCAGCTTAGTGACTTTATAAAAATTCCACCTAGACCTGCAAATGAGAGACGCGTTTATCACATGTATATGTTACTTGTTGAAAGACGTGATGAGCTCCATAGCTTTTTACTTGAGCAAGGTATAGATGCAAAAGTTCACTACCCTATTCCACTTCATCTTCAGCAGGCAAGCGAGGGTCTTGGTTACAAAATGGGTGATTTTCCAGTGGCCGAGAAGCAGGCTAAAAATATTATTAGTTTTCCTGTTCACCAACATCTTATAGATGAGCAAGTGCAATACACAATTGATAAAGTAAAAGAATTTTACAAGGCATAATCACTATGGAAGTTAAATACGTTGATATTGGCTCACAATATACAGAACACCGAGATGAGTACTTAAAAACCATTGATGAAGTTCTAAGTTCAGGACAACTCATAATGGGAGCAGAGGTAGACACTCTTGAGAGAAATTTTTGTGAGTTAACTGGCTCCAAGCACGCCATCTCTGTCGCCAATGGAACTGACGCACTAGTAATTATCATGAAGTCTCTAGGCATTGGTCCTGGAGATGAGGTTATCACTGCCTCTAATTCTTTTATTTCCTCAGCTTCAAGTATTGGGCTCATAGGGGCCACACCGGTGTTTGCAGATATTGATGACGATCTCAATATAAGCGCAGAGGCCATCGAAAAAGTAATCACTAATAAAACAAAGGCCATTATGCCAGTTCATTTAACTGGAAAATGTGCTGATATGACTCCTATTTTAGAAATTGCTAAAAAGCATGGCCTCAAAGTTATTGAAGACGCCGCTCAATCAATAATGGCCAAATCAAATGATTGGCTCAGTGGCTCAATGGGTGACGCTGCTAGCTTTAGCCTACATCCACTTAAAAATCTCAATGCTTTTGGAGACGCTGGGATCATTACAACTTCAGATGATCAGCTTGCTGAGAAAATGAGGCTTATGAGAAATCACGGCCAAGTTAGTAGAGATGATTTTGTATTTTGGGGATTTAACTCAAGAACAGATGCTGTTCAAGCGGCCATTATAAATAAAAAAATTAAATATCTTGATGGCGTCATTAAAAATCGTAGAGAAAATGCACAGCTATATAGAAATCGTTTGAAAGATATTGTTAAGTGCCCAGTTGATGGCGAAGGCTGCTTTGATACTTATCACCTCTTTGTGATTCAAGCGAAAAAAAGAGATGAGCTTAAAGCATTTCTGGATAGTACTGGCGTTCAAGCACAAATTCATTACCCAACACCCATTCACCTGTACAAAGCTGCTAGTTATCTTGGCTATAAGAAAGGCGATTTACCTAACACTGAAAGACTTGCAGGAGAAATTCTCTCACTTCCTATTCATCAAGGACTTGGACCATCTCAAATTGAGTATGTCTGTGAGAAAATAGAACAATTTTACAAATAAATGAGGAGAGAGCTTTGAGTAAAGTAGATCAAATATTTAACGAGTCAAAAAGTATACTCGATTTTACTAGTGGCTATTTTTCCTACCTAAAAAACTTAATCGATGGCATCGACCACAATACGATTGAGGAAATCATCACAGTTTTTCTTGAGGCCAGAGAAAGTGGAAAAACAATTTACTTTATCGGCAATGGAGGAAGTGCTGCCACTTGCTCACACTTTGCCAATGATATTGGATACGGAACGAGAACATACAAGAAACCTTTTAAAGTATTAAGCCTAACTGATAACAATGCCGTACTGACTGCTCTTGGAAATGATGAGGGCTACGGCGAGATATTTAAAAAACAATTAGAAGTGCTAGCAACAAAAGATGATATTGTTGTGGCCATATCCGCTTCCGGAAATTCACCAAATATTGTGAAAGCATTAGAATATGCGAGTGAGCTTGGATGCAAGACTATTGGGCTTTCCGGTTTTGATGGCGGAAAACTTAAACAAATGACAGATATTTGTCTACATGTCGACTCTCCAAAGGGAGATTATGGTCCAGTGGAAGACCTCCATATGATCTTTGATCACCTGATTTCCAACTATCTCATGAGAAAAGTTAGAGAGGAACTCTAAAACTAATAAAACATAGAAGCTTAAAGGTAAGATACCATGCATGAATTAGACGCAGAAAAGGCCCGCGCAATTTACTATGACCTTGTGAGAGTTAGGCGAATAGAAGAAGAAATCAAAAAAAGATATCCTCTACAAGAAATGCGTTGCCCAGTTCACCTCAGCATTGGACAAGAGTCCCCGGCAGTAGCCATTTCTCATGCCATCAACAAAACTGATTATATGATGAGCGGGCATAGATCCCACAGTCACTACCTTGCAAAAGGTGGAGATCTCAGAAAATTTATTTGTGAGCTCTATGGAAGAGCTGATGGATGCTCTAAAGGCCAAGGTGGTTCAATGCATCTAATCGATCTCTCAGTCGATTTTTTGGGTGCCACCTCTATCGTTGGCGGTACGGTGCCAATTGCAGTTGGTGCAGCCTTTTCTAGTAAGCTTCAAAATGAGAATAGAGTAACTGTAAGCTGCATTGGAGACGCGGTTGTTGAAGAGGGTGTCTTTCACGAAAGCATGAACTTTGCAGCTGTAAATGATCTTCCAGTAATCTTCTTTTGCGAAAATAATTTCTATTCCATTTACACCCCTCTACCTCAAAGACAGCCTGCTAGACCTCTGACAGATCTAGCTAAGGCCCATGGTGTAAAGGCCGTCTCAATAGATAGTAGCAACGTATTCAAAACCTATATGATGTTAGATAGCTTAGTGGCAGAAGCAAGGCGCGATAAGAAACCTCTCTTTCTCGAGCTCTTCACCTACCGCTACGTTGAGCACTGTGGTCCCCATGAAGACGACAACCTACAATACAGACCTGACTCTGAACTAGAAGAGTGGAAGGCCAAAGAGCCAATTTTGGTGGCCCAAAACCATTTAAAGGAAGCCGGAATATGGGATCAAGCTTGGAGTGATCAAATAGAAAAAAGAATTGAAGAAGAAATTCATGAGGCCTTTGATTACGCCATAAATTGCCCCTATCCGCCCATTGAAAACTTAGGAAGTTATACCTATGCAAAATAATACTAGCACCAGAGAAATTACATATATAGAAGCCATTAGAGAAGCCACTTACCAAGTCTTGGAAAGTGAGCCTAAATCTTTTCTTATGGGCCTTGGAGTATCTGATCCTAAGGGATGCTTTGGTACAACAACTAATCTTCATGAAAGTTTTCCAGGTAGAGTTTTTGAAACTCCCGTATCAGAAAATACCTTAACAGGTGTTTGTCTTGGAAGTGCTATCACCGGACTTAGACCAATTTTAGTCCACCTTAGAATTGATTTCACCATGTATGCCATGGACCAAATGATTAACAATATGGCCAAATGGAGAAGTATGTTTGGTGGCCAAGTAAATGTCCCAATGGTCGTTAGGATGGTTATTGGAATGGGCTGGGGACAAGGAAACCAACACTCTCAAAATCTCCAATCATTTTTTGCCCATGTCCCAGGAATTAAAGTAATCGTTCCTGCAACTGCTTACGATATGAAAGGCATGCTCATAAGTGCTATGAAAGATAACAACCCAGTAATTATCCTTGAGCATAGATGGCTTCAATTTACGAAAAGTATTGTGCCTGAAGAAATGTATGAGGTACCAATTGGAAAATGTAACGTACTAACTGAAGGCAGTGACATTACAATTGTTAGTTGGGGCCAAGTCTTAATTGAAACTCTTAAGGCCAATGAGTTCTTAAAAGAAAATGGTGTCAGTGCTGAAATCATTGACCTTCGAAGCCTAACACCACTTGATATGCCAGCTATAAAAAGATCTGTTCAAAAAACTGGAAAACTCTTAGTTGTAGACTCATCTTGGAAGACAGGCGGATTTGCAGGCGAAATTATCGCCAGAGTCTGTGAAGATCCAGACATTATGCTAGACACTATGACCCAAAGACTTTGCTATCCAGACTTCCCTGTTCCTTCAAGCCCTGGACACGCCAATCATTATTATATTAGATCAACCCATATCTTTGATAAGGTTTCTAATATGCTAGAAAAAGAGCTAGATAAAAGTGGTGTGCTTGCACAAGAAGAGGGAAGACTTCTAGATGCTCCGGATCAAAATTTCATCGGCCCATTTTAGTTGGTGAGGTTTGCTTAGGCCAGACCTAAACCTAGGTCAATGTCCAAGTCCAGGTATTTTTTTTTATCTTTCGTCGATGTTCCAGACGTCCCACAGGCGGGCGTCGAAGCGGTAATCATCACCTAGGCTATCGTCTAACTTAGAAGATGAGAAAAACATAAGCTTAGTGTCATCTGTTAGGGACATAAAGCCATTGGCATATCCGTTTGGAATATAAAGAACTGAGGGAGTATTGGCACTAAGTGTGAAACGGTGGGTTTCAAGCTCTTTAGAAGGATTGTCCCAATCGTCAATTTTAACTGCACCAATAACAGCTGCGCCACTTACGGCCATTACATATTTTGATTCATTTTTATGGGCATGCCATGCTCTGACAAAACCTCTATCGTGGTTTTCGACTGTGTAGAATCTTTTAACTGAAGCAAAATCAAAGTCATTAACAAAGCCAACTTGACCTCTATCATCAACGGCCAATCCGCCTTTTAATTGTTTTGGTAATTCCATGATCTATCCTAGTAAAGTCTTTCTTGCAGGTAGCGGGCATTGGAGTATCTTTCATCATCTAGATTTTTGATTCTTCCGGCCATTATCAGACTCTTTAATTCCTTGACTCCATAATTGACATCATAGATGGGAGAGAAGCCAAAGCAAGATTTTGCTTTTTCACAACTCACTCTATAATTTCTGGTATCTTGAAAAGGTACATCTGTTGTAACAATGGTGCAGGTATCAAAGTGTGATTGAACATCACAAGCTAGATCAATTATTCTCTTGTTCTCTTGCATCAGGTTGAAAATACCTACATGGGGAGAATCAATATTTTGGGCAACGGCCCTAGCAACATCTTTAACGTGAAGAAGAGGTCTAAATTGATCCCCTCCAAAAACATTTATTTTTCCGTGCTCAATAGCTTTTGCAGTTAAAATATTAACCACTAAATCCATTCTTATTCTTGAGTAGCAGTC
>Ga0257116_1002040_pt1 | contig 11534 bp, 9 predicted proteins | sample SI112_120mmetaG_FD_190150 | JGI IMG/M metagenome (GOLD analysis project Ga0257116, IMG submission 190150) | Marine microbial communities from Saanich Inlet, British Columbia, Canada - SI112_120m | ecosystem: Environmental > Aquatic > Marine > Inlet | place: Canada: British Columbia | collected...
AAAGCAAGTTAGAGGCCAACTCTAACTATCCAATAATAGGTAACTCGTGGTGCGTTAGGTACCCGGAATCTATCCAGAGCCCCCGTGAACTGATAAGTTGTCTCCCATGAATAAAACAGAACGCGCCAATTGGATTTCAGATCAGCTTGAAAAACTTTTCCCCGAAACGCCTATTCCCTTAGATCATAGTGATTCTTTTACACTGCTCATTGCTGTGCTTTTATCTGCTCAATGCACTGATGTGAGGGTTAACACCGTGACTCCGAAACTATTCAAGAGGGCAAATACTCCAAAAAAGATGATTAAATTATCTGTGGAGGAAATTGAGGACATTGTAAGGCCTTGTGGACTGGCACCAAGGAAAGCCCGGGCCATTCACACTCTTTCTCATATTATCTTAGATAAGCATGGAGGGCTCGTTCCTGAGAGTTTTGAGGAGCTAGAAGAGCTACCTGGTGTGGGTCATAAAACGGCTTCAGTAGTAATGTCACAGGCCTTTGGACACCCGGCATTTCCAGTGGACACCCATATTCACCGGCTGGCCCAGCAGTGGGAACTTACCAGTGGCAAAAATGTGGTTCAAACTGAAAAAGATTTGAAACGATGCTTTGATGAAAGTAAGTGGAATAAGCTTCATCTTCAGATCATTTTCTACGGTAGGGAGTTCTGCAAGGCCAGAAGCTGTGACGGTCTTAGCTGTAGATTTTGTGAAGAGTTATTCCCATCTAGAGTTCGTGCACGAAAGTATAAAAAGGCATAGTCAGCTAATCTATACTGCGATCAGTATAAAGTTGTGCGAGTGGGCTTTCCCATAATTTGAGATTCAATTTCATTCATAACAAGTCTCATCGTTTCTCTATAGCCCAGTAGTGGGTGGTAGCAAGAAATATCATATCCTGGGAGTTTAATTGTCTGGAGCTTAATGGTGTTGAAGTAAGTTGACCTTCCGTTTTTGTAGATAAACATAGTTTCTGAGTAGGTATATCGATTTCCATTTTTTGTTTTCCCTGAGTTATTTAAATTGGGGAACACTTTTAGCCCTTCAGTATCTTTATAGATATATTTTTTGTCACTTTCAATGAGGTCGTTCATTCCAAATTGAGAGCCAATTCGACAAAAAATATAGCCAGCATCTTTGATTTTAATCTTAAGAGTCTCATCTTGGTACTTATCACTAAAGCTGGCACTTATTGCGCCGTTGGATGGAATACTGATTTGCTTTTTTAGATATTGGCTTTCGATGGGAAAATATCTTAGGTTTTTGGCCTCCCTATATGCGTAAGGGCCAAGGCTAGAAACCCTTTTTAGGTAAAAATTGACATGCTCGGATCTGGTAATATCTTCGTTTGTGTTGGGCACTACAATTACATCACCTGTGTCTACCTCAGTGGTAGAGCAAGAACAAAGCGCTAAACTGAGGATAGTCAGTATTAAAATCTCTCTCATGGCCAGAGCCTATCAACTTAAAAATAGAGCTTCCATAGCTTTGAAAAAAATATACAATGATTCAAGGAGTTTAATGGAATGCAAAAAATCAGCCATCTTTTGGCCTTATTACCCCTAATTTTAATGGGTTGTTCATCTTCTGGACTTCGTCCAATTGAAGAGGTTTGGGATGATACCAACTTTGAAAGTGAAGAATTATCTTTCATTTATAAGAGGAGATGTTTTAGAGAAACAACGTTTTTTCTAGGCTGTGTTGATGGACTCAATCTTGTGCTCTTAGATAAGAAGAGCAAGCTTCTTCTTATTCCAAGAAAAAATTTTAAAAAACTCACAAGATTTATAAATAAAGAGGCAAACCAAAAGATTTTGGGATCAAATAGTAGTTGGTTAAGTGATTTTATGATCGTTAATAGCTCTGAAGGATTCATCAAATCATTTTCAAAATTATTTTCCAGGTGGCCAGGAAGATTTAGAAATATCTACACACGTGCATGGATTGACCATTATAATTTGGGCAAAGAAATTAAACTCTATGAGCTGTTAGGTAAGGTCATAAGCTTTGCAAAAGAAAAGGGTATTTGGACTGAAGCAAATGATTCTTTTTACGCTTCAAAAATATATAATATATTTCTTTCAACATCTATTGATAGGTACTCTTATTTAACTCCTATAGATAAAAAACTCAAACCCAGTGACTCACAAGGATTTGAAAAAATACTGGGGATGTACTTTACACTAGATAAAAATAAGAAGGCATTAGAAATAAAAACAGTGGTCCCAGGCAGTGCAATAGAAGAGGCCAAGCTGTACTATAAAGATAAAATCATGGCCTATAAAGTAAATGGTGAAGATCCATTTATCTATATAAAAGATAGTGGGTTTGATAAAGCTCTAGAGGATATACAAAACCCAGAGAGTGAAAAGTTTACTTTTTTAATAAAACCATTTCATGGGAAGAAAGAGAAAACGCTCAATATTGAAAAGAAGGGGTTTAAAAGGGATTTAATTCAAAAAAAGGCTCTATCAGTAAAGAAGAAAAAAGTACTTTATTTAAAGCTCTTGAGTTTTAGATCAAATGAGCTTTGCAAGAGTTTTGAAAAATGGCCAAAGGAGTTGGCCGGGTTTGATGCGATGGTTTTAGACCTTAGAGATAATCCCGGAGGGTATGTTGAGGCAGCATCTTGCCTTGCCAGTATTTTTCTTGGTGAAGTAAGTTTGATCTTAACTTTGAGAGAACTTAAATATGGTATGGACAAGCCCACTGTTTTTAGTGGCGTCAGTAAATACTTTTCAAACAATAGATTCGGCAATATTAAAATACCTCTGATCATTTTACAAAATGAAGATTCAGCTTCAGCTTCAGAAATTGTGGCAGGAGCACTTAAAGACCATAATAGGGCCATTATTGTAGGTAAAACCTCTTATGGTAAAGGGACAGCTCAATCCAATCTCTACGAGCACGACCTGGTTCCCTATGCCAGAAAAAATCTCGATGTGCTATTTTATACAACTAAGGGATTAAGTTTTAGACCTTCAGGAGAGTTGATAAACTATGAAGGTGTTCACCCTGATTTTATTGTTGATGAATTTTTAAAAAAGAAAAAAAAGAAATTTGAACTGCAGAGTTGGCTTGATAATAGTTATGATTTAAAGGTGAAAATCAAAGGTAAGAAAACCCGGCCTGTTAATAAAAAAAGTCTAGTGACGGGGAAAATCAGAAGATGTGTTAGAAAAAGAAAACGCTCTAGTATAAGAAGGTATCGAAAAGAAGATAAACAACTTAAAAGGTTGTCCTCACCTGATTTTCAATTAATGCGCTCGCTTGATATTTTTCACTGTATTTTATAGTCTGAGTAGACGTTTCAGATATTTTTAAAAAGATAGCTCCAAATAAAACCCCTGCCTGTTAGCTCTAGTATGGCATCAATACCCAGGATTCCCTGGAACAATAATATTACTTTAAAGGCAACGCCTGTGAACCTATCTCTATCTTTCATTGAAAATTAGTGCAAACCATGTGATTTGTTTCCCCGCTAATAGTATAGAATTGAAGTAGTAAATCACCAATATGAAGATAATTCCTCTTGCTTAGCCTGTGAAGCTAAGAAGAGTTTTGAAAATATAGCCTGAGTCGTAGTAAGTGAGAATAGCATCTAGACCTAGTAGTAGTTCTGCAGCGATTAAAATTGAAAACGAAATATTTACACCTCTATCTTTAACTCTATTCAGATTTTTGGGCGCATCGAATTCATCATGATCTTCATGGACGTCAAAATTCTCATTTTCATTATCGCTCATACCTATATCCTAAGATACTCACTAAAATCGTTGATACTATTCTAAAGCAAATTTATGGGCTTATAAAATTCGGGCACCTACAAATGAACTGGAGGTGAAAATTTCTTAAATCCGCCCCAGCTATGAGGCGAATTTAAAAATATTTTTTATTTAGAAATACTCTTTTCTGAAGGATATTTGTGATCTCTCTGGGCCGTAGGCCAAGATGCCTACAGGGACGCCCACAAACTCTTCGATGATATCAATGTACTCACCCAGTTCTGTTGAGAGCTCTCCATTTTCAAAAGTGTCATTGAATGGTGTCATATCTCTATAAACAGGTTTTACTTTTTCTAGGTCAAGTCCTGGGAAGGCCGTCTCATAAATTTCACCTTCATACTCATACCCGACACAGACCTTTAACTCGTCAAGTCCTGATAAAATATCGAGCTTAGTCACTGCAAGAGACGTAAGGTTGGATACTTTTGCTGAGTATTTAAGAAGGGGAAGATCTAGCCATCCACATCTTCTTCGTCTTCCAGTTGTGGCACCGAACTCGTGACCTTTGGTCTGAATAAGCTCGCCCATATCGTTAAGCTGCTCAGTTGGAAATGGACCAGTACCGACTCTTGTGGTGTAGGCCTTAACAATACCAACGCTTTCATCAAGTTGCTTTCCTGGAAGCCCAGCACCTGTATAGACACCACCACTACTTGTATTTGAAGAAGTGACAAATGGATAGGATCCATAATCGATATCGAGTAGGACTCCCTGTGCACCTTCAAATAGTATTTTCCTTCCAGCTTTAACAGCGTCGTCAATTAATCCAAATGTATCGGCCACAAATGGCTTCAATATTTTTCCGAGTTCAAATAATTTCTTTGCTTCTTCTTTGCATGATGGATATTCGCACTTGTAGAGGTTATCAAAGAGAAATTTCTTCTCCATAATTTGCTCTTCAAGTCTTGCTTCAAGGTTTTCTAGGTCGAATAGGTCCTTTATTTTTATTCCACGACGACTAATTTTGTCTTCATAACAAGGGCCTATACCTTTTTTGGTAGTACCAATCTTGGTGCCTGAACCTTCTTCTCTAATTCCATCGATAATTTTATGGTAGGAAGTTATAACTGCAGCACCAAGAGAAATTTTTAAATTATCTCCAGTAATTTCTGTCGCTGCTCTAACTTCCTCTAGTTCTACTAAAAAGGCCTCTGGATCAAATACAACTCCATGTCCTATAATAGAAAGGCAATTCTTATGTAAAACTCCAGATGGAATAACGTGAAGTATCGTTTTCACATCACCGACAATAATTGTATGACCGGCGTTATTTCCCCCTTGAAAACGGACAACAAGATCTGCTTTTTGTCCGAAATAATCTGAAATTTTTCCTTTTCCTTCGTCTCCCCACTGGGCGCCAATAATGGCAAGTGATTTCATTAAACCCTCACTTCATTTGTTAAATTGTTATTGTTAAAAAACTCTCTCAATTGATTTACGGCCATTTCACCAACACGTACCTGAGCTTCCTCTGTAGAAGCTCCCAGGTGAGGCGTTAGTATTATATTTCTTAGATTTTTTAATTGATCATTTTCGGCAAGTGGCTCTTCTTTGAAAACATCAAGAGCTGCGCCTCTAATTTTACCATCACTTAGATGTTGATATAGATCTGCTTCATCAATAATGCCACCTCTAGCAGCGTTGACTAGTATGCTGGTTGGTTTCATTAAATTTAAAAGCTTTGAATTAATTAGGTTTTTTGTGGCCTCAACAAGAGGTGTGTGAACAGTAATGATATCTGAGTCACTAAAAATCGTCTCAAGGTTTTTTACTTTCTTTGCATAGGGAATATCTGTTTCTTCGCAGTAGGGGTCAAAGAAGAGCACCTTGGGATCAAATCCAGATATTCTCTTGGCTACTATTTTTCCAATATTTCCAAACCCTACAAAACCTACAGTTTTGTCAGCTAGCTCCATTCCTGTGAAAGCAGATTTATTCCACTCACCTCTTTTCATAGATGCATCTGCAAAGCTTGTTTTTCTCAGAAGACTCATCATTAGTGCAACTGCGTGTTCGGCTGCTGAGTTTGCATTGGCACCTGGTGTGTTGGAGACACTTACGCCTTTTTCCTGACAGTATGCTTTATCAATATTATCCGTGCCTTCTCCTGCTCGAATTACATATTTTAGATTGGGGGCCATATCAACTAGCTCTTTACTCACTTTGGTAGCTGATCTTATGACTAAAGCCGATGCTTTGGGCATTAGCTCTTTAATTTTATCTTGGCTTAGTTTTGGTTCGGGAAAAACCTCAAAGGAGTCTTGATTTAAAAGTTCTTGGAATATGGTCTTGTCCATTCCGTCACATACAATGATAAAGGGTTTCATAGAAGGTCCTCGGCAGTTGGATTTTGAAACCACGAGAGTATACGCCCGTTTATACAAGCTTCCAATACCCTATTCATAAGCCATGCAACACAGTTTGATGCACCATGTAGGAAACCTAAGCTATGGAGCGTAGCTCAAGGTTTACCTTAAGTTGATCGAGCACTCCCTGGAACTCCGAAATGGTAGGAAGTTCACCAAAATGCGTGTTTTCATTGGGTGACATAGAGAGAAAATCAATTAACTCAATGGGCTGTGATTTCTCACTTCCTTTAGGGAAAACTCGAAAACATGATTTTCCATGTGCGCGGTAGTTTTTAAAGACACAGTCAATCAACTCAGTTTTTGATAGAGCTCCAAGACCTACCACCTCTTTCTGGGAGCAGAGCTCTAAATACCATACCTTGTAATCTTCTTTGTTCTTGGGGTGTTTTGCCGGTTGAACGGCAATGATAAGCAGTGTGTGCATTGTGACATCCTTGTTCGCGTGTGTAGGTAAAAGCAAAACCTTCCATCCTAGAAAGCCTTGCTCGACCTCATATAGGGTCAATTCCTAGACCCAGCTATATTTTACAAAGAGCACACTGCTGTGGCAGCTCTTTAAAGCTTTCACGATTTTTAGAGAATTTAAGAATAAGGGTGTTATTTGGGTACTATTGGGGGGTTATGAGTGTCTTTGTGACCCTGGTTCTTTCAAACTTTCCCATAAGCCTGATACAAAACTATAAGCTACGATGACTTTTATCACTGAAAATAGAAGGATTAAAAGATTAAATTGGGCGGGTACTCCGTAAATATACATGCTCCAGCTACTTCCTAAGAGGATTAGCATAAGCTCAGAAAAAACTAATATCGTAGTTAAGGCGAGCTTTGATCTGGCCAAACTCTTTTGAGTAAAGCCGCTTAAGACGTAACTTACAATTAAAGCACTCCAGAGGAGTCCTGCACTTATACCCAGGGGATGTACATATAGGTCTGCTCCTAAATAGAACATTGAAAGGAACATTTTATGAACAAGGAATCCTGAGATGATCAAAAGAGATCTTTTGCGATCAAAACATGTACCCACAATCATTACACCAAGTGTGAATAGGTTTTGAACAGATCCTGAAATGGGAAGCGTGATGCTCATACTGTACATCAGCTCTAGTAAAAAAATGGCAATAGGAATTAGCATCAAATCGTTTTTCAATCTATCTTTTGATTTATTTCTTTTAAAAAATTGGTCAGATAAAAGATGTTGATTCAAATAAAGCTCCTATAAAAAAAAAGGGCCTCGCAAGCGAAGCCCCATATTATTTTTAAGCTAAAAGCGGTGCTATTACCAAGGCAACAATACTCATCAGTTTGACGAGAATATTCATGGCAGGCCCTGAAGTATCTTTAAAGGGGTCACCAACAGTATCGCCAGTTACGGCAGCCTTGTGGGCCTCAGTTCCCTTTTCCTCTCCTTCAACATGTCCTTGCTCGATTGCTTTCTTGGCGTTATCCCAAGCACCACCGGCATTGGCCATAAATAGTGCAAGTAGTACGCCTGTTACAGTCGCGCCTGCAAGAAATCCACCAAGGGCTTCCTTACCTAGGAAAAAGCCCATGGCAATTGGAGAAGCAATAGCTACGAAGCCAGGAATCAGCATTTCTTTAAGGGCAGCATCTGTGGCGATTCTAATACAGTTTTCAGTATCTGGTTTTCCAGTACCTTCCATAATTCCAGGAATCTCTCTGAATTGTCTTCTTACCTCTTCAACCATTTGTTGAGCAGCTCTACCAACAGAGCTCATAGTGTTTGCACCTGCAAAAAATGGAACCACTCCACCAATAAAAAGCCCAATAACGACAAGTGGGTTCATAATATTAATGGTCTGAAGCTCAACTGCAGTGGCATATGCTGAGAACATTGCAAGGGCCGTTAGGGCCGCAGAGCCAATGGCAAAACCTTTTCCAATGGCAGCAGTTGTATTGCCAACTGAATCAAGACCATCAGTAATGGCCCTAACTTCTGCTCCAAGTTTACTCATCTCTGCAATACCACCAGCATTATCAGAAATTGGGCCGTAGGCATCAACAGTCATGGTTACACCAACTGTGGCAAGCATTCCAACAGCAGCAATACCAATGCCGTAAAGTCCTGAAAGACTGTAAGCCGAGAAAATTCCAATACAAATAAGAATAATAGGAATTACACAAGAATACATTCCCACAGCAATTCCAGCGATAATATTTGTTGCAGGGCCAGTTTTTCCAGCAAGTGCAATACCTTTTACTGGGCCGAAGTCACCTGAAGTATAGTACTCAGTAACCAAGCCAATAAAAAGTCCTACAAGAGATCCAGTTAGCATTGCCCAAAAAGGTCCCATTGGATTAGGAAATTCTGTCGTAAATGCCATGGCATCCACCGCAAAATATGACCCAGTGAAAAGCACTAGAAGTCCTACGATTGGGGTCCATCTAAGGGCCTGAGCTGGGTCCGTGTTTTTCATTAAGTTCATAGTTAAGATGCCCAGAACTGAGGCGATCAAACCGATGCAAATAATGATAAGAGGCAGAAGAACAGCTCCATTATGAGAAGTTGAAAGTGTTGAGCCAATGAACATAGTAGCAATGACAGATCCTGCATAAGATTCAAAAATATCAGCACCCATACCAGCTGTATCACCAACATTGTCACCAACGTTGTCTGCGATTGTTGCAGGGTTTCTAGGATCATCTTCTGGAATACCAGCTTCAACCTTACCAACCAGGTCAGCGCCTACGTCAGCAGCTTTTGTGTAGATACCGCCACCAATTCTGGCAAAAAGTGCGATTGAAGAAGCACCCATGGCAAAACCATTAAGGGCTTCAATATTGCTAGCATCAGTGAAGATAAAGTAACATGCCACAACTCCTAAAAGTCCGAGAGAGGCAACTGACATACCCATAACTGACCCGCCAAAGAAGGCAATTAAAAGGGCCTTTCCTTGTCCAGAGCTTGCAGCAGCTTGAGCAGTTCTGACATTAGCTTTAGTGGCAGCTTTCATACCGATCCAGCCACAAAACATAGATGTTAGAGCTCCGATCAGGTAACAAGAAGCAGTTTTTCCGCTTAGTTGCCAAGCGAGTAAGCTTGCAACGACAACTAAAAAGGCCACTAAAATCGTGTACTCTTTTTTGAGAAATGTCATTGAGCCAGCTTCGATCAGGCCTGCAATTTCTGTCATTTTAGTGTTTCCGGCAGGTTGTTTTATAAGCCAGCCATAAGTGGCCAGTGCAAACATAAATCCCAGTAAACCAATGACAGGACTGTACTTAACAAATGCAATTGATGCTTCCATAAATTGTAATACTCCTAAAAATTTTGGTGAATATCTTTAATTATTTATCTTATTTACTAATACTACTTCTCGAAATTACCTTCGTCTTTTCTATTTATCACTTAATTTCAGCGATCTATATTAATATGACAAATTGAACATTGAGACAGACAGGTTTAACATATGAAAGTCTAGGCGTAAAACATAAAACCTTTGCGGCTTTTGACTTCCGGGAGGACGGGCCATTTCATCGAAATTACTGCTTTTATTGTCTTCTGCCAAAATTGCATCGGCCACTTTGATCAGCCGTGTCTTAGGGCTAGTAAGGGAACAGGCCATGGCCCACTATTTTGGGGCCACAGGGTTAACTGATGCCTTTTTAGTGGCCTATAGAATTCCCAATATATTGAGAGATTTATTTGCTGAAGGGGCCTTCTCTTCTGCATTTGTTCCCGTTTTTACTGAGGAGAGTGAAAAAGATCCCAAGGCTGCTCGCACCTTGTTATGGAATCTCTTCCTACTTTTAGGAGGGGTTACCTTAGTATTTTGTGGGCTGATAATGATTTTCTCTCCTCAGTTAATTGCTGCTATCGCACCAAGGTTTGCAGATAATCCAGTTCAGTTGGAATTGACCATAGGGCTGACCAGATTTATGGCACCTTTTTTGGTTTTTATATCCATCGCAGCTCTTTTTATGGGGGCCCTCAATTCAGTGGGCGTATTTTTCATACCCTCCCTTGCTCCTGCCTTTTTCAATGTGGTGATGATTTGCTCTATCATTTTCCTTCCGCCTGTAATGAGATCCATGGGCCACAACCCAAGCTATGCCTTGGGATTTGGTGTCTTTTGCGGCGGTGTTATACAACTTTTGATTCAGATTCCTCTACTTTATAAGAAAGGCTACGCTCCCAAAATTAAAAGGCCTCTTTTGGGCCACGCGGAGAAAAAAGTCTTTAAAAAGCTTGGTCCAGGTCTAGTGGGATTTGCGGCCACTCAGGTTAATGTCCTTATTAATACAATGCTTGCAACAGGTGCTGGAGTAGGGGCAGTTTCATGGCTGGCCTATGCATTTAGGCTGTTTCAATTTCCCGTGGGAATTTTGGGAGTCTCAATTGCTAACTCCAATTTGGTTCATTTCGGCCGATTTTGGAAAAAAGGTGAAGAGGATAATGCCAAGGATGTGTTGGTAGAGGGCTTTTACTACTCACTTTTGACCATAAGCTTGGCCACCATGCTCCTTTGTGCATTATCCCACCAAAGTGCACACCTGATCTTTCAAAGAGGATTATTTAACATAACTGATAGTATTCAAACGGGAAAGGCCTTGTTTTATTATGCCCTTGGGCTGCCCTTTTATGGCCTCTACAAGATTATCACTCCCACCTTTTATGTGCTGGATAAGCAACAAATCCCGGTTAGATGCTCCATACTTGGTGTCATTTTTAACGTGGTATTTTGTGTCGCCCTCACTCCTCATTATGGATTTGTGATTCTCGCCATTGGAACCAGTTTGGCCATAACTTTAAATGCCTGCATCCAATTGGTTTTACTTAAAAAGGAGCTAAATTTACCTCTAGCGTCTCTGCTTTCTTTGAGAAATGCAAAGGTCATAGCGAGCGCATTTTTAAGTTTTCCCGTAGCCTTCTACCTTTCTAAGTATTTATACATCTTCGAAGACTCACTGCTGGAAAGGGCCTTGGGCTTTGTCGTTTGTGCAGGTGCTGCGACAGGTTGCTATATGGCCTTACTTTTTCTATTCGGTGAGGGTAGGGGGATTACGCAATGGATAAAAAATAAGATTAACAAAAATTGAATGCCATAAATTAATTTTTCTCAAAAGATATGCGTGACTTATTCAATTTTTTTAGGCTACAATCCGGCTAATACTAAATCTTCCTGGTACTCGGTGCGAAAAGGAATCAAAACATGAGATCCGATAACGAGACTCTAACCACCCTCGCGGTGCACGTTTTAAATAATTTGAATGAAGCCAATATGGTTGAGTTCCATGCTGAACAAAGAGCTGCTCTTTTAGACAAACTTTGTATGGAGCTAAACGTAAGTTTTGCTACCGACGAAGATATTAAAGATCAGGCCATTGAAGAAGTTCAAGATAAAATGGGTGATGACTATCTCG
>Ga0257116_1002047_pt1 | contig 11511 bp, 7 predicted proteins | sample SI112_120mmetaG_FD_190150 | JGI IMG/M metagenome (GOLD analysis project Ga0257116, IMG submission 190150) | Marine microbial communities from Saanich Inlet, British Columbia, Canada - SI112_120m | ecosystem: Environmental > Aquatic > Marine > Inlet | place: Canada: British Columbia | collected...
CGGCCTGAACAACATGCTCACGTCCCATGATCCACGGGTCGAGATTTACAGAAGCTTTGGCTGAGAAATGGGAATGGAATCCCGGATCAATATAATCCGGACCAACTTTGAAAGGCTGAACCGTAAATTTCCGTTTACGCAGTGCTGAAAGGAGTAGGCACGTGATCGCGGTTTTTCCGCCGCTGCTGTGCATTCCAGCGACGATGAATCCTTTGTGTTTATGATTGCTTGGGTCTCGCATTTCAGTCCAAAGCAATCAGGCGGACTTCTGTCCCCTCGACCAGTTGTGGAAGCCAATGGCGCATTCCGCGCTGTAACTGAGGATGAATCCACGCAATATTCCGGACACTTTCTGAAAGACTCAAGAGCGCCTTTCTGAACCGTTTTTTACTTTCAGCAACAGTTCTTTCAGACTCAGGACTGAGCATCCCATCAGAACAAAGCAAAACACGATCACAACTTAAAACACCTTGTTTTTGAATTGCATTGCTTAGCTGATTCAAAGCAGGCGTCAAATGACTTTTTCCGGCAGCTTCAGTAATTTGCTCCAGAGTTTTCCGTAGAGCCTGAGCGGTACCCCGTTTTATCCACCAACTTACTTTACCCTGTTGCAGTACCAAAACGTGAAATCGGCTGCCGAAAGTTTTTGCGCCAAGTGTCAGGATGGCGTTGCGTGCTTCATTCAAAAAACGAGCGGAAGTCCCGCTGCCGATGCTTCCTGTAGAACGGCTTGCATCAACAAATAACCAAAAATTAGGTCGTCTTGCCGGTTTCCGAAAACGTAGATACCACGCTTTCCCCGGAGACCAACCTCTCAGCAGAGAAGCCTTCAGAGAGGAATTCCAACAGAGCCGTGCATGAGAAACGTGAGCTGGCACTGGACGTGAAGTCCCGGAAACAAATGCATCCGGAGACTGCTTTTTTTCTGGACTCTCCCACCATGAGGCCAGTTCTGAATGAGCCACGAAATGCGAGTTCTCAAGTGTAATATTTTCAGTATGTGCAGAAGTTGGAGATGAGGCAGTTTTCGGCATTCTCAGACGCTTAGATTCCTGTTTCTCTGTAGGAGGTTCCGGAAGTTTAATTTCAGGTTTTGAGTTTTGAGTTTTAGGAGGCGGATTTTGCTGCCGATGTCCGAGACACAGAATCCAGGCTTCTGCCAGATCTTCCGGAGAAACAGTTGTTTCACCACGCCATGCCGCAGCACAGCGTACTGTACGAAGGACTCCAAGTTCTGCGCGCACGCCTTCCAAATTTAACGCAGTTGCTTTCTCGGCGACTTCAGTACGTAGGTTTTCCGTAATTTCAACATTTTTCAACTGTTTCCGAACTTCAATAATTTGTTCTTTCAACGGTTGCAGATTTTTTTGATGTGCTTCCAGAAACAATTGCGGATCGTCATCAAAATCCATACGTGTCCGGACAATTTCGCGGCGCTGCTCAACACTAAAATCGTCACGCACCATAATTCCGTGCATGAAGCGGTCAGTTAATTGTGGTCGTAAATCACCTTCTTCCGGATTCATTGAGCCGATCAAAATATAGCCTGCATTTACGGTTTTTGAAAGTCCGTCCCGTTCAATACGGTGCTGTCCACTGGCTGCGGAGTCCAAAATCGAATCTACCAGATGATCAGGCAGCAAATTGACTTCGTCTATGTAAAGTACACCTAAGTCTGCTTGTTGAATCAAACCTGTTTGTGCCGTCCATTCTCCGTTTTCAAGTAAACGGGATGCGTCAATTGAACCCAGTAGGCGATCCTCTGTTGTGCCGAGAGGAACTTCCACAAATGGTGCTTCTTCAACATTTTCCGGAGCTGGTAAAATTTCCCGAAAGGCCCGCGCCAAAGTACTTTTTGCGCAACCTCGATGTCCCATCAGCAATAAACCGCCTAGTCGAGGATCGATTGCATGATAAAGCAGCGAGCGCTTAACCAGATCCATACCGACAATTGCGGTAAAAGGGAAAGTATAATTCATGATAATTTATTTTGATTTTTGAAAAAGTCTGATTCTGTCAAGATGCTAAAAAACACTCAAGTCTGTTTAAGTGAAAATTCAAATCTGATTTTTGCAGTGGCTCCTCATTTTATGAACCTTAAAGTGGTCGATCCAGATTACGATACTGAATGGCCTCTGCAACATGGAGAGTATCGATGTTTTCCTGCTCCGCCAGATCGGCAATCGTACGGGCAACTTTGAGGATACGGTCATAAGCTCTGGCACTCAAGCCCATTTTGGTCATCGCCTGTTCCAGCATTTTTCTTGAAGCATCAGCAAGCTGGGCATGCTTTTCCAACTCCTTGCGTGTCATTCCTGAGTTGTTTCTGGTCGAGGAATTTTGGAAACGCTCCTGCTGAATTTGACGCGAGCGGACAACACGTTCCCGAATATTTTTGGACGATTCCCCTTGTCTTGCTTCTGCCAATTTTTCATATTCAACTGCAGGCACGGTAAGGTGAATATCAATTCGATCCAGCAAAGGTCCTGAAATTTTGGCACGGTATTTTTGAATTTGCTGAGGTGGACAATTACATTCTCGGCGGTTTTCACCTTGACCGGTTGGAGCTCCATGATAACCGCAAGGGCATGGATTCATCGAAGCCAAAAGCATAAATTTGCAAGGAAACTCCAAAGACATCGCTGCGCGTGAAATCGTCAAGCTTCCGTCTTCCAAAGGCTGCCGGAGCAGTTCGAGGGTTGCGCGCGGAAATTCCGGAAATTCATCCAGAAATAAAACTCCGTTGTGTGATAATGATATTTCGCCCGGCCCAGGAATACTACCACCGCCGACTAGTCCGGCTTGTGAAATTGTGTGATGCGGAAAACGGAAAGGACGTGCAGTAATCAATGCAGTTCCGGAAGGAATTAAACCGGCGATACTGTGTATTTTAGTGCATTCCAGTGCTTCGTCAAAACTTAGAGGCGGCAGGATTGTGCTCATACGTCTGGCGAGCATCGTTTTTCCGGAACCAGGAGGACCGAGCATCAGCAAATTGTGAGAACCCGCGGCCGCAACTTCGAGAGCCCGTTTGACGTGCTCCTGACCTTTTACATCCTGAAAATCCTCTTCGTGAAACTGTTCCTGCGAAAATAACGATTGCGGTTCATACTCCACTGCTGTGATTTCTAAATCACCTTTTAAATACTGCACCACTTGAGAGAGTGTTGAAACAGGGACTATGCTAATTCCTTCGACTACTGCTGCTTCGGCTTCATTTGCTTTCGGTAGAATCAACTGCTCTAATTTATGATCTCTCGTTGCCACTGCAACTGGTAAAATACCGCGCACTGGCCGAATTTCACCATCGAGTGATAATTCCCCCACCACCATGGCGCGCTTAAGATTTTCCGGAGGAAACAAGCCCATCGTGCCCAATAAAGCTAAGGCAATCGGCAAATCAAAACCGGAACCGATTTTACGCAAAGGCGCAGGTGCCAGATTTACCACCACCCTGCGCACAGGGAAACTGAAGCCGGAGTTGTTGACCGCGGACAAAACACGATCACGACTTTCCTTGATCGTACCATCCGGTAGACCCACAATATTGAAAACGCTCATCCCAACCGTAACATCGACCTCTACCTCAATCAAATGAGCATCGATTCCTAAAACTGTAGCAGAAAATGTTTTGGCAATCATCGTGACTCTTGAACAAGATTTGTGCCTTAATTTGATATATAAATGAAATCAAAACTGAAATGATCATACTACTTGCAGTAACTCATTCATTCACGAGAATGGACCTTCCAGTAATGAAAATATATCAAGCCCCAGTTTTATTCTTTTTTATTGTGTTATTAAAAAAATTACGGTTAAGGATAAAGTAATCTGTTTCCGGTGTGCGAATAATCAGCCCCTCATTCTGCTTAGTTAAGCTGACATCTATTCCATTAATTTTAGTCAATATTTTTTTATTATCATCAAAAGCGTATTCAATTAAATATTGCCCATAGTTTGTCTTGTTCAAGTACAATTTTTGCGTGTCTATTTTCACCTCATAACTTCCTTGCTTATCATACATGTCATCAAATACACGACGCTCAAAGAAATAATTGCTGGAGATATTCATCTCATTATGTTTTACCCAGTTATTGCCTTCATAGGCTATCCTGATTTCATCGCACTTCATTTCAATTTTTATATTTAGTAGCAAAGAAATATGAGCTGTACACTTATTGGTTTGTATCTTGGTGATCGAATTGAGAATGAGCGAACTTTGAGAATTTGCAAATACTATGTTTAATATATCCCATTTCACAGACAAATCAAGAAGATCTACTTTCATATTTTGCTTGGATATTTTTGGATGATCTTTTCCCCAGTCAACATTGAGATTGCGGTTGAGATTGTAAGTAAGTTTCTCAGAAATATTATCTGCATACACAATAATCAGCAAAGAGAGGCCGGATATTATGAAAACAATAATGATAAAGAACTTTTTCATGGAAGATCCTTAGTTGCTGACCAAATCATATAATCTTTAAAAACCATTTCAGTTTTTCGATAGTTTTCTTCAAGCACCCATCTGATAATTTCTGACTGTGCATAATGATCCCTCATTACAAGCACAACTTTATCACAAGCATTTTTATCAGCTGATCCATTTGAGGATTTGAAATAATGTAAACCTTGTGGATCTAAAACATATGCTGATGACTCCGCATTACAGTTATTAGTTAAAAACTGTGCAAATTTATCCGAATATCCAATATCAGTCACATAAGGTTTTGTATATTCGGAATATGCACGCCAATAGCTGAATGAGCCCTGAAATAATATTAATAATACCAGTAAAGATAATAATATCTTTTTATACTTTTTTTCATAACTTATTAACAAACACATATTCAAGGAAAGTACTGGAGCCAAAAATTGATAATGATAAGACACCATTTGCATTCCAGTTAAAAAATATATTATGCATGAAAAATTGATAACGGCTAAAACAATTAAGATTTGTTGAGTAGTAAGTTCACTCTTGTCATTATCAATAATTGTAATATTTATGAAATTTTTTATTTTAATCCCTTTACATGAAATCCATGTTGAATACACCAATAACGATAGCAACAAGAAAGAAGATCCCGTCAATAGAATATCTATGAATTCAGCATAAGGATATGTATTCGTACCATACGCAAGGTAGGTGGTGTATTCAGAATTCAACACCCAACCTCCGAGGTAATTCAAATATTCTACAATTGAGATTGAAAAACCTTTATACAACTTTTGTCCTGATTCAAAACCACCCCATTCAAAAACAAACAAATGATAATGTATCCATGGATAAACCAATGCAATTTGTATAATCACATGTACTGCTTGATTTAGGAGACTTGGTATTTTTTTAAAGAGAAATAATATAATAATGAAGGCAGGAATAAGTACAATTGTTTGAGGCAGCATTTGCACCATAAGATTTATTACTATTCCAGCAATATGAAAAAATATTATAGAATTTTTATTATTTAGGTATTTTAAAAGTGAAATAAGAAATATTGACATGAAAAATGGAATATAATTGGGATTCCAAAAAAAAGACGAAAAAAATAATGTGGAAACATGTGTGGCAGAAAACAATAAAAATATGACATATTCCTGAAATCCATATTTTGAGTAGATATATTTTGTTACAATCATTACTCCTAATATATTCATAACTGCAACAGACCAATATAAAAATATTGGATCGTCTGAAATATATACTAATGGTGCGATAAAGTAGTAGAAAGCAGGGAATGACAGCATTCTATTGCTGTGTGCATAACCCACTAGAGGGAAATTACCATTGAGGATATCTTTTGCTATATTGACTGCTGAGATTTGATCACTCCAAATTGAATTAGATGGTATTGTGAGTGCGTAGTAGATTGAGATAACAATAATAAACGAGAACAATACTGCGTATCTTTTTTTCTCTACCATTCGCATATGATTAGTTTTTTCCATTTTATTTTTATTTGTAATCTAATCCTCACAGAGAATAATGAAGTAGACTTCGAGAAGGATTTTTATACAGTTTGATGCCTTTAAGTTCCGTCAGTAATGTGCCGTGATCTCTAATAAATTGGTAGCAAAGATTGCTATTTTCGGAGGACAAGAGGCTATATCGATAGAACTTCAAACGAGACAGATCTTCCTGACTATGGCAGTCAAGTAGAAACTCAGCTCCATGGCTTTGTTTGGCCGTATGCAGCCGAACCCCCCGGGGAAGGTAGTAAGAACTGGAGTGCGAATCACTAATAACATAATCAACAACCTCCGTATCATTCGCTTCGATCTTTTCCCAAAGTGCTGTCAGAGGAATTTCCCTTCGCACCATTTCTTGCTCCGTCAAAGAATAATGACCCGTCACCGCATCTCTAATATTACGACCTAACAAGTCTAATTTGGTATCACTCAGAATAATCAGTACCAGCAGTATAAGGGTGGTTTTAGCTGTAAAAAACCTACTTGTTTTGGGGTCTTCGGACCTAGCTTTTAAACTTAGGAAGATAAACAAGACCAACAAGAAATAGCTGGGGAAAAAATACCTTGGATGGGGCAGGCTACCGTTGAAGACTATATACAGACCAAAGGCAGTAATGGACAACCAGGCAAAGAAATTGAGAGAGCTTCGCCCTGATTTATAATTGAGCCACATAAGAATGGGATGTATAATGAAGAGTAATTTGCCAGTTAGAAAGTCTCGAATCTGAATGCCGAAGGTCTCTAAGCTCATGGAGTTGCCATAGTAGTAGGAATAATGGTCCAGCATGGGCTGGGTCAGAAAACCCGGAAACCTAGAAACGAGGGCTGGGAAAAATACATTTCCCGTATAGATATAATTCTTGATTAGAACCGGCAGGAAAACGAGCAAGGCGATGCCACCTGTAATGACGATATTTGAGACTTTATAGCGATTTTGCCAGACAAAATAGAGGGAAAGTGGTAGCACCACCAATAGTCCATTCATCTTGATACCTGGAACCAGGCCAAGCATAATGCCTATCACTACCAAACTAAACTTTCCTTGATCTTTCCCAAGGTATTTAGCCCTATAAATCAGCCACGCTGCTACCAGCGAGGCTAAAGCAAGAGCACCATCATTTTTAGCGTAGTGAAAGAAGCCACTATCCCTAGCAATGGTGAGCATAGAAATTGACGCCAGTGGCCCCCAGATTCTATGATTGACCCAGCGAAGACAAAGGAGACTTGCAAGGCCGATAGAGAAAAAGAAATGAAGAAATTGACCGGCAATCTGATTCTTCATTAGAGAGTCTGAAAGGGTAAATGGAATGAAATAAATGAGATCGAAGTATCCAGCTTGGACATAGTGTGACAGATCTTGGAACATCTCAGACCAAGAAGACACCGACCATATTTTTGGGGCAACCAAATGATAATAAAGAGCATCACCGTGTGGGGTTGGTAGTAGACATTCAAGGGCCTTCATCAAAAAGACCAGCCAAAAGAGTCCCCATAAAAAACTGATTTTATCTGGAAAACTAATTTTGATCATGTCTAATACTGTTCATAAAATATTGTATTTGGAGAAAGCCGATCAATTCCCTTTCACTAGTAAATAGTGAGGAGGAAGGAATTATAAGTTAGGTGATATCATTATTGCGTAAACCTAAATACGATTAATTGAATAGTTTTTGTACACCGTAAAGAAAACTTTTGTATTACACCTTCAGGCAATCAACTTCTAGATGATGACAAAGATTTGCTGGTCACGTAAAAACAATTTTTGACAAATTGTTAGTTATAAAACAAAAAAGTTTATTCGTTTCAAAGAAAGCCACCTAGCTTGTTTTTTTGATTTAATTCTCAATGAGGATTATTCTCACATTCTACCAATTGATTTTTCCTTTTCACAAATATACAATTTAATGTCCCCAAAACTAATCTGGATCATTATTTTTTGCGGCATAGCGCTTCTTGCAACATTAAGTGGTTTTCCTAACCAGCCCGGTAAAATTGCAATTATTTTACCCACCAAATAATGAATGGATACATAGTGTACATATTTTTTCGATGCTAATATTTTAAATCCTGCTTTGTTCAGTAACTGCTCAGTGGTGTCTGTTTTATAATAAAACAAGTGCATTTCCATTAACCAGGGCCAGTGTTTACCCATTATTTTTGGAAACCAATTTTCTATATCAAGTGTGGAAAAGCAAAAAATACTATTCTGCTTCATTATTGAATTTGTCTGAACAAGAAAAGCTGAAGGATCACTCAGATGCTCTAGTACATCCCAAGCCACAACTGCATCATAATCTGACGGCAAGTCTTTGATATTGTCTTCAAGTGTGCCTGTTTTAGTGTTTATGTTCAGTTGACTTCTGGCATATTCAGATGCCCATTTTGATGGTTCAACACCAATACAATCCCAGTTGTTATATTTCGTTTTGAATGTGTCTAAAAAAAATCCGCAATAAGACCCAACCTCAAGAAGATTTCCTTTGTCAGGCAGAAACGGGGAAATTTGAGATAACGATTCTTGAAAGGTTCGATAACGAGATTTTTTATTTAGTAAATATGTAGGATCCTGAACATCAGCATATATGGTTTCGATATTCTTTGGATAACTTGACTCCGGGACAAAACTTAAATCGCACACAAGGCAATTTATTACCTGAGGTTTGGATTTGTGTTCCAGGCTGGTGCACTGATAGGCTTGCGCTCCAGCAATGTCATTAAAAGTATCTTCATGATTAATTTCTACAAGACACTGACTGTTGCAAAAGTAACAAGAACTCTTTATTCCTGCAGGATTGTTTAACTGTGTTTGTTTTTTATAAAATCTTGACACGAACAAATATGTGAGCTTATACAAGCTCCTGAATATCTCAGTTTTTGGGATTTTAGAATTGCCGTGAAAACGATCCTTAAAGTGTATTGGAACTTCAGCCATTACTGCATCAACACACTTTAATTCATAAACACACTCGAGGAAAAACGAGTAGCCATTTGATTTTATTGCACTAAGATTCAAGCTGTTAAACAAACTGACACGAAACGCTCTAAATGAAGTCGTGCATTCGTGTATCTTAATTCCGAGTGTCAATCTTGCAATTTTATTCGCTATCAGACTCACCCATTTTCTGTATCCCTCATAATCACTTTTTCCACCTTTCATGTAACGTGAGCCAATAACAAAATCTGAGGTCTTTAACTTTTCCAGCATTTGTGGGATTGTGCCTGGAGAGTGTGAAAAATCAGCATCCATAGTAACCAGTTCCTCATATTTATTTTTCAAAGCATAAATCATGGCGGCTCTATGTGCTGACCCTACTCCCATTTTCCTTGGTCTGTGAATAACAGTAAGGACGGTGTGTGTTGCGTTGAGTTTTTCGAGGCTCTCGTTTGTACCATCTGTGGAATTATCATCAATAATTAAAACATCATATTCTGGAGAAATCTTAATTATATCGGAAAAAAGATCTGATATATTTAAATTTTCGTTATAAGTTGCTATAAATACTAAAATTTTGTTTTTCGACATCAGTCTAGATTTTATCTATTTGTTTTGACTCAAAATATGAATTACGTTAACAATGACATTTATTTCAGATGAAACTCGTTAATTTGTAGGCTTGAGATTATTTATTCGTTTATAAACAACAAGATGGTCAAATCCGGAAACTTTAATGGCTTGTGCATTAATTGACAAATCTTTTAGGCAAAGATTCATGTCAATAATTCCGTAATGCCCAAGCTGAGGAACTAAGACTACATATTCGACAGGAATACTTCTAATAGAATAAATATGAGATTCCATCCCGCAAGGTTGCCCCTCATTTTGAAGATACCATTGAAGTTTTTCTCTTTGAAATAAAGGTCCAATATTACTTTGTACAGCAATCCTTTTTCCTTCAGACATGCTATCAAACTTCTTTAACTCACTCAATATTTGCAAATCCATAGATGACGGAATTGAGTTCCATAAAATGCGCATCGGGCTGGCTGGTAATAACGCAAATTCAAATGCTAACCAAAATAATGCCAGCCCATGAAATAATCGTTTCTTCCCATATTTATTTATAAAGTCAGAGCCAATGATGCGATTTAAGCATAGAATAGCTGAAATAAATAAAAGCGGAGCTGTTAGGTCATCATAATGAAAACTGGTAGAATAAAGATTTTTGTCAGTAGCCAATAAATTTACGCCAATTGCGGGACCTGCAATAATTCCGTATTTCCAATAAATTATAGGCAAAAAGCCAAAGGGTATTATCAATTTGGCTAGATATATTGATTTACCAAGGACATCATTAAATAAGGATATGTTCTCAATATTACCTGTTGTCCAAGCCGGAGCATAATTTCTGTAAAAAGGCATTATGACCCACATAATTACTACAATTGCAGATATTCCTAAAATTACAAAAATAAACCCACCTTTTTTTTGCTGAGTATTCAGAATCATATATAAACCAAAACCAATCAACACACTCGCTAAATGCTCCTTTAAACCTATCAAAAATATTAAAACCAGGATCATCTTCCACCACTCTTTTTTTTGTAGACATAAAAAAGAATATAAAATTGCAGGAGCAGCCAATGAGGAAGGATGAAAAGCGAAATAAGAGCTGTTTACAATAGGAGCATAAAAAAACAACCAAAACATAGATAGAGCTAAGCCAACATAATAAACATGCTTTTTTTCTGCGAACACGTTGTCACATATTTTCCAGATTATTAGAGGAGATACAATTAATGCCAGGACTTTACTCAGTGTCATCCAGTTTGAACTTGGGTAAAACCAATAAAATATACTCAGTAAAGACATGGATGGTGTGAAATGATCTCCCCAGTTGTGGGTTAAATTATATGAAGAGTAAAATTTACCTTTTGATGTATTAAATATAATATCGCTGTATATTCCAACATCCCAAATATTCCACTGAAAAGAATACAGCTTAAAAACTGCTGTCGCAGTTAGCACAATCCCATGAAAAAACAATAGCCAGAGGAGTGTTCGACGAGTAGCCCAGGACATAATAGTCTCGCTATTAGCAAATAAATTTTTAAAACTATTGTTGCGGAGAACATTATAGGCCATTATCAGAATGCCTACCAAAACCGGGGCCAAATATAAATCGCGACCCGACAACCCAGACCACCAAACAAATAAGCCTAAAATAAGCCAGCTTAACCCATGAGAGTCTTTATTTCCGAACAGCATCATCTTACCTAATTTGTTTACCGCCATATTTTTATAACTAAATACACTTCATCATTCAGTTTCTTATTCAAGCTACTGTAATAATTTATAATTAACCCTTGAATTAGCAATCCCAGAATGCAGAAACATTAGTAACTGTGATGTTCAGTTACACTATAAATTAGTTGAGGTGTGAGTGAATATCAGTTGACTTCATCCCTGCGAATCCTGAATAGTAAGTTGAATTTTGCGTCTGCCGCGGAAATCGTTAAACCCCAAATTAACGGCGAGTTGTGACGGTGCTTTTTCTGCATATGTTTCTGCGCGATTCCAGCCTATAATTTCAACATTAC
>Ga0257116_1002058_pt1 | contig 11475 bp, 2 predicted proteins | sample SI112_120mmetaG_FD_190150 | JGI IMG/M metagenome (GOLD analysis project Ga0257116, IMG submission 190150) | Marine microbial communities from Saanich Inlet, British Columbia, Canada - SI112_120m | ecosystem: Environmental > Aquatic > Marine > Inlet | place: Canada: British Columbia | collected...
CTAAGTCTAAGAAGTGTTTCTTAGGTAAGAACACACCTATCAAACTAGGTCAAGCATATGTTGTGGGTATCAACCTCAATCATCCACGACTGCAAGGCATACTAGATGATGCTGATGTAGCCGCAGAGGATTTGTTGCAGGGTCAATTACAGATGGTTAATTAGTCAAACCCATACATCCTACGGAGCTGCTCTAACGTAGGCTTCATAGTCTTCGCAGGTTGTAGTCTTTCAGACGGTGGTTTTTCCCATTCGCGTAGTGACCTATTAGCAGATTTTATAAAGTTACTAATGTAGAAAGGAGAGTCATTACCTGCGACTGCATTCCACTCATCCACTGATGTCTCAATAGAACGTGCCAATCCAGTATCTTTATTTATAGTTGCCTTAACCCAAGCATTGCGGAAGTCTGCACGTACTGACTTCGCGTAGTCACCTGTCTGTTTCGCCATCCTAACAATATCATTCTGCCTTGATGCAACCGATGGGTAGAACCCTAACATCCTCATAAGGACAGTCTTGTTGTCCATCTCTCGCGACAACACTTGCCCCCTAGAGTTAGTTATCTGACCTGTATCCATGTATGAGTAGGAGTCAGATAACGCTCGTAGCCCAGTCAATGGTGCATCTCTAAGCACATCAATAAAGTTGCTCTTATCAGACTTAATACCCACAGCTTCTGCACCATACTCAAGTAAGTTCCAACCTGTTGTTACTATGCCTTTACCTGCTGCGGCTACTGGCCCGAGAGCATTAATCGTTTCATGTTTGAACGACGCCCCTTCTTTAAGCGACCCCGTCAATGGCAACAAATCTCCCATACCAATTCGTGTTGAAATTGTACCGCCTGTTATGTTGTCCAACACACCTCTCATAGCGTATGGCGCTAAGCCGGGGGATAACGCATCAAAGAAATTATTGAGCTCAGTTTCAACGGTCTTCTTCTTAATACCAAAATGTTGCATCAGAGTATCTACTAAGTCCATGAGGTCATCAGCAAAAGGTATACCTTTAATACCTGCAACAAACACAAGCAGTGATAGGTAATAGACTCTACCAGCTGGTGGCATACGTGTCAATAACTGCACTGATGTGATAGGGAACTGCTTATACATAAATGGAAATTGTAATATAGAACCACGTGCTACCTTAGGTCTATTAAACATACCGTACTCACCCTGCGATTGCTCGACAGTAATTCTTGCCTCTCGCTTAGCAATATGTACAGCTTCTTTCTCAGACTCACCAGATGCAATGGCTCTAGCGTACTCCATCTCATATGAAGCGATGGCTGAAACTCTACGGTTGAGTTGCTCAGTGTAGGTGAATGGAGCCATCCATTTATTGATAGCGCTTATCAGCCTAGGGTTAGTGATACTACCACGTGATGAACCCATGAGTGCATTGAACAACGCTGCTTGTAGTCCACCCTTCTGGGTTTCTGACAGTAGGAACTCAGCAGTGTGTTGTTCAATACCAGCTTCTTTCCTAAGAGCATCACCCTCTGCACCCTTAGCAGCTAACTGCTTGAGGTAATCAATCTTAGAATACTTACGGTGTCCTAGCCTAGTAGCTACATTAAATACTTGAGTAGTGGCTTTACTAAATCCGAAGCCGCCACCTGTACCGTTCTTCGCGTTGTACGTTGCAAGTAGTGGTAACGTGTGGAGTAGTAGTGAAGTAGTATTAATGATACCAATGGCTATATTTCCACCGAGTTGCATCAGTACAGTAATCATCTTAAGTTTCGAGCCAATAGGGTGTCGAGATAGCATGTCCTCTGTACTCACTGAGATATTATCCGCCTCTCTATACCATGCGAGTATTTCCTCAGCCTTATCTTTGTAGCGCTCGCCTTGTCCCATCAGTTGTAAGTCAACCTCTTTCCCAGCGACAGTCATCTTAATATGCCTACCTTTTTCACCTGCTTCAGCACCAGCCATATGGCGGTATGCATATGCATACCTATCAAAGGCACGCTTAGCAGTTTTAAATGCGTCGGTATCATACTCACTCTCTGGGAACTCATTAACCCTAGCGGCTAGTGCATCTAGTGTGCTTCGCTTACCGAACCACATCTCACCTCTATCCATAAGTGAAGTAATTTTATACATGTTATTCATCTTACTGATGACGTGTGCAGCAGCCTCTAAGTCCTCAGATACAAACTTAATAATATCCCAGTCGAAACCAGCGACATTCTCACGCATCAAACCTTTACGCTTACGGTCAGATGCCGCGGTTGTAATTTTCACGAGCTTAATACGCTCGGTGTTCGACAGTGTATGCCCGATACGTTTCATGGTTAGTAGCACCGCATGGTAATCAATACCTGTTGATGCTGGTTGAGCCTGGCGAGTTTCACTTCGCTCAGCTTTGAGCGTCACATTAACTTCATGCCCTTCAAAGTTTAGTACCTTATAGGACTTACCACCAAATAACTCATTGCTATCCAGCTCCTTCATGATGCCTTCCATGTTGGTCTTGCTATCACCTTGGTAGTATGGGAGGTGGATAGACTTATGCAGCTGCACCGAGTTACCCTTAGAGTCATAGGCTTTCATCATAACTTGGTACTTACCCTTACGCCACAGTGGTACGTAAGAGCCTAGTATTGAACGGGCAGCGCCTAGCGTAGCATCCTTAACCAGTGTATCTGTTGTGAATATCTCTCGGATAGTGTTCTGCACAGGGTACACATGTGCATCAAGGTCTAGTTTTAAATCATTAAACCCTTGCAACTCTCTAACAATACCGGCGACACCAGGTTCGTTAAGGAACTCAAATGAATCCTCATCTGGGTTTTTAGTTAGCCAGTCTTGTAGCTTAGTGTCGTTGTGGAAGGCCCGTGTTATCTGTATTAGAAAAGTCTCAGCCTTCTCTGTGCTTTCTCTACTAGGTATCTTTAACCCAGTTGTCTTGTCTATGTCCGGGTTCTCCCAATGGATACGTTTGTATACGTCATATATCTTTTTGATAGTATCCATCTGCCCACGACTAAAGGTTGGTGTGTCCTTATCAACGCCGATAAAGCGTAACTTACTTAGCTCACCCGCCTGCTCCTCTTCAGCAGATTCAAGGCGGCCTTTGAGTTTCTCCAGAGCCTTGTCCGTCATGGTATCCATGATTTCGTTATAGGCTTTCCAGACTTTACTATCTTCAGTTAGTCCTGCTAGGTAGTCTGGCTTAAACGTTTTACTGAACTCAGCCTCAATCTCACCGTCAGTCTCTGTCTCACTAACTTTTATCTTAATCCCTTGCTTAAACTGTGCGAGCGTTACCCTACCTTCTAGCTTCATAGCATCAGTCACTACAGTGTTCTCAACCCATACGCCATCTGATATAACAAATAGTTTCTTATCACCATACTTTCTAAGTAGGTTGCTATCTAGGTTGCCACCCTTATATAGTGATGCCATAGCTAATAGTTCAGATACTTGGTTATATTCTACTTGACTTAAACCACCACTGGCCTCTAGCTCCCATACACGAGACATCATGCGGTTCCAGCGATTCATTAAGTCACCCGACTGTTTACCCTGGCTCTCAAACATCTTGTAGAGTTCATGCAGCCCTAAGGATTTTAGAGCAGTGTGGTCCATCGTCTGGAGGAACTCCATGACATCATTAGTCACGTTGTTAATACCGCCCGTTCTATCTATATAGTCTTTAAGTTCACCTGGATTAGTTAGTTCTTTAAGGCGCCCCCAGAAATTAGACATACCTTGGTTGAGTGCAGCAGTCTGTAACCAGTTGGAAGCAGTCGATGCTGTGTCAGCCATTGCATAGCGCCCAGAGTTCTCATCCTGCACTAAGGTCTCCATGTTCTTTAGTATAGCCTCAGGTGTAGCCAAGGATGATTTGCCTGTTCTAGCATACCTGCGTAGGTGATGTACCCAGTATCTAGCTTCCCACTGTTGAGGCTCATGGTTGAATATCTTTTTGAACGCCCCCTTAATAGCTTCCCACAATCTAAGCAGTGTATTATTATCAATCGCTGCAGCAGAGTCAGCAATAATTTCTTCTACGGCTTCTAGTCTACTTATGCCATATACGTCTGCTCTGCGTATAGCTTCTGCTCGCACAACGGTATCAAACTCTAAGATATTACTGAGGATTACTTTGATTGAAGCGGGGGATAATAAAGCTCGTAACCCGTTGTGTCCTATTACCTCGTGGGCTAACACAACTTTCAGTGCCTTCTCAGTTGGGACTCTATCGCTGAATATAATAATGTTATTACCAAATGAGTACCCCATCGCTGAGGTATCTTCAAAGGACTCGTCAGCTCGTGCTGCTACTGCTCGTTTGAATAACTCCGGAGCAGTCTGCTTCATATGAGCCTGGTCTCTGAACACACGTACTATAGGGTTAACCTTAAGTTTCTTAATCCACTTCTTAACTAATAGTTTAGTCTTACCGAGTGACAGAGGGTTGTTAATAGTCTCACCATCATCACGCATATACTTACCAATGGTGGCATCAGACTTACGCTGTGCCTTGTCGTTCTGTACATTACGCGCAACATCTAACTGTCGTAAGTCTTCCTTGAGTGCAGGGTTTTTATCGATTATATCGTCACGTTCGTTCTCACTCATGGTGAGAGTAATGCCTACTTCCTTCTTAGCTGCCCTAGTCTTAGTGCGAAGTTGTTTTATGAATGCTCCCAACCTAACTGAGTTCATACCTATGATTTTAGTCTCTGCAGCGATAGCAGCCTGTACATCAGTGCGAGAGTCTTTGCTCAGTACATCAGTCTTAATAAGAACTTTACTACCCAGCATCTCAGCTTTGAACTTACCACCGATTATGTAATCACTAAGCACAGTACCACGTTCGGGGTCTACCACAGTAGTATCAAGAATCTTCTGGCTAACATCAGCTAACATCTTATCAAGTTTTGCTTTAGCCTGCTTCACGTTCTGATACCCAGCTGCATTAACACGGAGTAACTTTTTAACTATATCCTGGCCTGTTACTGCTTTAGGTTTTGCCTTACCTTTTACCTTAGGGGCTTCTATAGCCTCGCCTGTAAATTCAATGTCGGATAAACGTGCATCATCAAGCAGACCTTGGTTTGTTAGGTACTTGAAGTATGCGTGTGTCTGCCCCTTAGAAGATGCAGGACGCGGCTCATTATCTCGTAGATTAGAAATTATTGTGTTGTCTATAAACGTGCGTGTTGCAGGGCCAAACTCTGTTTCATTCAACCACTTACCTACAGCCCGGTTTTCTTTGAACGTTACGTGGCCTTTACCTACACGGTTAAGGTTGAGAAGCCAGTTGTTAATCACGTGTGTGAGCATAGACTTCTGCTTCTTAGAGCTCTTCTCACCCTCGATGTCTTGCATCAGCGTAGTGATTATCTCCCTAACTGTAGATGCCCCCTTGCTATCTGTTTCAGCTTGAGCAATCCTAAGCGCCTGGACTTTAGATATCTTGCCCTTATGGCTATCCATCCACCGCTTAACCTCAAGCTGGCGTACATGGTTAAGCTCACCCCACTTAATAGGTAAACCATGTGCATCCCATGCATCTCTAGCTTGGCCTTGAGTTGTTGTTGTAACTTTGTCTGCCTTAGTCTTCGCATCTCTACGCTCTTTCGCAGTTAGTTGAGTGGCTATACCTAATAGTTTATTAGCTTTCTTAGCGGCTACTTCTTTCTCAGCTTCTGTTGCAGTTAACTCCTGGAAGAACGACTCGAAGTCTGATTCACTAGCGCGGTTAGCACGTAACTCTTCTAGTTCATTAAGTTGTTCGGGGGTTAACGAGGATAGCTTGACAGATTTGTTCGTACCCACATGTAATGTCTCAGCTGTACTCAGTTGAGTCTTACGCTTAGACTTAAGTTTCATTGCTGGTGGTAAGTCTAGGAATTTATTTGGGGTGTCCTTGGTTGGTGATGTCTTCTTCTTAAGCATGTTACCAGCGAGTTCTTTCTCACTAGCTTTAGGTTTCTTCACGACCTTAAGTTTCTTCACGACCTTAAGTTTCTTAGCGACCTTAGGTTTCTTAGCGACCTTAAGTTTCTCACTAGCCTTAGGTTTCTTAGCGACTTTAGGTTTCTCTGTCTCTTCACCTTCAATCGCGATAGGTGTGATTGGTGTACCTAAGTTCTTACCCGCTGCTTTTGCTGTTGCTTTTGCTGCAACCTTAACCTTCGCTGCGCCTTTCTTAAGGGTTGCCACACCCTTCTTAATAGTAGTTGGTTTTGCTCCGGCGTTCTTTTCAATGCGCTTAGCAACACGCTCCCATGTTGCAGTATTTCGTAGGTCTTTATTAAGTGTCTTCCGTGTTTGAATCCATGCGCTCTTACCTGCATCACTTAGGTTAGCCCAGGTGATACCGCCTTTACCCTTAGCTTTATTCCATGTCTTAGCATCACCAGCAGTGGCGTCGTCAATAGGTTGCGGGTCACCAATAAGCCCATCTATTGCTTTATCGAGGGTCTCATTCTGTTTCTTGGTGCTATCCTCTGTGCCAGTCGAACTGGATTCTTCCTCACCTTTAGTCAAGGCGTTCTTAGTTACTCCGTCTTCATCATCGAAGAACTCTAGCTGTTCAGTGTCCTGGGTAGGAGTAGCGTCTAACCCTAGGTCTTGCTGTACTTGTCTCTGCGCCTCTGTAGTCTCACCACTAACTGCAGCGCCGTATGCTGAGTCTAAGTCTTGTTGCTCTTGCTCCTGTTTCGCAGATTCTCTGCGTTCCTCACGTTCCTGGTCAGCACGCATCTGTCGCACTTGGCGTTGCAACTCATTGAAGTCATCCTTTGCTGCATCTTGCGATGCTTCCTCACGCTGTAAATCAAATGCCTCTTGCTCCTGCTCAACAGTCATAGGCTCTGGTGTAGGTACACCCTCAGTCGAAACTGGTACACCCATCTTATCTGTAATTTCAGCGGCTGTCATCTGCGGACCAAACACACCTAATAAACCTTGTTGCCCTGATGCTGTAGCGCCGATGTTGCCCTCTGGCACATCATACAGCGGTGTATCAATAGGCATCGGTCCAGCCTCGCCTACTGTAGTAACATCAGCTGCCTCTACACCCTTTGGTTTAAGTAAGTCAACTTGGTCAGTACCTGCTAGGTCAAACCGCCCTGGGATATTAGCGACACTACCAATAGGTCCACCGATACCGAAGCCAGCTGCGAACGAGTTAATCAAACGATGAGCACCTTCCTCACTGTTCATATCTACGTCTTCATTAAGCCCGATTAGGATACCCTCTTGTGAGGCTTCAACTAAACCCTCAGCAGTACCACCTGCTAGTAGGCCAGTACCTGCGCGACTACCAATGGCTCTAGCCTTAGCGCCCTTACCTGCGATATCTTTAATAGCAGTCTTGGATGTACCAAATACGCGCTTAGCTAATGCAAACTCGGGCATCATCTCTAGCAGTGCATAAGGTACAGCACCTAAGAATGCATCTGTTCTACTACCCGTCTCACCATAGATATCACCTACACCAATACCATACATGTTTGTCATGTTAGCAATAGTTGCACCACCTGCTGTTGCTTGTCGCTTGCCTTGCGATAATGTGTTTGCTACTGTTTTGTCTAACGTTTTCCTAAATGCAACCGGACTCTTGGCGGCTGCAGCCATAGTGAAACTTGTTGCCTCGCGTAGTAATTTATGTTCAGCAGCTGTAATAGTCTGCCCTGCTGCACGCTTCTTCGCAGCCACAATGAGTGCCTTCTTAACTGTTTCCTTACCAAACATACCGAGTAGCGCACCACCTGCTGTACTGACAGGGTTTCCTCCGCCGGTTGCACCACCTATACCTGCACCAATCAATGTGGTGATAGCAGTTTCAACTAGCATTGGTGCTAGCTGAGCTCCGTTAGATACAAACCAATCCACTGCCTGACTACCCGATTCTATGTCAGTTGCAAGGCGCTGATATGGTTCGTTATAGGATAATTCTCTAAGGTTGTTATCAACAATACCCTGCCCTGTATCAACAGCACCTAGCGCCTGCATTAAGTAACCGCTGAGTAGCTGTAAGTTGTCAACACCTACATCCCAGTTCTTACTTACTAGCCTGCCGAGGCTTGGGTCTTGTATATTATTAATGTATGACTCGTACTCACCCTGGTCTACAGGGCGCCAGTCTCCAGCTGGTGGGCTAACCGGGGGCTTAGTCAATTCGTTCACTGATGCAAGTGCAGCACGATGGTCTTCGGCAGGGAATAACAAACCGTTAACAAACATCTCTTTAGTTGAACGGTTGTATGCTACGTTTGAACTTGGGCGGTTCATAGCAGGCATGTCGAACTGGTTAGCTTTAGTACGTGCCGCCTCACCCATAACAGCTATGTCTGCTGACGTTGGCCCTAGGTTATCAACGCCCGTTATAGTTTTAGAAACGTCCGTAGGCATGTACGGGTTCGGGGTGGAGCTCAGCCCTGTATCCATTGCGCCAAACATTGGGCTCATGAATGCACTCAATCCTGCTTTAGCCATAACTAACTCCTATTTTGCTAGCGCATTCGCTAAGATACCTTGGATAATATTAGAATCCTGATTTACATTGAACGACTTAGTATAGACAGTCTTATCATCCTCACCATCAATACCTGGTTCGATTACCCCCCTAGGGAATATACCTGTTATGGTACTACCACTGCGCGACCACAAGTTGCCATTGCCATCTGCTGTAGGGTCAGTTGGAAGTGAGTTTTTAAATATTTCTAATGACTTATCAAGGTCACCTTGGTTATTAGCCGTCGCTATATCTTTCATCATCTGGCTCATAATCTCAGCGTTCTTAGATTGGATACCATACTTAGCATCTATGCGTTTCTCGAACTCATACTCTTGGAACTTCGCTAATCGTGCAGCCTGTGATGCTCTGTACGCACTATTGAAGACTGTCTTAGCATAGTCTGTTAGCTCTGCAGTTGTAGATGATTGTGCTAGGTTACCATTAAAGTAAATATCCCAAGTGCCGTCATCCATTGGTTGTATTTGAATCTGGCTCCCCGTCATCTGTGATAGCACACCCGCTAACTTACCGCCATTGTTTCTATTGGACAGGTCTTGTAGCCCCTCAAATCCTATAGACACAAGGGATTCTAGGTTCTTAGCATTAGCCTGCGTTGTTAACTCATCAAACTTATCCATCTGGCCTGACTGTCGGTAGATATTAGCAAGGCGAGAAAGCTTATCTCTCTCAGCCATTAACGTTTGAGCTTCATACCCAGGGCCTATCTCTGTAGTATCTTGTATAGGCATTGCGGGTGGAGTTGCAGTCGGAGACCAGGGTTGCTCAGTGGGAGTACCGTCTACTGTTGTAGTGGGAGTACCGTCTACTGTTATAGTGGGAGTACCGCCCGTTGATGTTCCGTCCGCTACTGTCCGCACTCTACCTTTGTTGTCCTTAATAATGTTTCCACTATCCGTAGCAGCCACTGGAGTAAACGGCTGGACTACTGTCTCTGGGACAGGCTGCACGGAGCCCTCATTAGATACCCCAGCAAAATCAAAGTCGCCGCTTATCTCAGCAAAATCAAAGTCGCCGCTAGTAATACCGGGAGCTACTGCTGACTCACCCTGACTATTTTTAAATAGCGTGTAGAACTCATACGGAGCTTTCTGCGCCTGTGGGTAGAGCCCCGGAAAATGGCTAAAATATTGTTTAGCTTCTGCTGAGGTATACCAAGATGCTGCAGTATTAATCAGTTTATTATTACGAGCACTATTAGTTTTATCCTCCTTGGATTGATACTCAAATAGTCCTGGCTCAGCTATACGGCGCGAACTAAGGCGCTTACCTATATCGGATAATCCTTTGTTAAGGGTTGTTTTAGTTAATCCTATAAGGCCAAGGTCGCCCGTGCCTTCCCCAGGTTCTATCGCAGGTAAGGAGCTTAACTCTCCTAAATTTACACCCATAAAATCTAAGTCACCCTTAGCTAGGCGCCTAAACTCTGCTAGTTTCTCAGCCTCTGCAATCTTTATAGGGTTGTTAGCTGCGAGTGTAGCTCTAGGCGTAGTAGCCAAATTATCAGGTCTTAGTTCCCTATTAAACTGTCGGTCAATATCAAGTAACTCCGGGTCTCTCTCATACTCATATGAGTCACCAACTGGCATAATGCCGGACATAGAATCAACTGGTTGATATGATAAATCCTGTGATTGTTGCTGGCGCATTTGACGTGATTGCTCTTCGCGTTGTAGCTTACCTACCTCAAGCTGGCGTAAGTAACGTAAGTAGTTAGCACTCTCATCCTCAGCTTGCCATTTCCTCTTGTTCTCAAAGTCAGAGATATTGCGGGCTCTCCCGTCAGCTACACCCTGTTGAAATCCTAGTGATAATCCCATTTGTATCTCCTATGAATTTAACTTATGCCTTGACCGGTTAGGCCTGCCCATACATTGCCATATGCTTTGCGTTCTTCTTCTTTACGCTTCGCATCAGCGTCCCATATGCTCTGCATACTTGTCCTATAACCGGTGGTTCCGGTAGAGGTTGGGAACATTGAGTTCGCTTGAGCAAATAACTTACCTCTAGTATCGTATGCACCTAAGGCTGCTTGCTCGCCTGCTGTTGATGCAGCCTTCTCGGTCTCTAACCCGCCTCTACGGTATACGTTTGGCATACCAGCTTGGTTGTAGCCTTTAGCGCTTGCAGTACGTACTGCATCTCGTGTTTGTCGTGAGCCTCTATTCTTAGCCTGTGCGTATTTCTGCTGCCTTAACCACTCGATGCTAATGTTATTAGCATCACGTAGGGCTAGCTTAGCGGCGGCTAACTTTAATTCATCAACCTCTGCGCCCTGTGCCTCTAAGCGGTCAACCACAGCCTGAGCGGCGTTAATCTGCGCTTGCTGTTCGGCTGGTAATTCGTTTGATATTAATGCGTTTGACAGTAAGTTTCCACCCATATTCATAGCAGCTTTCATTGTGTTATCTTTACTGAACCCCTTCTGGAATGCCTCAGTCCAAGTTGTTGATGAGTTAGGCCCAGCATTATTACCACCGCCACCACCTTTAACTTGGTTGGCGTTACCTGTGCCACCTGTCTTTAAACCGGCTCTTGGCTGAGTGGTAGTATTTGAAAAACCACCTGTTTCACCCCCAAGTGCTGAGTTATAATCCTGGGTCTCCAGTGAATCTAATCCCATGTCTGCGCCCTGAGCATCAGAAATCGGCGTAGCATCTAACCCTTGCGTTAACTGCGAATCAGCGCTAATCGTGCCTGTGAAGCCATCGGTCTGCCCTTCAAGAGCCATGTTGTAATCTGAAGTCTCTAGTGAATCTAACCCCATCTCTGCGCCCTGTGCGGTAGTGATAGGAGTCGCAGCTGAAGAGCCCATTGCTAAGTTATAGTCAGCAGTCTCTAACGCATTCAAACCCATCTCTGCGCCCTGAGCGTTTGAGATTGCACCAGCTCCTGAGCTAGCAGTAGAGCCAAACGGTGAGCCCATACCTGAGCTGTATCCTGCAATACCACCACCGATACCACCCAT
>Ga0257116_1002059_pt1 | contig 11474 bp, 11 predicted proteins | sample SI112_120mmetaG_FD_190150 | JGI IMG/M metagenome (GOLD analysis project Ga0257116, IMG submission 190150) | Marine microbial communities from Saanich Inlet, British Columbia, Canada - SI112_120m | ecosystem: Environmental > Aquatic > Marine > Inlet | place: Canada: British Columbia | collected...
AGATAATTACAACTATGTGGTAAGCACCACTTCTAAAAAAAGTAGATTTATGACTATTTAGAAGATCGTAGGATCTCTCAAAGCCTTTTTCAATTGAGCCACCTGAAACGGTGCTAAAGGCAGTAAGGCTTGCAATATTTGAAATTGAATAGCCTCCACTGAGATCATCATTGTCATTTGTATAGTATTTTAATTCATCAGAGGCCGGTTTAATCAGAGGGGCCATGAGCATTCTATAACTAAAATCCTCGGAGATATTCCCAATGGCACTAACAATTGATGACTTAGTATTAGCGTCAATTAGAAGTGAGCTTCCAGAGTTATCCCATAGAATTAAAAGGTCAACCTCTGGCTTAACAAGAGTATGCTGTGCACAACTTGATTGAGAATTTATAAGTGCATCTGCTGTGGAGTAGCTTTCAGTGTTTTCTGTTGGCGAAAAACTTTCCTTAGAGCAAGCAAGTAGCCCAAGTATGATGGTAAATAAAATCAATTTAAATATTTTGTTACCCATGTTCTCCCTCGCTCAAGACCATTCGGTTAATTGGATTTCATACTTGATATAGTGGATAAAAAACATTTTTACTCCCATAATTTGGGAAAGAATTTCCAAGGCAAACAATTTCTTGAATAGGGGGTAAAATTAAAGAAAACGCAGAGTTGAGGGAAATTTATGAGCTCAAATTGGTATTATGTTGAAAGTGGACAAAGAGTAGGTCCGGTTTCAGAAGAAGAGCTAATTAGCTTTATAAATTCTAGTCGTCTAGGCGTTGATGATTATGTATGGACTAAGGGCTTTGAGAACTGGTCGAAAATAAAAGATATAGAAAAATTCTATCAACTTATCTCAGGCGAGAGCAGCTATCAGTCTGAAAACAGCAGTTTGCAAGTGGATAGCGATTATCCCGTTGATACAGATAGTGCTGAAGAATTTGATTGGAATAGCGTAGACAAAGAAGAAAAGAAATTTTTTGTTCTCACAGGAAAGGATCGCGGAACCTCAGGTTCTCACTATGGACCATACTCACTGAGCCTTCTTGTCGATTTATTTGAAAAAAGCAGGGTCAATGGAAAAACTTTTGTTTGGTGCAGAGGACTTTCAAATTGGACAATGCTTGCTGATGTTCCAATTTATAAAAGTTTATTTCAAAAAGATCCACCAGAGGTCGATGATAGTGATAGAAGAGAATACCCGAGAAGACCATTTGTAGCGCGGTTATTTTTTCATGACAATGAGAAATTGTTTGAAGGACTTTGCAGGGATGTTTCTATTGGAGGGATGCAAATACTTGTAAATCAATTTCCAGGAAAAGCTGGAGATAAGATTTCTGTAAATGTGCACCCGGAAAATAGTAATTTTCATTTTGTTGCTTCGGGAGAAGTGGTAAGGTTGCTTGATGGAAATCAGGGGTTTTCATTTAGGTTTATTAATTTAGGTGAGGAGTCCTTAAATGTCATCCGTTCCTATATCTACGGTGAAGATCAATCATAGCGCCGAAGAGCTAGCTGAGAGTTGGAATCCGAAAGAGCGGTTTCACAAATCTACAGGAAATTTTAGAAGTAAAAATGGTGGAGAAAGTATTTTCTTTAAGAGATACACTCCTAAAAAACATATCTCAAGTGAGAAGCTTATTCACTTGTGGTTTGTTCATGATATTGCTGATTATCACGGTCGCTATCTTGATTTTGTAACTTATCTATTGAAAATGATACCCGAAAATATCGTGGTTTCATTAATTGACCTCAAAGGTCATGGAATGAGTTCAGGTAGCCGTGCCTATATAAAATCTTTCGATGAGTATTGCTTTGATTTTGTAGACTTTGTTAATAGTTATCCATCAACACTTCCAGTTTCCCACAATGTTTTCATGGGGACCGGAATGGGTGGTTTAATGACTATTAAAACGATCATTAATTTTCGTAGCGATTTAGAAACTACTGAAAATTTATCTATGATTTTAACAAACCCATTTATCTACCCTACATTTGATTTAAAGAAATCCAGTCGTAGACTTCTTAAGTATGGAAAATCTCTATTTTCCTCTTCAAAATTTCAATTGAAATCTCCAATTGATGTTTATAATTTAACGAGAGATCAAAATAAGATGCATGAATATATGGCTGATCAGCTTGTGAGTTCACAAATAAGCCTTTCATTAATTAATGAAATTATGAAATCAAGCGATCAACTTCGACGTTTTGCTTATTATATTGATATCCCATCACTTTTTCTTATTTCAGGTGAAACAAAGCTTAATTGTCCCAGTACTACAGAGCTATTCTTCCAAGGGATACCAACTGATGATAAAAAACTCTCATTGTACGCAGATGGTCACCACGATATTTTAAATGACTTAAATAGTGAAATAGTTTTTAATGATATCTATAATTGGTTAACTGAATTAGTGAGGCCTAAGGGATGAAGTATTTTAGCTTTCTCATCTTTACAATAATCGCTCTATCTTCTTGCTCACACTATAGTAAGAATCTTGTTACTAGTGGGAAAGTGACCTTTAAAGAAGGGGTTTACTCGGACCAAAAATGGAAGGGTAAACTGAGATTTGAAAGAACTTCCTGGATGCAAGAGCTTACCCTTCTATATGATGTTCTTTGGTCTCCGATTGGTGAAGACAGCCCCTATTTTGCTTGGTTTTCTAATGATGAAAAAGAGTTAGTTAAAGGTTGTAATCAATTCTTTGTGGCCCTTCGTTACTCACTTGATGCTAAACGAGTGTCCCATTCAGAAGTTAGAAATACCATAGAGCTAAACGGACTGAATGAAATTATTGTAAATTCTTTTTCAAAGAACTTGAAATCTCACCCTAGCTGGCCTTCCTATGGGCTAAATCAACATAAAGTGAGTGGATTTTGCCAGAAAGGAAATTTAAAAGATGGCCAAATCGTGGTCACCGTCCCTGGATATAACACAGAGTACCTGTCAAGTAATTGATATTCCTGAGTAAATCAATCAGCTCTAAATTTTTCTCCTAAGACTCCGATGAGTATATTAGGAGATTAAACCTTCATGTCAGATGAGCACGATGACAATTTAATTTTAAAGAGATTTGGAAGATATCTTCTTCTTGATCATCTTGTCGATGGCGGTATGGCCAAGATTTGTCGCGCCAGGTTTTTGAGTGAAGATGTTCAACGAATTGATGCTATTAAGATGGTTCAGCCTCAATACTCAAAAGATCCTGCATACAAAACAATGTTCCTTGATGAAATAAAAGTTTCCTTTGGTTTGAATCACCCAAATATTGCTAAGATTCACGATTATGGCATAGTCGACAATCAGCTATTTTGTGCAATGGAATACGTTGATGGGAAAAATCTTAAGCAGATATTAGACCGTCTTAAGTCAAAGGGATTTGTTTTTCCAATTCAAATCTCAGTTTACATAATTTCTCAAACTTGTCAGGGCCTAAGTTATGCTCATAATTTTACAAATAAGCTAAGTGGAAAAAAATCCAATATCATTCACAGAGATATTTCTCCTCATAATATTATGATTACCTATGAAGGGGCAGTGAAGGTTATTGACTTTGGAATTGCAAAAGCAGAAAGTAACTCTGAAGCGACCCAAGCGGGGACGATCAAAGGGAAAATGCCCTATCTCGCACCTGAGTATCTCGAAGGCATTGACCTTGATCATAATTATGATCAGTTCGCAGTTGGACTTACTCTTTGGGAACTTCTTTGTGGGCGTAAACATTTTAGTGCGAAAAATGATCTCGCTGTTTTAAAGCTAATTCAGGAATGTAAAATCGTTCCTCCTTCGAAAATTAATCCAGTTGTTCCAAAAGAGCTAGATGACATAATTATGAAGTCGCTGGAAAAAGATAGAAAAGATCGTTTTGCTAATATGGATGAATTCAACAGAGCACTTGTTAAATTCTTGTATTCTAAATATCCTGATTTTAATCCAACTGATCTGTCTAGGTTTGCTAAAAAACTCTTTGCAGAAGAGATCAAAAGTGACAGAGAGAAATTCTATGAATTTGGACAAGTTGATATCACAGACTTTCTAAGTGATATGGCAAAAAATCCTAATGGCGATGCAGTTGGTCTCTCCATGGATAGCGGTGGCAGTAAACAAGGTGAGCAAACAAAGAAAACTCTTCTTCATAAGGCACAAGATTTTGACTTTGGTTTTACAAAAGATAAAACGGGAAGAGTTGTATGTGAAGACAAAACAGCTGATGCCTTTGAAATTGAAAGAACTAATACAGAAGCAAAAAGAGATCAGGCCAAGACCGCTTTGACAGAAAAAGAAAAACAGCAAAAAGAAGGGCAGGGCTCGAAAAAAGTTGATATTAGAGAGCAAAGAAAAGTCAAAAAAAGAAGAAAATTGATAAAAGTAGTTGCAAGTGTTGCAATTATTATTTCAATCGCTGGAGTTCTGAAAGATCCAATTGTTAATAAGGCAAAAGAATATCTTGGCCTTAATAGACAGCCAGCAAGTAATCAAGGTGTAGAAAAGGTTGAAGTCAATACACCTGAAATAGAGACTCAAAGATTATTCCTTGAAAACCTACCAACGTTTGCAGATGTTTATGTTAATGGTAAAGATTACGATTATGAAGTTGTTGGAATCGAACTTGAGGCAAATAAAGAATATACAGTGAAAATTGTCGATGAAGACAAGAAACCTTTCTCGAAAACATTCTTCTTGGGTAGCAGTAAGCCACAGAAAGTGCTGATTCCCACACTTCAAGATGTTGTTTACGGTGAACTTACTACAAGTAATAATTACTACCCTGGGCAAATTCTAAAGGTCATAATTGATGATGAAGAGGAAGAAATAAGACTTCCAGTGAGAAATGAGCCTGAAAGACTTCCAGCGGGAAGTTATGATGCTAAAATCTATAATCCTGAATTTGGAACTGAAAGATCTATTAAATTTAAGATTGAAGAAGATAAAAGACTTACTCTCGAATAAACAAAATCTCTATTTAGTTTCTTTTTCTTTTGTGTATTTTTTTGATTGCTTATAGATATTTTGTTTTCTCATATTAATTAATTTCATTATCTCTGCGGCTGTTTCTTCAAGTGCTTTTCCAGTGACATTAAAAACGGGCCATCTTTTATTTTGCTTGAAAATGTCATTGGCCCATTCAACTTCTTGGATTACTCGAGAAATTTCAGCATAGTCACCCTTATGCCCAGTTGTGCCTAGTCTAGTGAGCCTATTTTTTCTAATTTCATGCAATGTATCGGGGTCAATTGTGAGTCCGAAAATTTTTCTTTGATCGACTTTTTGTAGCTCACTGGGGGCTTCTACGCCGTGAATAAGAGGGACATTTACCACTTTTATACCGTGTAAAGAGAGATAAATTGATAGAGGCGTTTTTGATGTTCGTGAAATTCCCACAAGTATAACATCTGCTAGGCTTAAAGAAGCAAGGTTCCTGCCATCATCGTGATTGAGGGTAAATTCGATGGCCTCAACTCTTTTAAAATACTCATCATTAACAGCGTGGTAAAGGCCTGGTTTTGAAATAGGCTCTGAGTGAAAGATATTTGAAAAAGCGGTTAGCATTGGTCCCATTAAATCGACTGTTCTAACATTTTTTTCTCTAGAGGTTTTTGCAATACATTCTCTAATCTCAGCATCGACCACAGTGTAAATTATCATGTCATGATGAATCGCCGCTTCTGTGAAAATCGAAGTGATTTGCTCTTTAGATCTTACATTTTTATAGCGAGTGAAATAGACGTCTTTGTCTTTAAATTGAGTGATAGTGGCGCGAGCAAGCGCAGTTGCTGTCTCACCTGTACCATCTGAAATTATTATGACTTTGAGGGCATTCTGCCCAGCATTTGTATCGTTCATCTAAGCTCTCATTTTGTAGGTTGAATAGTATGAGAGAGTGGAGCATTTGAAAAGGATCTGCACGGTAGGGTGGGGATTTTTTGCTCTTCGCTGCGCCTCCCCCACGTGAGGTCGGCATTTGGTAAGGGGAGCGGTGGCCTCATGTGACATTGCTGTATAGTGGCCGCCCCCTGAATTAATGAATCTTTAGTTGAATGTAACTTTTTTAATACCAATAACTTTTCCAAATATTTTCTTTGCCTTCATATTTATTTTGGTAAAGGTATTTCCATCATCATCTTTGGCCACCCAGCTATCACCTAGGCGATCTACCGTAAATGTTACTGATCCATAGGATTTTGAAAGGTAGCTTTTTAAATATTTTAATGTGATCGTTCCTCCATTATGAGCAGCAAAATTATCACTACTCATGGAAACGACCACGGTCTCTTTTTGTACTTTTAATACGATTCCTTTTTTTAATTTGGCAATAAGGTAGTTTACCGATTTTGCATATCTTGGACTGCCAGATTTTTCCTCAGATTTATAAACGTCTCTGAAAAAACTTTTGACATCAGATTTTCCGTCTAGCTTTAAATGCATTTTTGAATAGTTGGTTGTATTTGAGGAATGTATTGAGCAAAGAAAAGTTTGGCTTCCTTTTTTATCCTCTGCAAAACTATTTTGGGAAAATGTGAATAAAATTGAAAATAAAATTAAAAAAACGCAGTTTCTCATACAAATCCTTTTGTTTTAAACTGACATGAAACTATCTACTGTATCTGTGACTTCCTTAATATCTGTTAATGGGTTAAATGTACGTTTTGGTTTTATTTTATTAAACCAAGTTCTTTGTGACTTTGCTAATCTTCTAGTCGCAATTAATATTTTTTCTTTGAGATCATTGGTGGATGTTAATTTTCCATTAAGGTAGTCTTGCATTTGTTTGTATCCTACACTTTGCAAAGGCTTCTCTTCTCCTGTAAACCCAGAGTTTAGTAAAGACTGTACTTCCTCTTTAAAACCATATTCTAACATATTTTCTATTCTTTCTTTAATGACTTTTTGATGATCACTTTTGGGAATGTCGAGGTAGAGATGAAGTACCTCCCAACCTTTGTTTATAGCAAACAAATATGGTCCGCCATTTTCTTTCTTTTGAGCTAGCGCAGTTTTTGAGTCACTGAAGCTTTGCCCGGTTGCCCAGTAGTGTTCAAGCGCCCTTCGCACTCTGTAGTGATCGTTTGAGTGGAGCTTGTTCATTGAGGTCGGGTCTACAATTTTGAGTTCCTCTATAAATGGCGAAATTCCGCAGTCCTGATAGAGTTTGTCAGAACGCTTACTAATCTCTATCGGCGTAGTCTGTGAGTCGTACATTCCCTCTAAAATTGTTTGAAGATAAAACCCTGAGCCTCCAACTAGTAGGGGAGTGATATTTTTTTCTAAAAGTGTTTCAATAATTGGGATCACATTTTTAAAAAAAGTAGCGGCGTTGATAGGTCGTTTAATACTTTCAGTACCTATTAGGTGGTGGGGGACGCCATCCATCTCCTGAGTTGTAGGTTTTGCTGTTCCTATTGAAAGTTCACGATAGAAAAGTAGTGAATCAAAATTAATAATCTCGAGACCATGTAGTTTGGCAAGTTTGATGCTTGTACTTGTTTTGCCTGAAGCTGTGGGTCCTGAAAGGACAATGATCTTTTTCACTGGTTTAAGGCCTTGCACTTTCTTGTTGATTTAGGTGTCCTTTAAAAAACTTTTCCAATTGTTGGTCACTTATCTCAAGAGTTGCCCCTTCGAGTTCAGCATCAGATCTACCAAGCTTCTCCCAAAACACTGAGGGGATATTAGTTTCGCACAGGTAATTTGAATAGAGCTTAAGAAAAACATCTAGATTGAGAGACGATCCATTCTTGGTCTCACAAAGTAGAATATTTCTTAAAACTTGATGGTTTTCTAAGTCTTCTAGGCCCGTTGGAACACCTCTGAGCACAAGAGTAGTAGAGTCAAGTCGATCAACTTCAAATCCAAAATAGTTGATTTGTTCAAGTAGGTGATCAACATCTTTTTCAAGTTTTATTGGCTCGCTAATAATCAGTGGTGTTTGCCCTCCTTCACTTATTGGCAGAGAATGTTCCTTGTAAATGGTTTTCAGATAATTAGAAATCATTGTTGGAGTGTGAACGAGAGTTGAATAATCATTCTTGTAATAAAAAGAAAATTTCTTTGTTAATTGATGAAAATGCTCCAAACCATTACAGATATCTTGCTCACTTGTATGGGCAAAACCTGACCATCTATTTGGTTTTAAATCACCTATATATTGATCAGAGGCAGGTAGAGACATCTCCTCTAGCTGATTACTGTTATTAGCTATTTTACTTTTTCTTACTTGGTTAAGTAATTTTTGGATTGAACCATGAATTAGTGAATAAATAAGAGAGGGTTTTTCAAACTTCACCCTACTTTTATCAGGGTGAACATTTACATCGATATGGGAGGTGGGAACCGAAAGTTTCAGGTAGTAGGATCCAGAGCTTCCAAATCCCCATAGTGGCTCGAGTGTTCTGACTATATGCATATGGAGGGCCCTATCTTGTATGATCCTGCTATTGGCAATGATGTATTGGTATTTTCCTGAGGTGCTTTTACTCGAATTAGAGGCAATAAATCCATTTACCTTATAACCTTCATATTCAAAATCAATTTCAGCAACCTGGGACTCTTTATGTGCTTTTTTAAAAAATACAATTTCAGCGCGCTTTTGGGCAGACGAGGTTGGATATCTTAATTTCTCATCGTCATCCATTTTTAAAGTGAAGCTAATATTTGGATAGGAGAGTATATGCCCGTAGAAAAATTTTAAAAGGGCATTTTTCTCCGAATTTTTTGATTTTACAAACTTCAACCTTGCCGGGGTATTAAAAAACAAATCTTTAATAAAAATGGAAGTTCCAGGTTTTGAAATTTCAGCCTCAATATGTGAGGTGATCTGAGCCCCATTTATTTCTATTTTCCCACCCTTTTGATCACTCTTTTTACTACGGCAGGTAATTTTTGAGATTGACGAGATTGAAGCTAGAGCTTCGCCTCTAAAGCCAAAACTATCCAGGGTAAATAGATCTTCAAATTTTCCAAGCTTTGAGGTTGTGTGCCTATAAAAAGCGATGGGAAGCTCTTTCCAGTCTATTCCGTGGCCATCATCTTCAACTTTAATAAGAGAAAGTCCGGAGTCTCTGATTTCAACATCAATTTTTCCTGGGTCTGAGTCAATTGCATTTTCCAGCAATTCTTTTAAAACATTCGCCGGCCTCTCAATGACTTCCCCAGCTTTTATTTGGTTGATGAGATGCTCATCTAGCAGTTTTATGGATTCATTATTCATCTAAAAATACTTAACAAAAGAAGTATGGATCACCAATATAAATCCCATATTATGCAGAGCAAAATCAGCTAGTTAGAGGTTTAAGGCAGGCCCTTTTGCTCCGATAAGACATTTACACAAGGCTTTGTTTGGAGAAGAGATGTTAAAAGTTGTGCTGGTCTTTTTCGCAGTGGTCACCAATTCCGTTGAAACGTGGGCCCACAGAAATAGATTGAAAGCGAAAGTTTCCATTACTAGAAGTGCTTCTATTAAGGCACTTAAAGAGTGTAGTAGGCAGAGCTCGAAAATTAAAAAATGTATGAGAAAAGACATCGGTTATGAGTCTTGCTTTGAAAAAACGGGACTACTCGATTGTGCTGAGATGTCTTGTCGTAAAAGTATTTGTGGTGGAAATGATTTTGGAGAAATTGGAAAGTGTAGCAGCTACGCAAATTCTGACGCTGTCGAAGGATTTGATGATAGTGTAAACTATTGTATAGAAATATTAAAACATCAGGTGAGAAGTGAGTTTGGGTATAGATAGCTACCTATTTGGAGACTACAGATGAGTAAGATTTTTTTTCAATTATTAATGGTTTTGATTTTTTCGGCGCTAGCGATTCAAAATACTGAAGGCCGAGGTAGAAAAAGATATTGGAAAAACCAACAAAACTATAAAGAGAAAAGAAAGAAGGTCGCAAAAGAAAAAGAAGTTACGATGACTCCATGTGAAAAAATGGATCATGATATGAGCCGAATTCGAAATAAGCTTGAAAAAAATGGTGTTGGATCTCAAGAAATAGATCAATACTTAATGGCCGCAGATGATTCCTCTAGAAAAGAAATTAACACTACTGCTTGTGCCAGCGCTTTTTCTACTAATGTGGGGAAAGAGAAAAAATGTCGAGTTTATATGAAGGATTTGGGTAGTTTGAAAAGTGATTATAGTGCTAGTTGCGAATAAAATTTAAACCTCAAATTCAGTTTCATTTTTTTACCTTTGCCTTTTTATTGGGTGTTGGCGGTTGCCCTTGCCCTCTCTAGAAATTCTTCGCTTCTAAATAAAATTTTCAATATTCCAGTTCTTTCTAAAAAAAGGTCTTTCAATTTTTAGAAATCTACTCAGGTTAGCTCATTTTAGAGACTAGTAATAATTATCCTTGGGAGGGCAAGGGCAACCGCCGAACTCCAACAGAAAGGTGAAAGCGAAGGAAAAAAAGGAAATATAGCTATAAGGGGAAGGACTTAGCCATCTTCACGAAAGAAGTTTACCTGGTTTCGGCCGCCTTCTTTTGATTTGTAGACGGCATTGTCAGCTCTCTTAAAGAGATCTGTGCCATCTTCGACACCTTTACGGTAGTCGGCAACGCCGATTGAGGCAGTCACTGGAAGGGTTTGACCATCATATTTAAAGTCGTGCTCTTCAATGAGTTTTCTAAGCCTTTCTGCTATTTCGAATCCGTGTTTTAGATTTGTTTTTGGGAGTAAAATAACAAATTCTTCACCGCCGTAGCGCGAGAATACATCTTCGTCTCTCACACCATTTTTTCTGATAATGGAAGAGAGCTCTTTTAATACATAGTCACCAGCATCATGGCCAAAGTTATCATTTAGATTTTTGAACAAATCTAGGTCAAAAACAATTAGGCTGAGTGGGCTGCCAGTTACTTTGCTCTTTCTTACCTCTAGATCACATTTTTTGTTAAAGTAAGTTTTGTTATAGGCTTGGGTAAGGCCATCCGTATTGGCATCTTTTTGTAATTTATCATAAGCAAGTCTTTCAGGATCACCTTTTGGAAGAAATCTAAAGGCGATACTCCCTAATTTGATTACCGCGCCCTTTGTAAGGGGGGTAGGTCCTTCAAGCTTGTCATTATTTAAGTAGGTTCCATTTGCAGATCCACAGTCTTCAACTTTAACAGAGTCATCATCCACTGTTACTTGAAGATGCTTTCTTGAGATGCCATCAAACTCGATAGTGTAAGTGTTTTCTGTGCTACGACCAAAAGTTGTGACCCCATCGGGAAGGTCAAACAAGGTTCCGTTTAGCTCGCCTCCTTCTGTTATGAAAGCAGCGGGCTTTTTTTGGGCCTCTAAATCTGATGCATTCAAGGCCGCATGGATATCTGTAATTACAATTGTGGAGTCGTCAGACATGGAGTCTCCTACCTCTATCTTTTATTATACTTGCATAGAAATTTTATCTTATAAGGGTGCCTTACATCAAGAAGCAAAAGTTTACACGGCTTTACAAGTAATTTACTCATAATCACAAGTACCATAACCATACAAACA
>Ga0257116_1002062_pt1 | contig 11468 bp, 8 predicted proteins | sample SI112_120mmetaG_FD_190150 | JGI IMG/M metagenome (GOLD analysis project Ga0257116, IMG submission 190150) | Marine microbial communities from Saanich Inlet, British Columbia, Canada - SI112_120m | ecosystem: Environmental > Aquatic > Marine > Inlet | place: Canada: British Columbia | collected...
TTAACCCTGAACTCGTGGGAAAGCTTGGAATTGATGAAAATTTTATCGGCTCACCACTAGGACTCTTAATAAATGAGAGCCAAATTAAATCCCCCCCACTATTTAATAAAGTTGCCCTGCTCATCGATAAACAGGGTCACGCTCATATTGACCATGTCAATTTACAAGCAGGACTAACAATTATTTTTCCAGATGATTCGGTCCTCTTGCTCTCCTCCAAGCAAAGAAATAAAATATTAAAGAATGAGGCAAGCTTCTTTGATCTTTTCTCCAAAAAGGAGTATTCGATTAAAGGTTTTATCGCCTACCGTTTTGTCGGGAACAAAATCATTGAAAAAATTGAAGAGCAGGAAAACCTGTGTATTTTGCCGATAGGAATCACTCTCTGCGTTCCCCGAGGCTCTCAGTGGGACAACTACTCAGCAGGGGATGAAGTCACATTTTCAATTCCCAGCTTGGAAGAATACGTCGAATCTGTCGAGGCGGGTCCACTCCTCGTAAAAAATGGTAGACAGGCGATTAATATGGAAAAAGAGGGTTGGACAACAGACTTTTCCATCGCCACTCAAGCAGCACGATTAGACTATATCAATATGAGAGGCCCCAAGTTAGGAGTTGGAATAACGTCTTCTGGCGAAATCATTATTGTCGCCATTAATGGAAGAATTCGAGAAAGTGTCGGAGCGACTCACGACGAATTGGCCAATATTCTAATTGATGAGGGATGCATGGAAGCGATGGGATTTGACCCTGGGGGTTCAGTTACGCTCTTGGTTGACGGAAAACAACTCAATATTTCCCCCTACAATCCCAATTACGAAGACAATATCTATTCTTTAGACCCAACGCCGAGAAAAGTAGGCAGCGCTGTCTTTGTTCTTAAAGATGAGAAGGACTAAATATGGGGTACGCGGGTACATATAGAATCGGCTACTCGCCTAAACAAAGTTTAGATTTTTTTTTGCCAAATTACAAAACGATACTGGGGCCCGCATGGAATGCTCAGCAATCCTTCTCTTTATTAAGTCATCGCCAAATTGATTAAGGTACGTGACCTAGTGAATCTAACACCATTCAAAGGGGCGTTAATTGAGCCTGAGCAATCGACCTATTGTTATTATTCCGCGTACTTGAGAATTTGAACCACAAAGTGCACCATTTAAGTTTTCAGGACGAACAGAAAGCGTTATTTCGTCATCAGAGAGCTTTTTTAATGAGACTACCAAGCTAGTGTTTTCTTTGCTTTGCTATAAATAATACGATGAGAATCTAATATTAATTTATCATAAATAAGAATTGAATATTTTGTAGAGTACATCATAACAATGGGTACCTATGTTAAATTACATAGGCACAATTTTTTATATGAGGTATCCGATGAAATTCTTTCTGTTTTCAATTTTTATTCTTATTGGTTTATCTTCTTTAAAAAATGCTTATAGCTTTACTCCTGCTGAATTAGTAACAGAATTTGAAAAATCTGTTAAAAATCGTGATCTGGAAACATATCGAGACCTCTTTGTTTATGATTACTATTTAAGAGATGGCGAATTCCCCTCTGTACAAGAGGAGTTGTATATAATTGAAGACTATTTTGACTGGATTTTTGATGGTAGAGAACTCAGAGACTTCCATATCGAAGAGTATAAACCTGAAATACAAGGTTTTGGCAAATATGCTGTTTTTGAGGTTCCTGTAGTCTTCACTCATGTAATACCTGAGTCAGATGAAGCTTCTTTTTCTCAACCAAGTGATGAAAAATGGCAATACTTCTTTAGGTTTAGTTGTGAATTTTATAATCATGAAGATTTACTCAGTTCTACAGGATGTCTTCTTTTTCATAAAGACCTTGTTGATCACAAGGTTCCAGTGGGCGAAGGCATTGATGGCAATTGGGGCCTCACAATGATCCCTAAAGGACTATAGTAGAAGAAAGGTACCCCTTTTCCCCTTTTTAAAACCCAAGGATATTTTTTAAACGATTTATGAGACCAGGCTTCTCTAATATTTGTGCTTGAGTTACAGCTGCACTCTCAGCTACTTCTCCAGCTGCACTCTCAGCTACTTCTTCAGCTGCGCTCTCAGCTGCTTCTCCAGCTGCGCTCTCAGCTGCTTCTTCAGTTACACTCTCAGCAACAGGATCTGGGACTTCTCCATGTTTATAAATTTTATTATTAGGTAGACGTTCAAAACCAGCTAGATCTAAGAATTCATCAATATCTCTACTTCTTCCCGATCTATCTTCAGCAACATACTCCATAAATGTCACGAACGATTTTTTATCTAGATTTTTTGAGATATGATCAGCTATCAGGGCAAGTGACGCCGTTCTTCCTGGAAGCTTAGAACTCAGAATAGCTCCAGAATATCTTACGGCCCTTCTCAATTCAGTATCACTGTACAAGTTTCTCAACATTAAAGATAACTTACCCTGAACAGGGCCAGTTAAAAAGGTGCTAGCAGCAGAAACAGCTTCCTCTACTGCAGCGGCACTTTGAGAAGCAGATTCACTAGCTCTCATTCTTAAAACCCTAGAGGCCATCAAATCACTATCTTCAACGACTGCTCCTCCGACATGTTTAAAGCCAAGAAGTTCTAAAACGACCTTAATATCCTCAAGCCTTCCCTTCCTTTCCTGAATAGTAAATTCCATAAATGTCACGAATGATTTTTTATCTAAATTAAATGAAAGATGTTCAACTATCTGCTCAAGTGACGCCGTTGTCCCAGGAAGCTCAGAATTTAAAATAGCTCCAGAATATCTTATGGCCCTTCTCAATTCTGAATCACTAAAAAGACTTTTTATTAGTAAACGAAATTTATTAGTCTCTGATGGTGCGAGAAATCTTTCAAAAGCGATAGTTGAGCGAAGAGGAATACCTGAAAACTGGATAGTACCATCAAGTTGATTTCCTTGAACCCTTGAAAATAGCTCACTAAAGTTAGCATCTAGGCTTCTAGAATCAATAACGCCTCCGACTCCTGCTCCTATAGCTGACATCAGAATTTCTGCCTGCATTACTTCCCAACACTGATCCAGCCGATCTTGCAATTGTACGTAAGATCTTTGGTTTATTGAATCAACTCCTGCATCTACACTAGAGGCCAGTGCAGCAGATGTGAATGCTGCGTCTTGAATTTGTTGACATTTTTTTGCGGTACCAATAATCGCGGGGGCATCAGCTAATAAAACAGGAATGGCCTGCTCAAAATAGAAGGCCATTCTCGCGGCTTGAACACCTCTATATCCCAGAATCCCACCTCGAATGGCGGAGCCTAATAAAGGACCACCTATTAGGCCAAGTGCCACGTCTCTAGAAATCTGTTCAATTGTTAAATATTTATCACACCAATTTGGAAGATGTGAGATGTGACAATTCGCCAGCTCTAACTGAGGGTTTTCTTCTATTACACTTGCCCCTTGGGTTAGCTCTAGCTCATGAAGAAGTGGAACCTTTTTTTTGCAATAACTCTCTTTTGCCTCAATTCCCAAGAAGTTTTTCTCAGAAGCTGCATAGGAGGCAATCTCAGAAGGATTTGCTAAAAGATCTTGAAGCTGATCACGCTTATTTTTAAGAGCTTCTTTTTGTCTTTGAAATATAGTTAGTAAATTTTCTTTCAAATCGAATTCGTCTATATCTGATTTTTCAAAGAACGCTATTGTAGGAAAAGAAATTTTTAATGCTTCCATAAAGGCCGTGAGCTTATTTTTTTTAGTATCCCAAAGCACATACTCTTGCCTATCTTTACATTGTCCCTTCTCAAGAATTTCTTGCGGGTCTTTTCTATAACAAGCTCTTAAAAATGAACTTATTGCAAGTGTGAGTTTGTAACGTTCCTTAAAAAGCTCTCTGTATGTGAATAGCGATCTCATATTTTGACGAACAAGAACTCTGTCTTCTTCCGATTCTTCACTCTCTTCACTAAGCACCCTCAAAAAACCATTGGTAATTGGTAAGGATGATTTGATTTCTTCAAGTCTATTTTCAGCGGCCTTCTCAATCCATAGCAGTTTTTCAACTATGACTTTGAGGCGATCCTTATTTCCATTTGCTATGAGAAAAATTTCACTTGGTATAGAAAATTGGGCCTCTGCCTGTTTTGATGCACATTCATAACTTGTATAACTTTTAATATTTGAGCGGCGACAGCTCTTGGCCTGATCTCCTGCCATTTTTTGTTTTAATAGAGTAAAGATAGAGTGATAGCCAAGAGGACCTAGAGCTATGAGAGCTTGCCTATCCCAGATACTTCTAGCAATGTCATTTTCCCAAACCTCAGCAACTTTTGTGGATGTTTCAATTGAGCTATTGGCGCTCAAGTCATCATGCATAAGACCAACCGCCATGCTAGGACTGCCACTGAAAATGCTAATTAAAATTCCCCACAAAATATTCATATTCTCTCCCATCATTTTCAAATTACTAGATCTATAACCATTGTAGAGATTTAGAAAAAAACTAGTCTTTAAAAAAATTAGAAGAATAACTATTTGAAAATACATTAAAATAAATAAATATTATTGAGAGATAGAACACTTTTAATTAGTACTAATGCGATCGCGATTATCCGACCAATAGACTCCGATAGTTGTTATTTAGCTTAATCTTACCGATAGGAAGTTGTGGAATTACGTTTAATCTCTCTATTAATCTTAGCTATTACCTGCAACTCACTATTTGCAGAAACCCTTATTTCTTGCAGAGGCCTTGGAGGAGCGCAACACATTGATGGAAGTTGTTATTGTGAAACGACGAAACAAGAACTTGATCTTTCTTCCAATGAATTTTGTTTTGAAAAGGCCATCTCACTTGTTTTCAAGGAAAATAAAAAAGGCGAGAATGTGATGTGTCCATCATCTACCTTTATTCCAACAGCTGATAGTTACTTGGTAGAACACGAACAGTTTTGCAAAAACCCCATGCCGTATCTTTGTTCTAGTTTATTTAACCCCAAAATAAATAAAATTGATCAAGCAAGGGAAGAGTTTACTAGACTTGAAGATGCCGTATTAAAATCACCTAGCTATATTGAATATAATCAAAAACACTACAAAGTAGACTCTTGTAGGGATTTAGAAGATTTGCAAGGGCAACAATATATTAAGTGTGTCAAATATTATAATGAATTACTTTCAGAAAAACTCTATACAGAAAAAAGAAAAGAGAAGGCTGAAATGCTTTTAGAGCATGCAAAAAGATTGATACTTTTTGAACTTTCTCAGAGAAAAATCCTAACTCAAAAACTTTCTATTGGGCAAGAGGATAAACAAAGGCGACTCGATGAGCTTGAGTATTTAGAAAAAGCTGTTTCCAGTATTAAACCCTATTTTGGAGTTATAGGATCGGACACTCAGGGAAATTCCATAGTATATGATTTGTATAGCAGCAATGCTCGTCATGAAAGTCAATATTTAGGAGGTGCTAAAAGAGGTTACCACAACTTAATTCCCCATGATGAAAATACTGTTTTCATTGCAGGGATGGTGACATTAGTAGATCATTCTCCGGACGAATTTTTGAGATTTCTAATTCATGAAGTTGCACATACAATTGACCCCAATAGGTTGTTGGTCGATGGACAAACAACCTACTCATTTCAAGAAGAAATTGCTTGTTTAATGCGTGAGGATACAATTGGTGCCAAAGTAGCTGACCTCAATTGTCTTCACATTAGTCTTGAAAAATATCAAGGTGAGGAAAGGGAGAGTATAAAAAGAGTGATGGTACATGCTAGAAAAAATCCATTTGGACATTTTATAGAGGCCCTACCTGCTGGAGTAAAATGTTCACAAGGTCAGATTGGAGAGAGTTTTTCTGATTACCTAGGCGCTAAAGCTATAACTAGAAGCCTTGCTTTGGACAAGGAGTACGATACTAATTTTGGGATACGAGAAATAAAGGGGTTAAACTATATAGACATAATGAGCCGTATTGATAAATACCCCCAACTAGGAAAACTTGGTCTCGCATTTTGTAATACAAATCCATCACAACAAGGACTTTCAAGAAATGACCACCATGGAGCAGCCTCCTTAGAAAGAGATCGCTTGAAACTTCTTTTTGCAGAACCTGAGATTCAGCAGATGAGTGGTTGCGACAACAGGTATGTGTTTGACGTAAAATCACTAAATGATCCAATCGTTAAAGGCAAGGTAGGCCGATGCTCAGAAAAACTCATTGGGGGGCGTTAGTTGAGCCTGAGCAATCGACCTATTTTTATTATTCCGTTGGGCATAAAACTTCATTAACATCTGCTTCAGGAAGGGGGATACACTCATATTTTTCAGAGGAGGCCGAGTAATATCGGTGATTTTCACCGTCATAACATTTGGCCACATCCTGTTTGCAGGTTTGGTATGTTTTGCACTCACCAGTTGCATCCCTAGAGACGCATTCTTCCACCGTAACAGTTTCCACACGTACTTGAGAATTTGAACCACAAAGTGCACCATTTAAGTTTTCAGGACGAACAGAAAGCGTTATTTCGTCATCAGAGAGCTTTTTTATTGAGACTACTAAGCTAGTACCTTTTGAATCTAAGCTGTCCAGAGCATTACAAAAAACCTCTATGTGCGGTTGATAATCATAAACAAGTTCCATTGTACTGATATCCACGACTTTGGCGTGAACAGCACCCATTAGTAATAATGAAGAAGTAAGTAGTTTAAAAGTTTTTCTCATCATGTCCTCCAACAATAAATTATCTCTGTATTTATTCATCTGATATCTATAGTGACAGGTCTGGGCAGCACATTGTTATGAAATAAATTGTAAGCTTATAGTGATCTCTTAGATAAAATAAAAGTTATTTAGCATTGACTGATTATTTCACTCAAGATCTGTTAACTCAACTCCGACATGTAAGCATGAACAAATTATCTTTAATCGAAATGATTAATGAGTTGATGGTTATTGCTCCAGAGGAAGCATTGATTTCAATTGAGTATTTGATTAAAAAATATGGGCTTGAAACAAAGAATGATCGCGCGCGAATATTTAGGTGGTTTCATGACCTTAAGCTTTCAGAAATTGGAATTAAGTTTTTTAGTATAAAAAAAAGTGATTGTCTTGATTACGATACAAATACAATTGAAGGGGAGAAACTATTCTATTTAATGAGCTATCTCAATTTGCGTGGAGCTGGCGATTTTGCTCTAAGCGTAGCAAAGAAAATGAAAGTTCACACGGCCGATGAATACCGTCTTCTTGGTGGAATCCATTTTACAAATTTATATTTTGAAGAGTCCATACCATATTTTGAAAAGGCACTAGAGCTTTACATCAAAAAAGATATTGTCATACCCTATGGATTTTTTAATCTCGTCAATGCTTTGATCTATACTCATCAATTTGAGAGGGCCCATCACTATTTAGAGTTTATGAAAAACAATAAAAAGATCACTCAAAGAAACAAATGGCATAGAGAGCAAATGGCAGTAATTGAATTATATAAGGGAAACTTCGAAAAATGTTATCAAATGCTTAAGGAATGCGAGCGCATTTGCAATATGACTGAAACAGAAGGTGAAGATCGCAGTACGGCCTATATTGATTCATTTATTTTCATTACAGCAGTAAAAACAAAAAGAATGAAAGAGGCCAAAAGATATTACATCAGAATCTATCGTGATTATTGTGACCAAATACAGTCAAGTTGGGTTACAGTCGGCGAATTATTTTATATTCTCTCTATGGTAAAGGATGAATTTTCAATACCAAATGGAAATTACAATTTTCTTAAGCTTCACCCGCGTGCCAATGAGCAAACAAATTCTCTTATTCCAGATTTGGGGAACTTCCCAGACGATATAGGAAATGAAAAAAGTGCTAGAATAAAAATTTATCAGGGAATAAATGAATATTCAATAAGTGGAAAACTTCACTATGGTATCCCCTTGGACTTAAAGTTAATTTCTCTTGTTATGAGATCTGACTGGGTTGGCATCACCGTAGGTCGAGTACTTGCCCATTTATGGCCCGACCAGCCTCTTAGTTACTTACATCTCAAAGAAAGGTTGATTCAGCTTATTCGCAGAATCAAAATAAAGCTTAAAATAGAAATTGTTCAAAAAGGTGTCGTTTTAACTTTAGCTCATCATTCAAAGAAAGAAATTTATGTGAATATTTGCCAAAAACGTTGTCTTTCATTTTTTAATGATCACATTGAATTTAAGCGCTTTGATATTGAAAAGCACTACTCTCTATCTCAAAGCCATAGCTGTAATCTTATTTCAATACTTCTTGAAACTGGAGTCATTGAAAAAGTGGGTGGTGGCCGAAATACCTTTTATCGCTATAAAAATTCTCAAGACTCTGAAAAATCAGCATGAATTTACCATGGTGAGATTACCCATTGCCAACATCTGTTCCAAGTTCTAAAGACAAAATCCTAAGACAAAGAAAAACTAACACAATAACTCCCTTATTCTTTTGGTTGTTGCTAGCGGTATTCCACAAAACCCAAAACTTCCTGCAGTAGTTAATTGGCACAATTGTCTAGACTAAACTGAGCTTGCAGTACTTTGGTTCCATCTTCAAGAAACATATGTTCACAATAATTTGATTTAATTTGAGTATCCACTTCTTGGTAGAGATCATTATACTTTGGTATAAAATAACAATTAAAGGATTCAGTGCTATTCGTGCCGTCATAATCATACTCAGTGGTTTGATAAGTTGTCATAGTGGTGTACTCTTCACTGTCAGTATAAAGAAAATTGGACAAATCGACTTGCACAGTGCCTTCAGGATATATTTTTTTATTATTTTCGTAATGTTTAAATTCAAAAACTCCTTTATCTACGATACAACTTTGATGTGTATTTGAATCGACAAAATTGACATATAGCCTAATATCTTTTGCAATATGTTCATCAACACAGGCAACTTGAGTAAGTAATAGAATTGATGGCAACATGGTAAACCTCCTTCAAGTTTGTAAAACCATAATGTTAATATATTTTAAATTAGCAATAATTGATGTTAAATAAATTGGAAGAATAGAAGGTAAATGATTACCTATTTAAAATTACACATAGATACTAATAAGTTACAATGCTGCCAAGAACGATTACAGCTACCAATAGTAAATTTTACATTAGGTTTAAGGAATGCGTGCCATGCTCTTTTGTTTTTGTCAAAAAGCGCCATACTCAAACGTGCTTCGACTGCGAGCTTCTTTTTTATATCTTTTGTAGACATTTTTCCATCTTGTAAAAGAAGGGAAAACTCTGAGAACCTTTCCTCGGTTTTCTGAAAAATTTGATATAATGGCACCAATTCCAACACCTCGAAAACCGAAGATGTCGAGTCCCTGGTCTATATCTGGATTTGCTGCAAAAATAGCAGTGCCAACGACTCCAACTCTATAACTTCCAAAGCCACTATCCCAAGATCCAATCACCTTTTTTCTATTTCTTCCAAAATTGGTCAATTCCTTTCTGCCGGAAACACTGACAGAACCTCCTAACCCCAAAGAAAATTCTCCATGAACTCCAATTACTGCGGGATACACTTTGCCATTAGTTCCTGTGCAAACTCCTATTTCTAATCCTCCCACTAATGACATCACAATTCCTAAACTCAGTTCTAAGGTTCCCAAATGGCAATAAATTCGTGGTGCATAGTAGTTGATCAAGGTTTTCGCAAATTGTTTTTCAAACTGACCAGTGGAAACAAATTCATCATACAAAGCATATTTTGCTTCATGAATACTGCGCCAATTTTTTGATTCTTTCACTATAAGACTCTTAGATTTTAAACTTTCCTTTATGCATTCATTATTTAATTTAACCAATACTTCCTTATTGTGCTGTTGGTTCCAACTAGATTGCAAAATATTCATTAGTTTCTTAATCGTTGGTAAATAATTGGGATGTATTTTGTCGTTAGTCTTCTTGCCTTTTATATTTCTATAAAAAGGTAAAAATCCTTCTTGTTCAACAATTCCCCGTACACATTTATTAATTTTATTTAGTGCTTTTTTATTTGCTATCTTTGAAAAAACTTGATTAGAAAGTAAAATGCACAATAGGATAACGCAGATTTTTTTCATAGACTGTTCTTTTCACAGTTGATAGTGACTTCTTGACCTAGTAATTTCATTTTGACCTCAAGGGCGGATTCCTTGGTAACTCTAATTTTGATTGTTGAATCTTCGAGTAGATCAGAATTTTCAATTTTATATAATTCGAATTCGTCGTTTGAAATGATCGTCCCATCGTTTTTAAATCTCCCATTTGTCAAATTGAGTTCTAATACCGATGAATGGCAGCTAGGAGTAGTATCAAATTTAATTTGGACATCTTCTTGAAGGGAAGTTTGAACAGTTGTTTTTTCATTCTCATTAATTTTCCATTCACCTTGAGGGTAGATGAATGTGAACTGGGTGACTTTATTAACTATTTTAGTTGTAATATTTAATATTCGAGGAGCACCCAGTATTGAATTTATCATTGCATCACCAGATGTGCAAAGTTTATAGTCCCCAGAAAGTTCAGGGCACGCTAGGGCGGACGTAGAGACGAAAAGTAATAGAATTCGGCATAAATGCATATATTCTCCTCAGATGTTCTATGGATTACTTATTACATAGTTAAAAAAATATTGCGAACCACCAATTATAATGTAGATCAAAATTACAAATTTCATTCTGTTTTGATAACAGTGTTACCTCTAGTATTTTAATTAGAATTAACTATTTTTTTGATCCTGAAAAATATTCTCAAAATTGACCATGACTATTTTCATTCTTTTATGTGGGAATGTTATCAATTATGAATCTCTTAAGGGAAAAGATTTTAAAAACTTCCAATAATTTTTATTAATTATATCAAGTCATGGTAATTTTGATTGAATTTAAAAAATATTCATCTGAAAAAGGAAAATATTATGAAGTTATTACTAATTCTTTTCGTAGCAGTTCTATTAAATATTAGTCGACCATTACTTGCCGATGATGACTTAGTCTATCAGCAGGATGAATTAAAGGATACTATTCAACGCTGCCTTGACTACCACAATGGTAATAACAACGGGTATAGCGAGTCAGAAGGAAAAGTTTTTTGTATAAATCTCGGAGATTTTTTTCTCTATGGAATAAATATTCGAAAGGATGGTGGACGTTATAAAAAATATTTTCTCGAATATATGAATGAAGTAGGGACCAGGGAATTCGATGAAATTGTAGCAATTATGATCAAATCCAAAATGGCATTAAAACAAAAGAAAAAGGTGTTTGGAAAGTATGACCGATTCTTTAGATTATTTTTTGATGTTAGGTATAATAGTAAAATTAGTCATTTAAAGGACCTAGTATTTTTCAAGAATACTCTAGAATTTAATAAATCAATTAATGATTTTACAATTGAACAAATCAAAGAAATTTATTCATTATTAACACAAGAAAATAATACTACAGAAGTTGTTCTTCAAAAGTTTAACTCAATTTTTCAATACGATGGCCCG
>Ga0257116_1002063_pt1 | contig 11467 bp, 9 predicted proteins | sample SI112_120mmetaG_FD_190150 | JGI IMG/M metagenome (GOLD analysis project Ga0257116, IMG submission 190150) | Marine microbial communities from Saanich Inlet, British Columbia, Canada - SI112_120m | ecosystem: Environmental > Aquatic > Marine > Inlet | place: Canada: British Columbia | collected...
CCGGTCATCAATTTGGTCATTTTGTCCCACAACTTGGGGATGGTAGGGCGATGCTTTTAGGGGAAGTCGTCGATCCTTTAGGGAAAAGATTTGATATTCAACTCAAAGGTTCAGGTCCTACTCCTTTTTCTCGAAATGGGGATGGCAAGTCTGCTATAGGGCCAGTCATAAGAGAATATATTGTTAGTGAGGCCATGTTTCACTTAGGTGTACCTACAACTAGAGCGCTCGCTGCTGTGGCCACTGGTGACTATGTGGATAGAGAAGAACCCCTTCCTGGAGCAGTCTTTACCAGAGTCGCCTCAAGTCATATTCGTATTGGGACATTTCAATATTTTGCCATAAGAGATGATCATGAGGGTCTACGTGCACTTCTTGATTATTCCATAAAAAGGCATTATCCAGAAATTATAGGGCCTTCAAATGCTCCTGTGCTATTTCTGGAGAAGGTGATAGAGGCCCAAACCACACTTGTCGCTAAATGGATGGGGGTTGGTTTTATTCACGGAGTTATGAACACAGATAATTCTTCAATTTCTGGGGAGACCATCGATTTTGGCCCCTGCGCTTTTATGGAAAATTTTAACTTTAATCGAGTCTTTAGCTATATTGATAGAAATGGCCGTTACTCCTATATGAATCAGGCCACTATTATTTATTGGAATCTCTCTAGGCTAGCTGATTGCTTAGTGCCTCTTGTGGATAGTGATGAAGATAAGGCAAAGGAAATTCTAGGCCGTGAGTTGGAAAAAATTCAAGACATATTTCTAGCAAAATGGATTTCTGAAATGGGAAGAAAACTTGGAATTTTAAATCCAACTAGCAGTGATCAAAAACTCATTACTGATTGGCTAGAATTACTCGAAGAGGGAGACCACGATTTTACTAATTCTTTTAGAGAACTTCTCGCACTTTTTATGGGTGAGAGCACGGCTTCAAGCATAGAAAAAACTGAGAAATTTAAAGAATTTGAAAAGTCTTGGAAAGAGAGGATTCAAAACCAGGCTTGTGGCCTTGATGAAGTTGTCACGCTAATGAATAGCAAAAATCCTATCTTTATCCCAAGAAATCACCTTGTGGAAAAGGCGATTCAGGGAGCTCAGAATGGAGATCTCAGTGTGTTTCACCAATTGAATGAATTGCTTCAAAATCCTTTTGAACAACAACCTAAATATGATCACTTCAAAGAACCAGCAGCTGTGGATCAAAGAGTTTGCACGACTTATTGTGGTACTTAATCTGTCTTGCGTAGCGATGTGTAGTTGATATAGAATAACCCATGGAAAATCTCACTCGCTACTTTGCCGAAAGGCGTCTTCTGGTTAATTTAACCATTGTTCTACTTTTCTTCTTGGGAATAAAATCCATGCTGGGCTCTCAAAAAGAGGGTTTCCCATCTGCTTCTCAGAATAAGGCGATGATCAGCACAATTTATCCAGGCGCCTCTGCTAAGGATGTGGAGCTCAATGTGACAGTTCCCATTGAAGATGAGCTACGCGATATAGCAAATGTTAAAGAAATTCTGTCCACTTCCTCTGAGGGAATGTCTAGTATAACCCTGGTCGCCGATGATGATCTGAGTGATAAGCAATTTGCAAAAGTTTACGATGAAATTGGAGATGCGCTGGCGAGGGTAAAAGATCTCCCCACTGAGCTGGATTCGCCGCCGTCTTATACCCAGTTTACCTCAGAAGATATGCCAGTTATTGAAATTGCCATTGAAGGAGCTGAAGGCGAGCTTCGAAAATTTGTTCCTTTCATTGTTAACGAGTTAAAGAGAAACCCAGGAATTTCAAAAATTGTAGAAGTTGGGTTTCCAGATGAAGAGATGGTGATTGAAGTCAATGCAAAAAAGATGAATCAGTATGAGGTTGATTTTAAATCCATAGTAGGTGCTCTTCGTTCAAGAAATATTGAGGGTAGTGGTGGAACTCTGGAATCTTATGTTGGTGAGAAAAAAATTGTCGCCTTTAATAAATTTAATACAGTAGAGGAAATTTTAAATACCAATATTAGGCGCTCTACCAGTGATCGTGGGGTCAAAGTTCGCGATGTGGCCGTGATTAGTACAACACCTAAAGATCTTAAACTTAAGGTTAGAAATAGCGGTAAGTTTGGAATCAGTTTAGTGGTAGTTAAAAAATCTAATGGAGACCTCCTCAATACTATTGATGAAATAAGAAAAGTAACTGAGAGTATTCAAAAGCCTGAGGGAGTATCAATAAGACTTCTCAATGATCAATCAGTTTTAACCCGTGATCGTCTCTCCCTTCTTTCTGGCAATGCACTGATTGGGATAGCGATGGTGGCAATTGTCTTATTCTTTGTATTAGGTGCCAAAACTGCTTTTTGGACCGCTTTTTCAATTCCTTTGACTTTGGCAGGAACCTTTATTTTTCTTCCCTATCTTGGAATTACAATTAACTCTATTAGCCTTGCTGGTTTTGTCCTAGTACTCGGGATGTTGGTTGACGACGCCATCGTTGTTGCCGAACAGGTGAATAATGAAAAAGAAAATGGGTTAAAAGGTGTTGAATCAGCTGTCGTGGCCGTAAGAAAAGTTTGGAGACCTATTTTAGGTGCCAGTATCACAACTGTACTTGCTTACTATCCCATCAGCCAAATGGGTGGCATGGCCGGAAAATTTGTTTGGATGATACCTACTGTCGTTGGGATTGCGCTAATCCTCTCACTATTTGATACCTATTTTCTTCTTCCCAATCACTTGGCCCATGGAAAACATGTGGAAGAAAAAAAGGGAGCAGGGCTATTAAAATTAGAAGGTTTTTATAGAAGCACTCTTAATTTGGCCATCAAGCTCCGCTATGCCATTATCAGTTTATTTGTAGTGGTACTTGTTTCGGCCGTATTTGTGGCCGCCAAGCATTTGAGAAAAGAGCCTTTTCCTCAAGACTCAGCGGAAGGCTTTACCATAGAGTTGACCGGAAAACCTGGTATCAGCATGGCGAAAGCGGAAGATAATTTAAAAATTTTGGAAAAACACTTGCTGGCCCTTCCTGATGGAGAGCTTTCTGGGATTTCATCAAGAATTGGAACTCAGTCCAAGAAATCATTTACAGAGAGGGGAACAGAGCCTCACCTGGGGATAATTTTTGTGTACCTAAAACCATTTAGTAAACGAAGTCGCATGGCCCAAGAGATTGTGGATGATCTTAAGGTGATGATGAAAGATGACTTAAAGAAACTGGAAGTGAGTGCTCTTTTTGAAATCATTCGTATTGGTCCTCCTGTGGGAAGACCTTTTGAAATTCGTGTCAGCTCCAGAAGTGATGAGCTGAGAAATGCAAAAGCGGCGGAAATTAAAAAGCGTCTTGGTGATTTAAAAGGGGTCTTAAATGTCGATGACGATCAGGTCTTTGGAAAAAAAGAGCTTAACCTAATTCTCGATTATGATCATCTCAGCATGGTGGGTCTTACTGTGGAAGATGTTCTCCAGACCATTCGCTTGGCCTTTGACGGTCAAGTGGTCACCGACTATGTAGAGAATAACAGGCCCATTGATATACGTGTGCGACTTGATAGTGAGGGTAGGGGAGACCCTGAGTTTATTCGAACTCTAAAAGTCATCAATCGCTCAGGAAATATTATCCCTCTACAAAAGGTAACTTCATTTAGTGAGAGGGTAAGTTTATCACAAATTAAACACATCGGAGGTGACCGCACTACAGTGGTTTTTGGACAGCTTGATAAGGTTAATCAAACGCCTGCAAGCATTCTAACTTTTGCCAAAAAAGAATTTCCTTCAACTAAAGAAGTTCAAGTGAGTTTTGCAGGCGAGCCCATTGAAAACCAGAAGATCTTTGGAAGTCTGGGGATGGCCGCCATCTCTGCTATTTTTGCCGTCTTTATTGTTATCGCCATTATTTTGAATTCTTTGATAAAACCTCTTATTGTCATGAGCGCAGTACCTTTTGGTGCTGTAGGGATAGTACTGGCAGTTTGGGCCCACGGTATGCCACTTTCCATGTTTGTGATCATTTCTTTAATTGGTCTTTCGGGAATTATTGTCAATGATTCTCTCGTTATGGTTTTTACTATTAGTGAGCTTATCTCTAAAGCAGAGTTTCATATTGAAAAAATTATCGATGGAGCAGTGACAAGGCTTCGCCCTGTACTTCTCACTTCAATAACAACAATTCTTGGGCTCTTACCTACGGCCTACGGTTTTGGAGGTTCAGACCCTTTCATTAGTCCAATGTGTTTGGCCTTAATGTATGGACTACTTTTTGGAACCTTGGTGACATTGATACTCGTGCCAATTCTCTATAGCATTGGCAATGATTTTTCTAAAAAACCAGTGGGTCTCTAAAAGACCCACTGTAATGAAAGCAAGGACTAGTAGTTGCTGCCAAAGTGCTCGAGAGGCATTCCGTGTTGGAATAAATCTACCGAGGATACCCCTATGATCTCTTTTCCTTTGGCCATACCTACAATCATAAGGTCTAGCTTTTTGTCATAGAGCTTTTTAATTGATTTAGTTAAGCTATCTACTTTAGCTTGGTTGAATTTTTCCCCAACCATTGCATTAAAGAGAACGACTTTCGACTTTCTTATGTCCACATTGATTTTGCTGACATCTTTCATAATGCTAGCGTGTAGATCAAGAAAGCTTTCACGCTGAGACTTAGTCAGATTTGTTGAGTTTTCCAGGATACTGCGTGTCCTATCAATCATCTCTGCTCTACTTACGACGCCTTTGATTGATTCTTTCTCGCTTTCAATCTCTTTATTCGTTGTTGAACTACAAGAAAAGGCAAATGCCATAATTAAAAAAAATCCAAATAATCTCTTCATAACAGGCTCCAGTTTTATCGTTTGCATCTGGGGTCAATCTCATTATCGAACCCATTCTCTCTCTAATTTATTTTCTAACTCAATTAAATTATAGGACGATAATTTAGAAGATTTATGAGCTTAATCAGACAAAAGGTTTAGATTAATAGGACAAAAGGTGTAGTTGAAGAGACAGTTGGGTGCTGCAATTGATCAATCCTTAATTTTTCTTATGTATTTCAGGTGGTTTCCATTTTGTTTTTAAAAGGTAGTCCATAACAGGAATTGTTAAATTAAAATTCCAACTATTCATTTTTGTCTTTTGGTGATGGAGGGTGTGGTATTTTTTTAAAAAATAGAGCCAGTTTATTGAATCGAGAAAGCTCTTTGACTTTAAATGATAATAAAAATGAGGCCATTCATAAAATAAGTAATAAGAGGTCGCGCTAATAAAAAAAAGTTCTCCAATATTTTGGCCTATCAATAACTTTAAAATAAAAAACATAGGAAGCGCAAAACCACCTAAGAAAAATAATTAGAGTGGTCTTCCCAGTATTGTTCTCGAAATGGGCCTACGCTACTGCGACTCAACTATTGTTTACTTTTCGGATCGAAACACCAAACTCTCACACTTAAACCATTAGGTGTTTGAAATTTTGCATCGTAAAGAGGATAGTCTGGAACATCCATTGATACTTCTTTTGTAAGCTCAATTCCTCTGTCACTAAGCTTTTTTGCGGTCTCAAAAATATCAGCTAGCATAAACTCTATTGTTATGGCATCGGCAGGAGTGGCACTTTCATTTTCTTTAGGTTTTCTGACAGAAAAGAAACATTCTTTTTTTGGTCCCATTAACATGGCATAGTCTTCAGAGATACTATTGCAATCAAATCCTAGTACATCGATAAAAAAACCAACTTCTGCTTCAAAATCATTTACTTTATATTCTATTGTTTGGTTCCAGCAACTGCCGAATTCAAAAGCAAACTCATTTTTTCCAGTTTCCCACTTGTCCCAATCTTTCTCGGTTTTTGCATTGACGGCAAATTCGACTCATTTTTGTCCCCAAGTTTTGGCGTTCTCGTTGGCTGTATTTTCCATTATTTGACTCCTAGTTAGTTTAAATATTTCCTAACAAGGCGAAAAGTCATTTGCAAGCGGGTTTAATGTAAATTGTCTGACTTAATGTTCTTTGCGGTAGTGGATTAGAACAGAGGGGTTAAGGTAAACACTTCCTCTGCGGTAGTTGATTAATTTTTTTCTCATTAAATTTTTAAGCGAGTAGGAAAACTCAATATCTTCAAGGTAGTAGTGAGGATATTTCTTCCAAAGTGTCTTCAGCTCATGGTGAAGTTTTGCCTCATTTATCCTAAATTTTCCAAGATCTCTCATGTGGAAAAGCATGAAGCACTCATTTTTATCTACTTCTATATCCAGCTCTTCTAGGATGGTACTGAGGGCGGCCACTCCAGACTCATATTTTGTATCTTTACCTAGCTCATTGATAAAAGGTGAAAAACCCTTAAATAATTTGTCGACACTGAATATTACACTTTCAAATCTAAACTCATCGACAGTAGCGAAACTTTTACTTTTGTAGATACATTTACTCAAAAGCTTCGAAAATAACTCTTTTTTCTGAGTGAAGCTTTTTTCTACAATATCATCAATTACTTCTTGCATAAGTAGGCCCTAAGGGAGTTCGCAATCTATTTAAACCTATTGACCATAGACTTAGCACATTTAGCAAGTCTTCTATAATATATTCTTTAAAAGATTAGGTACTATCTATTTGAAATCAGATGATTTCACCCCAGATCCTGGGGCGAGAGGAAAAGTTTATGGCCAGCTTTTCTTATTGAGGAAAGTGAACTAGAAGAAATCCATGGAAAACGAGATTCAGAAAGCACAAATCATCAAACTAACCGTCAAACCCGCTGATAATGGCAGACTTATAGTCGATGTTCTGGCCGAAAATTCGGGCCTTTCAAAATCGCTCATCAAAAAATTGATGATGTTTGGCGCTGTTTTTCAAACCTACAAAAATGTTAGAAAACGGGTCAGAAAAGCAAAGATGACTCTTAGGGGTGGTGACCAGCTTGAATGCTATTTTGATCCCAAGATCGATTTAAATCAAAGCTATGAATTTAAAGCACTCCATCAAACAAAGCACTACGGTGTTTATCACAAACCAGCTGGGGCCATGAGTGAAGGTTCAAACTATGGGGACGGGGTAAGTCTACTTCGTTTTGTTGAAAAAAATAAGAGATTCGCCCACATGGTCAATCGTTTAGATAAAGAAGTGGAAGGACTTGTGGTCATAGCTTATGACTCCAAAACTCAAAACTTACTTCAATCAATGTGGCGCCAAGATGTGACTAAGAAATATCAGGCCATCGTTCTAGGTGAAATCGAAGGCAGCGCAGAGTTCAATCTTCCTATAAATGACAAGTTTTCCTTAACTCGCTATCAATGTGTAAAAACTCATTTTGGGGAAAGCTATATGGACCTAAGCCTTGCTACTGAGAGGAAAAATCAAGTCAGAATCCATTTTTCTCATGCAGGTTATCCTGTAATAGGGGATCCTAAATATGGTGAAAATAATAAGAACCGAGAAGGATTACAACTTGTTTCCTATCTTCTCGAGTTTGTTGATCCCTATACAAAGCAAACCGTCGAGGTATTGTTACCTAAGGATAGGCTCTTATTTGAATTTTAAGTAAAGGCCCAATGGTTGGGCCTTCCAGAAAAAAACTATTGATCTAATTGAACTTTGATATGTTGAGCGTTGAACTCAAGGTAGAGAAGCTTCGCCTCTTTCGCAACATTGCTTTGACTCAGACTTAAGCTCATTACTCTGGGCACAGGCTCTTTGTCATTGCAGTACATTTTCGTTGAAGCGTAACTAAATTTGACTGTGCATCTATAGGCCAAATTTTTCATCACTCTGTCATCTTTGCAGTTCTCTGCCACAAGAAGTGATGGCCTGATACTATTGCAAGAGTCACCCAAAACTGTCACATAGAGTTTGTCACCAACTGAAAAGGCGCTAAAGTCAGTTGACGCAGCTGCTAAGCTGACTGCTGATAGTGATAGAAGTAAAACTAACATTTTCATAAATTTCTCCGAATTTTGTTCTTTTTATTAAAGACATCCCGGGTTTGATATATCCGCTGAGTTGCATGGTGGCAAGAAGACTTACTATTAAATAAATTTAATGAAGTGATAGGGCCATTACACGAGCTTTCATGTTTAGCATTTATGGCCAACTCCGATACCTTATTATGAGTAAAAAGAAAGTTAAAACAGATTCTATTGAGGAAATTGAAAGTCGTATCGATACCTTTGAAGATCCTGTGAATTTGATTAAACAATTTATAAAAGATCACTATACCGATTCTTTTGAAGACATTGAGAGACTTTTTAATTGGCATAAACGAACAAAAAATATCAAACAGGGATTGAAAGTCCTCGACATCCATAAATTTCCATCAGGTGAGATTGATACTTCGTTCTCTCTTGGGCAACGTGCATTCTATGCATCTGTTTTGCTAAATATGAGAGGAGCGGGAAGCTTCGCTGTGAGACTTTTAGAAGGGGCAAGTATTTCAAGGCCTAGTGAGTTTCATTACTTGGGAGGCGTTTATTTTACCAATGGATATTTTGAGAAGGGGATAGAGCTTTATAAAAAGGCATTGGGAGACTTGAGTTGTGAGTCCTATAAAAAAAGAAGAGTTTGCTTCCACAACATCATACTTGGGCATATTTACTTAGGAGAACACTCCAAGGCCTGCGAATATATTGAAATTCTTGCTGGATTTGATGATGAAATTGCCAAATCAAAAATCAATTTTTGGCGAGGCCTTAATGAGTCCATGAAAGGGGATTTTCAAAAGGGACTTACATATTTTGAAAGTCAGCGCCAAGCTAAAAGTACTTTAGGTAAAAAGTTTTTAAAGACTGCTATGTTTACTGGATTTTACTTATACACAAAGCTAAAACTAGGCATTTTTGATCAAAGTGAAAATGAGATGGAGGAGTATCTTGAATTAGAGTTTAGGCAGCTGGAAAATGGGTTCTCTAGAGTTGAATCATTTATTTTCATATTAGACTTTCTTAGAAAAGAATATATTTTTGATAAAAAATTGATTAGTGCAGTTGATTGTTATCCGAGTACAGATTTTTACAACTACCACTTTAGAAATTTAAAAAGTCTGATGTCCATTGGAAACCCAGATCAATGTGAGATTTCAATATATCTAGCAAAGGGTGAATTTATAGAGCGGGGAGTCCCATCTCATTTTCTTCCTAAGGAGGTAGAACTTCTGAGCTACATAAGAAGGGCCGGAGTGCTAGGAATTTCAAAGGTTAGGCTTTTTGAGCTTTTATGGAGTGATGATATTTGCGGACATTTCCTTCACGGCGATCGTCTCCGGAAACTATTTAAAAGAGTTGAGTCTAAACTGGGAATAAAAATTGAAGCGCAAGGCGAATGGGTTAAGATGTGTGAGAAAGAGCAAAACAAAATTTTTGTTAGCTGGGACGAAAGTGACAGTGTTCCACTTTTCTTGAATGACTTGGATAGTTTTGAATTATCTGAATTAATGAGTTTTTATCATATTAAAAAAAGTAGCGCCTACAAATTGATCAGTACATGGAGTGAGACAGGCTTGATCGTTAAAGCTCTCTATCAAAATAAAACAATATTTCGAGTTGTAAGGGATGAAAGAATCTCATCTTGATAATTTATCTGCACTGCACAGCTTGCCAATCAATCACTATATTTTTGTCGAATCCAGAGGTTTTATGTTAAAAATAGAAAAAAGGATTAGATCATGTCTCAATTTAATGAGCTTTTAGAAAAAGCTAAAAATATGCCTCAGCGCCAAAGGCTCTTATTTCTCTTTGCCAAGTCTACAGATATGCTTGATAACTCAAAAAATAGTCATCACAGTGGAACTATTGACCCTGTGATGTGTGTGGATAAGCGCCCTGAAGAGCTGACTGATTTTAGTGCCCTTGTTGATGAGGCTGATGGTTTGACCAAGAGCTGGAATTTTATATTCGTCTCCTCCTTGAGTGGAAAAGAGGGAAATGATCCTTCAAATGAAGAAGTTGATCTCTACCTTCAAAGAATGAGTAATGGGCTGGCTTATGGAGAGGACTTATCAAAGTATCTTGTTTGGAATCGTCAGGAACAGGTCATTTTAATTAGCTAGAATTTATTTTCCTCTTCGCTTCATTCTTAAATAGCACTTTATAAGCCTTGCCATGGCCGTTTGTGATCTGGCCCGAAGAGGTTCACTTGCTGGGTCTACTAGCTCAATACCCTCAAATGCTTTATGAATATCAAACCCCTCAGGATCTCTTGCAAACTCTTCTAAGACTCTGGCCAGTGGTTCAATCAAATCATCATCTATATAGAGGTTTAGATGTCCTCGACCTTTGAGCAGTACAACTTTGGCGGTTGTATTTGGATTTTCGCTGGTTATGACATCAGCTAAGTGTTGAGCATGTGCTCCTGGAGTTACTCCGTCACCTGTACTACTTATGAACATTATAGGTTTACCTTGTTGGGCCAATACTTTTAGTGCCTCATGCAGGACTTCGGAGCTTTCGTCAGCGTAGGCGAACATTTCAATAAAATCTTTTATTATATCTGGATGAAGTCTGGTTCCGGCACCTTTTTCTCCAAATTCAATTACTGCTACACCTCTCATACCTCTAAAATCAGCAATTGATTTGGGAAAGAGCTGGGCACCAAGTTGCCCAAGAAACTCTCGCATTATGAGCTCACTTTTAGTAAGCGGTCTATTACTCCTTACTATCTCAGTTGCGGATTGTTCACTTACCAATCGCAGTCCCCAGAGTTCCTCTTTTTCTAGTAGTGGAAGAGCTGCTATAGCGGCTGCCTTCATGCGTTTGGGAGCGTATGCGGGGTCCCACATTCCCATTGGAATATAGGCGCTGACATATTGATTTCTTAAACGAGCAAGTTCAGGATTGGCCCTGAATTCTCCGTTAGGTAGTTTTTCTATCCCTCCCCCCCAAACGACTATGGTTCGAGCGCCGAGAGAGTGGCCAACTAGCTGGACTTTTCCGCCTTTTAAGTATTTTTCGCTTATATACGGAACAGCAGCACTGAGATCATCTTGTCCAATGGTGTGCATGCCATATTTTCTGTGACCTGTTGAGGTTAATTGCCCATCAGTAACTCCACGCCTTGCATCCTCTGGGTCAACGGCCATCATCTCTCCCGAGCCATGGCCTGTGGTGTTCATGGAAAAGGCATAGCGACTTTTGCTATTGCAAGCAGCTCGCTTTAATTTTTGAAATGTCCACATAACGGCCGTAGTTCCTGGAACGGCAAAGATTGGATCAGCTAGCGAGGTTCCAGGAGAGTTACATTTGTAAATGGTAATAGGGATTCGAATGCCTTGTGCATTTGTCACAAAATCGTGAATAATTTCCACTTCCTGTGAATAGACATTCACAGACCAGAAAACTAAAAAGAATATGACTAAAAAAAGTTGCTTTACCACCCTGACTGATCGAAATAGTAGGGGTTATTCTTTAAAGCTTGACCTTGGCGCTCGGTTAGTGGGATACCCAGCGAGTGACGTCCAGTTAAAGTTCATTTCCTTATGCTGTGATTTTTAATACAATCTAATAC
>Ga0257116_1002074_pt1 | contig 11439 bp, 6 predicted proteins | sample SI112_120mmetaG_FD_190150 | JGI IMG/M metagenome (GOLD analysis project Ga0257116, IMG submission 190150) | Marine microbial communities from Saanich Inlet, British Columbia, Canada - SI112_120m | ecosystem: Environmental > Aquatic > Marine > Inlet | place: Canada: British Columbia | collected...
TAGTAATATGAATTTCAACAGATATACTTAGCCAAAAGAATGAATACTGCCATTATATTAGCTGCTGGACAAGGCACTCGCATGAACTCTCAGACGGCCAAAGTTCTTCACAAAGTCGGCAACAAGAGTCTTCTTCAGCATGTCATTGATGCATCTCACCCTCTAGTCAATTCCATTAACATAATTATTGGGCATCACTCAGAATCTGTCAAAAAAACAACTTCAAATGATGACATTAACTGGGTTAATCAAAAAGAGCAACTTGGAACAGGTCACGCTGTTCAACAGGCAATTCCTCATATCAATGACAACTCAATCTGTTTAATTTTATATGGTGATGTTCCACTTATAAAAACTGAAACGCTCGAAAAGTTAATCCACAAAGCAAAGCCTTCTGGTTTCTCTCTTTTAAGTGTGGAATTAGAAGACCCATTTGGCTATGGTCGAATTATTAGAGACTCTAAGAATGTAATTCAGGCAATAATTGAACAAAAGGATGCAAACAAAGACCAAATTAAAATCACAGAGATTAATACTGGAATCATGGCTATAAGAGGCTCACTTCTGAAGAAGTACTTATCTCAATTAGAACCTAACAATTCTCAAGGCGAGCTCTATCTGACTGATATTGTTGAAAAAGCAGTTAAAGATAATGTTAATATTGCTTCATTTATATGTGAAAGTGTGACAGAGGTAATGGGAATTAACGACAAAAATCAATTGTCACAAGCCGAAAGAGCTTACCAACAAAATAAAGCTAGTGATTTAATGACAAAAGGTCTAACCATCATGGATCCAGAACGATTTGATTGTCGAGGTGATTTGAGCTTTGGAGATGACTGCGTTATTGATGTGAATGTTGTATTTGAAGGTAATAATGATTTAGGTAAAAATGTATTAATTTCGCCTAACTGTATCATAAAAGACTCTAAGATCGGTGATAATACTCATATATTCCCAAATTCAATTATTGAAAATGCGAGCATTGGATCGAATACTACGATTGGTCCTTTCGCAAGAATTCGTCCTCAAACAAAGATAGGTAATCATTCAAAAATTGGTAACTTTGTTGAAGTTAAAAAATCATCCATTGAGAATAATTCAAAAGTCTCACATTTAAGCTACATTGGCGATAGCAAAATAGGGAGCGAAGTAAATGTTGGGGCGGGTGTGATTACATGTAACTATGATGGTGTTAATAAATATCAAACAGAGATTAAAGATGGTGCTTTTGTAGGCTCCAATAGTCAGTTAGTCGCCCCAGTCACTATCGGAAAGAATGCAACAATTGGTGCTGGCTCGACTATAACTCAAAATACGCCAGACGGTCAACTCACGCTCAGTCGTAATAAGCAATCGACTATCAGTAAATGGAAACGCCCTCTCAAGAAATAATATCTATCTCATAAAGGATGCATCTGAATGTTTAATCTGCCAAAAAATGTATGGATACTGACGGCTTGTCAATCTTTGTTTATGTCCCTCAGTGTCTTTATTGTCTTTGTTGCAGGCATTATTGGAAGTAATCTTTCACCATTAAAAAGCCTGTCTACTTTGCCTGTCGCGACTATTGTTGTAGGAACTGCGGTCAGTGTTATTCCAGTGATAAGACTTATGTCCATATTTGGTAGAAAAAAGGTTTTTCTGAGCGCCTGCCTTTATACAATTTTAATGATTGCCCTTTGCATCTTGTCAATCACCAAAGAAATGTTTTTTCTTTTTAGCTTTTCTAGCTTCTGCCTTGGCGCAAGTGTTGCAACCATGATGCAATTTCGTTTTGCTGCAATTGAGAGTGTTGAACCTGAAAAGAGACCATCAGCTACTGCAGTTGTCCTGCTTGGTGGATTAATTTCAGCCTTCCTTGGAACCGAAGTTGCAACTATAGGGAAAAATTATTTTGACACTGACTTTGTGGGATCTTTCGTTTTGCTGGCCCTTCTATTTGTAATTGCATTCGTTTTGATGACTTTTTTTAAGCCGGCTGTAAAGTTTAAAGAGCAAGTAGATGAGTCAAAAAGATCATTAGTCGAGATTGTCAAACAAGGATCTTTTATAGTCGCTGTATGTGCAGCTACCACTGGATATGTCGTCATGAGTTTCATCATGACCGCTACACCTGTGAGTATGCATGTCATGGATGGTCACTCACTTCACCATACTAAGATAGTTCTCCAGAGTCATGTCATTGCAATGTTTCTTCCTTCCCTATTCACAGCAATCATTGTAAGATATATAGGCTTAACTCGTATGATGCTTTTGGGAATTTTATTATTCTTTATATCTATAATCATTGCCTTTGCGAGCCATTCGCTTACTAATTATTGGTGGTCTTTGGTGCTTCTTGGCCTAGGGTGGAATTTTCTATTTATTGGTGGTACAAATTTACTGCCAAGATCTTACAATGAGAACGAAAAGTTTAAAGTTCAATCTATCAATGATTTTCTAGTATTCGGTCTGCAAGCACTTGCTGCACTCTCCGCAGGATGGTTTGTATTTAATTTTAGCTGGGAGGTTGTTCTTCTTTCAGTTATCCCATTACTTCTTATGCAATTGGCTCTTCTATTATGGTGGTTAAAGAAGAATGGTTAATTCAAATCAGTTTTTTTCTACTATAATTCACCATAATATTTGTGGAGTTATTCATGTTTGAGGTTAAGCCACTCACACCCTCAATTGGAGCTGAGATTTCAGGTGTATCACTTAACAATGGGTTAAATAACGATACGGTTGAGAAGATATATAATTCTCTAATTAAACATCAAGTCATTTTTTTTAGAAATCAAAAGCTTTCGCCTGAGTCACATATAAAATTAGCAGAAAGTCTTGGAGAAATCGATCCAGGACACCCCGTTTATCCTCATGTTGATGGTTATCAAAGTATTGTTTTACTGAGAAATGATGCAGATAATAAACCTGATACTGCCGACTGGCATAAAGATTTGACTTTTAAATCAAACCCTCCTTTTGCAAGCATACTGCATGGCGTGAAGGTTCCTAAGTTCGGTGGTGATACACTTTGGGCAAGTATGAGTGCAGCATATGATCAGTTGCCAGAGGGTTGGAAGGAGTACCTAGAAGACCTTGAGGCCATTCATGATATGGGTACATTTCGCAATGATTACTATAAAGAAGGTGGCATTGAGTCAATTAATAATGCTCTCAAAACTGTTGGATCAGCTGTCCACAAGGTCATTGAGACTCACCCTATTTCTGGCCTTAAATATATTAATGTCAATCAGTCCTTTACACGAAATATCGTTAATGAAAATCAGGGCCCGAGTGACCATGTGTTACAGTTTTTATATCAACATATTAATAAACCTGAGTACCAAGTAAGGTTTCACTGGGAAGATAATTCTGTTGCCATTTGGGACAATCGAATAACCCAGCATTATGCAGTATGCGACTACTTACCTGAATTCAGGCATATGCAACGAATCACCGTTATTAACGATAAAAGGGATAAATCTTAAATTACCAGTTACCCTAGCTTAAATGTGAGAAGCCTTGTTTTAAATCCTCAATAAGCTCGTTTGTATCTTCAAGCCCTATACTCAGACGAATTACATGTTTGCCATCATGGACCCATTGACCATCTCTCTTATATGGTCTAGCAGTTAGCAAGCTTTTATAGCCGCCCCAGCTAAAACCAAGAGCAAACATTTCAAGTGAATTAACAAATAGAGCAATTTTCTCTGCACTATAAGACTCTTTGAAGGTAAATGAAAATAAGCCTGATGATCCTGAAAAATCTCTCTTCCATAATGCATGTTGAGGGTGTGACTCTAGGCCAGGATGAATCACACAATCTACTATATCTTGCTCATCAAGCCACCTAGCAACCTCATTTGCCGACCTCTCATGAGCCTCCAATCGAACCTTAAGAGTTCTAAGACCCCTAAGCGCAACATAACAGTCTTGAGGATTTGTGTAATTCTCAACAGTCTTAAAGTAATCTGCAAATTCGTCAGCATAATCTTTATTCACCGTTGCGCAGCCCATTAGCATATCTGAGTGACCACATATATATTTAGTGACTGATTGAATTACAATATCAGCCCCTAGATCAAGAGGCTTTAGATACAAAGGAGTGGCCCAGGTGCTGTCAATGATAGTCATAATGCCCGCTTTTTTTGCAACCTTTACTACTTCTAAAATATCTTGCATTTCAAATGTATTCGAACCTGGAGACTCTAGAAATATTAGCCTAGTCTCTTTGGTAATATAGCTACTAATTTCAGATCCAATATCTGATGGAATATGCGTTGTTTTTACATCATATTTAGAAAGAACCTTATGACAAAACCTTGAGGTTGGGCCATACACATTATCACAGACTAAAACCTCATCACCACTTTGAGTAAAAGCCATCAAAGTACTTGTTATTGCATTAATCCCTGACGGAAATGCATAGGTCCTATGACCATTCTCAAGCTTACATATTGCCTCTTCAAAGGTTTTTTGAGTAGACAGACCATGTGTTCCATAATCTACACCTGGATAATTGCCCTCTTGGGCTAGCTGCATATCCTCAAAATTATTGAACAGTACTGTGGAGCCACTTTGAACGTCTGGATTCACAGTTCGTATTTCACGATCACCATACTTCTGGGTATAGTCTATCCAGCCAACATCATTACTTCGCTTTGACATATATATAATTATTATAAGAATTGGATGCCATCATAGGAGGAATTGAAACCTTTGTCCAGCAATTTTTTTTATAGATAGCTTCATATAAATATTAACTGGCTAGCTGCTGGACAGTAGAGTGCCGATTTTGATGGAAGCTGAAAAAATTCTTCAAGAATACCCTTGTAGTTTTCAATTTGCCCCTGGTGAGCATTTTTTTGCCTCTCAATAAATGCATTAATATTTTCACCATCATGAATAGAGGCAGTTTTAAAGTCTATAATCCACAAAACTCCATCCTCAACAAATAATCGATCAACAATAATAGTTTGGGTTGAGTCACTAAATTCTGACTCAACTTCCGTTGACTCTCTATACTTAAAAATCCACTCAAAGTTTTTATCACGCTTCGTATTTTTTAGAAGGCTTAAAATTGTATCAGACAAAGAATAGAGTAATCTTGATGGCACTCCCCTCTCTCTAAGCATTGTTTCAATACTTAGAGATGATGGATTAAATTCAGCGTGCTCCAGATAGAAGTGAACAATAGTGCCTAGAGCACCTTGATAAATTAAATCAAATGTTTTTGGAGAGTTATTTAAACCATCTATATAGTTTTTTTGCTTTCTATGTAGAGGTGGCATTAAGTTTTTGTTACGCAGAATTTTTGGAGGTTTTTCTATTTCTAAACTAGATACATTTTGACTATTTATTTGAATAACATTGTCCTCATAGTAGCCACTTAGTAATGATAGAAATGAACCCGTTGTAGGCTTTCCACTTTTTGATAAAGCACCCAATAAATGGACTTCTTGTTTGGCCCTACTCATTGCAACATAAAGGAGTCTCATTAACTCAAAGTGTGATTGTTGTTGTTTTAAATACTGCAAGTATAGATATGTCTCACTCTCGCTCTCTTCAGATGTCGGCTTTATAGGAGCCAATAAGACCTTATTATTTGAGAACTCTTGAATTTGCATTAATGGAAGGTTGTCATTCCTGCCCTTTTTGCCTAAACCAGGAATAAGGACTATATCAAATTCCAAACCCTTGGCTTGGTGAATAGTCATTAATTTTAAATTTGAACTTCTTGATGGTGCATATAAATCTTGGAGCATTGACTCAATCGTTTTGATATTCAAAACTTGATTGGACTCACAATGATTAAGTAGTTTAAGAAACTGGGTTTTAATATTTTTTTCTTGCTCTTCTAAATAATGGTCTTTACAAAGCATTTCTAATACAAATGAAAAACGCTCAACAAAGGTAAATTGACCCTCAGAAAAAATGGCTTCTTTCGTAGCCAGGAAAATGTGTTGTGCCCTTTTAATCCCATCAGCACTCAGATTTTGAACTGACTCTACATTCATTAATTGATTAAAAATGGTTTGATGTGATATCTTACTAAGCGCTAGTAAGTCTTTTAGTTTCAGGCCACACCATGGAGCCCTGAGGATTGAAAGCCATGCTAGCTTATCACTCAAACTAAGTAGAGCCCTTGTTAAACTTAATAAGTCCCTAGTAAAAAGATTGGATCTAAGGGACTCAGTCTTTAATGATTCAAAATTTATATTATTTTTTTGAAGTACTGAACTCACGCGGCTTAAATGAGATCTTGATCTGACAAGAACAGCTATTTCCTTCTCTTTATTTCTAAGAAGAGATTGTTTAATAATTTTTACTATCTCTTCTGCTTCTTCTTGATCCTGATTTGGACCAAATGCATAAAAGGATATAGCATTATTTTTCTCTTCTTTCGAAAATGGAGTAGATTTTGAGTAATGAATAGAACCAAGAATTAAATTATCTTCATTTGGAAAGATGTTAGCAAAAATCTCATTATTTTCTCTAACAATACTCTGAGTTGATCTAAAGTTAGTGCTTAAAACAAGGGGTTTAATGTCAAGGTTCGCAATACCACTTCTGACGACCTCAAGAAATATTCCAACTTGTGACTCTCTAAACTTATAGATAGACTGCATTGGGTCACCAACAAAAAAAATGGTTTTACCGTCATCCTGCTGCCAACCTTCAACAAGCTTTTGAATTAAATTTAATTGTGAATAAGAAGTATCTTGAAACTCATCAATAAGGACATGTTTAATTTGATAGTCTAGTAACAAAGCGATGTCAGTTAATTCCTCTCGAGTATCAAGCGCATTTATCGCCTGCAAACTGACTTCAGAGAAATCTTGAAGGCCTTTTTCATCAAAAATAACTTTAAGCTCTGCAACGCTCAACCTTAGTACCTGTGCTATGTCAGTAATATATTTTCTTGAAAATTCAGGAAAGTGAACGCTGGGTAAATTATGTAAATTAATGAGCAATTTTTTAAGCTCAAATTCAGAATATAGGCCATCAATAAGTTTTCTTAATTGATTTTTTTCCTCTTTCATTTCAGCTGGGAAGCCAATTTTTACATCAATTTTCTTTCTCCAGTTTTCTGAACTTTTTGTGATCAGAATTTCAGCAATAGCCCTCCAATCCTTTAAATCTTTTATACTTGACCCAGGGAGTTTTGAAATCTGGGAGATATCTTCCCTCTTGCTAACCTTTAACAGACTAAAGAAATTATCTCCAAGAGCATTTTGAGCAATACTTCGAAGATCTTCTAGATAGTCAGTTATTAATGTTTTTGAGATGCTCTCCAGTGAGCTGATATCTAGAGCGCCATCAATGAATAGCCTTGGTAGCCATTGTTCTCTTTTAGCAAGCATCTCCTCTATAAGGCGATAAAACCTATCAACATGATTATCAAGATAAAGTAAGACTGAGGAAACGCTTGATTTATATTCATCATCATTGATCAACAGTAAGGTGTTTTCTGCGGCCTGACGATAAATAAATTCGTACTCATAGGAGTCGATGATTGTTCTGTGGGGAATCAATTGATCAAGAGATGGGAACCTTGAAACTATCAAATTAGATAATGAATCAATGGTAATGACTTTCAGCCGTGAAGGGTGCTTAAGAAGGTCCCAGTTTCTTTTCTTTGATTGTTTTAAAACCCGTAAAGCAAGATTATAGGTTATAAGTTTATGAGGCTCCTTAGATGGCTCCACCTGTGCATCACTTAAAGCGTTTACAATTCGGAGCTTTAACTCATCGACTGCCCTATTAGTGAATGTCATAACTAAGATATTTTCTGGTTCATCAGCAGAACCCAATAATTTTAAATATCTTTGCGTGATAAGTTCAGTTTTTCCAGAGCCTGCTGGGGCTTGAACAATAAATGAGCTCTCAATATTTAACGCTTGGTCTCTTTGCTTTTGATCATTCACATTGACTCGGGAGCGCCCACCCCAAGAATAGAGAGTCCATTTCGTAAGATCTGTTTCGCAGCATGAATAAGTGATAGTCTAGCTTGAGTCAGATCTTGGTCTTCCAAAATAAATGTGCAAGCATTATAGTAACTATGGAACTGAGTAGCTAAGTCACGGAGATAGTAAGCAAGTTGGTGGGGTTCATATTGAGTCGCTGCGGACTCAATAACACCTTTATAACGACTAAGCTCTCTTAGAATATCTTTTTCAACCTCTTCTGTTAAAAGGGATAAGTTCGCTTCTGCAAGATTCGATTTAACACCTTTTTCATTTGCTTGTCTAAAAACAGAGCAAATTCGTGCATGTGCATATTGAATATAGAAGACTGGGTTCTCATTTGTTTTTGATTTAGCTAAATCTAGATCAAAATCCATATGCTGCTCAGATTTTCTAAGAATGTAAAAAAAACGAGCTGCATCATTACCCACTTCCTTTCTTAAATCTTCAAGAGTTACAAAAGAACCACTTCGAGTTGACATTTGTACTTTTTGGCCACCACGATATAGATTAGCAAATTGAACCAACAGAATTTCTAATTTATTAGGTTTATGGCCCAAGGCTTCTATAGAGGCCTTGACCCTTGGAATATAGCCATGATGGTCCGCCCCCCAAACATTAATAATTTTGTCGTAACCACGCTCTAATTTTTCAAGGTGATAAGCGATATCAGAGGCAAAGTAAGTATGATTTCCATTATCACGAACGACAACACGATCTTTTTCATCTCCATAATTTGTCGTTTTAAACCAAAGCGCACCATCTTTTTTATAAATATGTCCACTATCTTTAAGTCTTGTAATGCAAGACTCTGAAAGACCACTATCGATCAATGATTGCTCTGAAAACCATTTTTCAAAGCGCACTCCAAAATCGGCTAGATCATCTTTTATGCCGCCAAGTATAGTTTCAATACCCACTTTAAAAATATTCTGAAAATCACTACCCAATAAGTCTTTTGCTCTGGCAATTAACTCATCAATATGAGACTCTTTATCTCCACCTTCAAGGCCATCTTTACAAATGTTTTCAAAAACTATATCCGCACTCTGTTTAAAAGACTCTCCATTTTTATCCGCAATATCAACGGCAATATCATTGATATACTGGCCTTGGTAGCCATTATCAGGAAATCTTACTTGCTCTCCACAAAGGACTAAGTATCGTAAAAATATGCTCACCGTTAAAATATCCATTTGTCTGCCGGCGTCATTTACGTAATACTCATTATCAACCTTAAAACCAATATTTCTTAACAAGTTAGACACAGTGGCGCCATATGCTGCACCTCTTCCATGGCCAACATGAAGCGGTCCAGTTGGATTGGCTGAAACATACTCTAAAAGAATACTTTGGCCTTTACCAATTTCTGATTTACCATACGTTTTACCCAACTCAATAATCTCACTTACTATCGAGGTACTGGATGCATCCGAAAGAAAAAAATTAATAAAACCAGGGCCAGCGATTTCAGTTTTTTTAATAAAATTTACATCTTCTAATTGATTAATAATAATTTTTGCTAATTCAAGAGGGCTGGTTTTAGCTTGTTTTGCAAGCATAAGTGCGACATTAGTTGCATAGTCCCCATGACTTTTGTCTTTTGTATGATCGAGCCTGACTTTTGAAGGCATCTCACTAATTAGACCTTTATCAATGAGATCCTGGATACATTTTTTAAGTAAGTCTTGTAATTGATCTTTCATATGAACTTGAGAATGATTCTATTATTATTAGATAAGTACTTTAATTAATAATTACTTAGCCTCAAATTATACTTTCAGCATTAACTTTAAAACATATTCTTTAAAGCTAATGTGCCTCTTGCCAGTTTGATCCAATACCAATATCAACCTCAAGGGGGATGCGCAGCTTTAAAGCATTCGACATCATTAATTTTATTTTATTTGAATACTCATCAGCCTTTTCAGAGTTAATCTCAAATACTAACTCATCATGCACTTGCATAAACATCTTGATCTCATGGCCTTCTGAATCAATCCAATCCTGAATATTAAGCATTGCTTTTTTGATGATATCAGCAGACGAGCCTTGCATCGGAGCATTGATAGCGGTTCTTAATGCATGCTGCTGTAGCATTTTATTTTTAGAGTTAATTTGAGGCAAATAAAGCCTCCTACCTAATACTGTCTCAACATATCCCTGAGATTTCGCTTTCTCTTTTGTCTCATTCATAAATTGAAGGACACCAGGATAATTTTCAAAGTAGCCATCTATATATTGTTTGGCTTCCGTCCTTGAAACATCAATTTGTTTAGCTAAACCAAATGCACTCATTCCATAAATTAGGCCAAAATTAATGGCTTTAGCCTTTCGACGCTGATCTTTAGTCACCTTAGAAATTTCTGTATCAAAAACCTGAGAAGCGGTTGATCGGTGGACATCTTCATTATTATTAAAGGCAGTGAGTAAGTTTTTATCCTCTGAGATATGGGCCATAATCCTCAATTCAATTTGAGAGTAATCGGCAGCAAGAATAATGCTTCCCTTATTAGCGATAAAAGCGGACCTAATTTGAGCACCCTGTTCGGTTCTTATTGGGATATTTTGAAAATTAGGCTTTGATGATGAAAGTCGGCCAGTTGCGGTTACAGCCTGATGATATGAGGTATGCAGTCGACCTGTTCTTCTATTGATCTGTTTAGGAAGCGCTTCTAGATATGTAGAATTTAACTTTGTCAGAGTTCTATAGGAAAGAATTAAGTCAACTAAGGGATGATCTAACAACTTTAATGCTTCTTCATTTGTGGATGGTTGGCCTTTGGCTGTTTTCTTTTTTGGCTCAAGCCCAAAACCCTCCTCACTAAATAATATTTGTTGTATTTGCTTAGGCGACTCCAGATTAAACTCATCACCTGCTACTTCAAATGCCTTTGATTGAATGCTAGCCATCTCAGCCTTTATTTCAACTTGCTGATTAAAAAGAGATGTCTCATCTAAAAGTGCACCGTTCCTTTCCAGTCTGAGCATGACCTTAATTAATGGAATTTCAATACTCTTGTACAACGCTACAAGCTTAGGAAAGGATTGAAGTTTTAGCTCAAGTAAATTATTAAGTTCATTTGTCACAATTACATCCTCACAGGCGTATGGCATTGCCTCATCAATACTGACCTGATTAAAGGTTAATTGTTTTTTACCGCTTCCAGCTACATCTGAATAATGGATTGTAGTGTGATCTAAATAATGCAGCGCCAAGTCATCCATGTTGTGGCGACTTGCTACTGAATCCAAGCAATAAGATTTAAGCATTGTGTCATCAACAATTCCATTGAGCTCTATGTCGACATTAGCTAAAACATGGGCATCATACTTTAAGTTCTGACCAATTTTGCCTATCACCTCACTTTCTAAAATTGACTTGAGAGAATTCAATACCATATATCTTGGAAGCTGCACTGGAGCATCCAAATAATCATGGGCCACTGGGACGTAATAACTGCTCTTTTCAATAAGGAAAACGAAT
>Ga0257116_1002105_pt1 | contig 11305 bp, 9 predicted proteins | sample SI112_120mmetaG_FD_190150 | JGI IMG/M metagenome (GOLD analysis project Ga0257116, IMG submission 190150) | Marine microbial communities from Saanich Inlet, British Columbia, Canada - SI112_120m | ecosystem: Environmental > Aquatic > Marine > Inlet | place: Canada: British Columbia | collected...
GGAAGCGCTCGCGGTCATCGACAAGGCCTTCGACGATCCAGACCCCACCGTAGTGGTATTCGCAGCCTCATTGCTCGAACAACTCCCGGTCGAGGAATCGATTCCGAGGGCCACCAAACTCTTGGGGCACGACATCCCGGAGGTCCGGGCGGAAGCCGCCACGGTTCTATCCAGACTCGAGCACGACGACGACGACTTCGCAGCCGTAGCGGTGGTCGAACGACTGAGAACCGAAGACGACTTTTCGGTGATCGCGGCCCTAGTCTCCGCGGCGGGATGCCTCCCAGGGATCCGACCGAAGGAGATTCGGCGCTACGAAGAACATGAAGACCGAGCTGTGCGAAGAGCTGCACTGGGCGCGACAACCCGGCTCGGGGACGACAACAGCGAGAAGCTCAGAGAATTCCTGGGTGGGGACGATCACGAAGCGCGAATCGTGGCGGTGGGGGTCGTCGGGGATCTCGTTCTCGAAGAGTTCCTTCCCGAGGTCGCGGATGCGATCAGCGACATCACCGCCCGTCCAATGGTTCTTGAGGCGCTCGCATTACTCGGAAAGCCCGCCGTCCCGACCATGGCTGGGCTCCTGACGCGTCGAGATCTTTCACTCCCGACACGGCGGAGTATTGTGACTGCGCTGGCTTCCATCGAGGGAAGCGCAGCACGCGACTCCTTGATCGCCCTCGCGGAAGAACCCGCGCTCGGCCCGGCGGCGATGAACTCGCTGCTCCGCATGCGCGTCGCAGGTCGAATCGACCCTATCGACCCGGCCACGCTCCAAGGCACCATGGAAGAGGAGATGGCGAAGGGGCTGAGATTTTCCTTAGCGGCAAGCGGTCTCCGCTCGATGGCGGGAGACAATCCGGAGGCTATCTTCGTTGCCCGAGAGCTCGAAAGTCTAAGGGCACGGTCCCTTCACCGCGTTTTGCGGGTGCTCTCGCTGTCTTACGACACGCGTCGCCTGTCACCGGTAGCCACGGCGCTTCTGAGCAAGGACATCGCACGCGTGAGCAACGCACTCGAACTGCTCGAGGGCTCGATCTCTCAAGACACGGCCGCGCTAGTCATGCCCTTTATGGAAGCAGCGGCCGAGAATTTCCCAGAGTGGAGAACGATCGAGCTCGTGCCGGACGCGATCACGATCTTACAGAACCCGGGCGAGACACTGACGAACGAGAAAGACTGGTGGCCGAGATCCCTCGGCCTACACGTGCTGGGCCGAGACGACGAAATCTCGACACCCGGCCGCCACAAAAACAAAGCAGATGATGCACAAGAGGATGAAGCCATGATCCCCCTGATCGAGAAGGTCATGATCCTGAAGGGCTCCGAGCTCTTCCGAAATTTCCCAGGCCCGGATCTCGCGGGTATCGCCTCCCTGGCGCAGGTGGTCTATCTCGAGCCCGACGAGGTTCTGTTCAACCAAGGGGAGGAAGGAGATGCCTTCTACATGGTCGTGCAGGGAGGTGTGCGCATCACCCGCGGATCCACAGAACTCGCGATTTTGGGAACGCGTGAAGGATTTGGTGAGATGGCCATTCTGGACCAAGAAACCCGCTCAGCAACGGCCACGGCCGCGGAGGCGACGACCCTCCTGCGCATCGGCCAGGATTCGTTCGACCAGTTGATCGAGCAGAACCCGACCGTTGCAAGAGGGATCTATCGCGTGCTCACCGAGCGTTTGAGGAACACGCTCGCACAGGTCGCCGCAGGATGACCTGAACCGACCCATATGAGGTCAGAGAAGCCGATCAGGGCGTCTTAGATCTTACCTGCGATCCAGCTCAAAACGAGCTTCACCATTCGCTTCAGAATCATAATCATGGTGGACCTTACGAGCGCAGCCCGCCGAAGGTTTTCTCACTCGCCAACGTCGCTCTTCGTAGTCGCAAGCTGTTCCCGACGACGCTCACCGAACTGAACGCCATAGCGACGGCCGCCAGGATCGGGTGGAGCGTCCGTAGCATCATCGGCAGAAACGCAAAGCTGTAGAGAGTGCCCGCTGCAACGGGAATCAGGACCACATTGTAGAAGAAAGCCCAGAACAGATTCTGTTCGATGGTCCGCATGGTCGCTCGGCTCAACTCGAAGGCTAGTGGCACCGAGCGGAGATCCCCACGCATGAGCGTGACGTCGGCGGCTTCCATCGCCACGTCGGCCCCTGTCCCGATCGCGATGCCGACGTCGGACTGTGCCAGAGCGGGCGCATCGTTAATCCCGTCGCCGACCATGGCGACCACACCCGTTTCTTGAAGCAGTTTAATCGCCTCCGCTTTTCCGTCCGGCAGTACATCGGCGATGACTTCGTCAATCCCTGCCTCGGCCGCTACGGCACGCGCGGTGGTTTCACGGTCGCCCGTCAGCATAACGACCCGGAGACCCGCAGCCCGGAGCTGGCCAACGGCCTCACGCGATCCGTCCTTGAGTGCATCGGCGACGGAGAGCAGCCCGATCGCATGACCGTCTTGAGCAACCCAAAGCGGGGTCTGAGCTAACGCCTCGATGCGTGCCTCCTCTGGATCGAGGGCAGCGGTATCGATGCCGTTCTCAGTCATGAGGCGCCTGGAGCCGACGAGTACATCCACGCCCTGCACCGTGGCGGTAACACCTCGACCAACGACGGCTTCGAAGCTCGACGGTTCCTGCACCTCAAGGCCGCGGTTCCGCGCAGCCGCCAACACCGCCAATGAGATCGGGTGCTCACTGCGCATCTCCGCGGAGGCCGCCAGAGCGAGAAGCTCTGCGTCATTCCCGTTCGCACCATGGACCGTGTGCACGACGGGTTCTCCCTTCGTCACCGTGCCGGTCTTATCCAACACAACGATGTCGACCTGCCGAGCGCGCTCGAGCGCTTCCGAGGATCGGAAGAGAATGCCCATACGAGCCCCCCTCCCCGTCCCCACCATCACGGCAGTGGGCGTCGCGAGCCCGAGCGCACACGGGCATGCGATAACGAGTACAGCGACCATCCGGATGAGCGCCGGGGTAAAGCCAGCATCAACGGCCAGCCACCACACCAGGAACGTGGCCAAGGCCAAGCCTATCACGACCGGCACGAACACCGAGGCGACTCGATCCGCCAATCGCTGAATGGGCGCCTTGCTGCCCTGGGCCTCACGAACAAGCCGGATCACCTGCGCGAGTGCGGTGTCCGCACCCACCTTGGTGGCTCGGTATTGGAATGCGCCGACGCGATTCACCGTCGCACCGGTGACTGTGTCGCCAGGGCCTTTTTCAACGGGCATGCTCTCTCCCGTAAGCATGCTCTCGTCGATGGTAGAGTGTCCCTGCTCCAGCATACCATCGACGGGAATCCGGCCACCGGGCCGCACCGATACCAGGTCGCCTACGAGTACGTCTGCGAGGGAGACCTCGACCTCCACTCCATCCCGCACGACTCTGGCGGTGTCAGGTTGGAGTTCCATGAGTTCCCGGATGGCTTCGCCCGTCTGACCCTTCGCTCGCACTTCAAGGAGCTTTCCAAGCTTGATCAGCGTGATGATCAACGCAGCGGTCTCGAAGTAGACATGCTCACCCGCAGCCACGGAGCCCATCGTGAGCGCCGTGGCCACCACAACCGAGTAGATCCAGGCTACCGACGACCCGAGCGCGACGAGCACGTCCATGTTCGCGGAGCCGGCCCGAAGTGACTTGAAGCCTCCGACGTAGTAGTCCCACCCCACGTAAAATTGGACTGGGGTCGCGAGCGCAAACATGAGCCAGTTGACCCAAGGAGCGTGCGACCACGCTCCCAGAAGCGCGAAGTCGCGAGCCATGCTGAGAACAAAGAGCGGGCCGGCGAAGGCGACCCCGGTCCAGAACTTCTTCGTTTGATCCGCGATCTCAGCCCGTCGGCCAGCGGCTTCGGCGTCCTCCAGAGCTTCGCCTTCGGCCTCGAGCACACCAAAGCCCACGCGGCTCACGACCTCAGTGAGGTCCGCCTTTTCCAATACCGAGTTCGTGAGCCGCACCGTGGCTCGCTCAGTGGCAAAATTCACGGAGACTTCAGACACACCCTCCGTCTTCCGAAGCGCGCGCTCCACGGTCGCTGCACAGTTGACGCACGTCATCCCCGTGATGGGGAGAACGACCTCACGCTCGCGAACGTCAGGTGTCATGAGACCACTCTCGACTCAGCCTACCGGCGGGTGGCCGATCTCTGTCATGAGTTCCTCGATGACCACCCAGTCCGTCGTATCCGGATCCCAGGAGATCTTCACGGTCTTGGCGACCTGCTCCGCCTTCACCTCTTCGACTCCGTTCAGTTCGCCGACTTCCCGCTCAATGGTGGCGACGCAGTGCCCGCAGCTGATGCTCGGGGCGGTCACGGTCTTATTCGTCATGTGTTCTCTCCCTTAGGCCTTTCCGGTGGCTTCGAAGACCTGGAGTAGTTCTCCGAGGACCTGTTCTTTTTCGTTGTCGTCGGTGCCGCGAATGGCGCTTGTCACACAGTGGTGGAGATGTTGGTCCAGAACGAGACCGCTCACCTTCTTGAGCGCGCGCTGGATGGCCAGAATCTGGTTCACGACGTCGATGCAGTACGCGTCTTCGCCCACCATGCGCTCCACGCCTCGAACATGGCCCTCCACGCTCTTTAGGCGCCGCACGATGTCGGTGGTTCGTTCATCCTGCATGTCCGCAGCCTCCGTTCGGTACACCTTACCCCTACCCCCCTGGGGGGGGGTATAAGAATAACCGACCCGACTACGACGAGCAACGGGTCCTTGTCGTGTTTCCACGGAGCGGGCACCTTCCGGCATGTCTCTGAAATCCTCCATCAAGACCATGCTCACCTTGGAGCAAGGCGTAGCGTCCGGCCTCCCTGAGGCGGCAGCGGATATGAATCCCATCGCCCTCTTTCGTGCCTGGCACTCGGCTGCGGAGGAGTCCGGGATCGCTCTTCCGGAGTCGATGACATTGGCTACGTCGACCGCGGAAGGAATTCCTTCTGCTCGTACGGTCCTACTCAAGGGCGTGGACGAGCGCGGTTTTGTCTTCTATACGAATTATGGAAGCAGAAAGGCGGGCGAACTCGAAGCGAACCCGCACGCGGCCCTCTGTTTTCACTGGGCCGTACTCGAACGGCAAGTCCGAGTGACCGGACACGTCGAGCGCGTTTCACGCGAAGAGAGCCTGGCCTACTTCACGTCCCGCGGGAAAGGAAGCCGCATTGGGGCATGGGCTTCACGACAGAGTGAACCGCTGGAAGAACGAAGTTCTCTGGAGGCAGCAGTCGAGGACTTCAAGGAACAGTATCCAGGCGAAGACGTTCCGCTCCCGCCACATTGGGGCGGCTATCTCGTGCGGCCGGACCAGATCGAGTTCTGGCAGGGCCGCGCAGACCGATTGCACGACCGCCTGGTGTTCTCCCATACCGAGACTGGGTGGAGTACGAAGTGGCTTTACCCGTAAGAGATGTGAAAGAAGTGGGAGCCCAACCCTACTTCGCGCGCGGTGCGTTTCAGTTCATGAAGGACCTGGCGGACAACAACGACCGCGAATGGTTTTCAAAGAACAAGCCTCGGTACGAGACGCACATCAAAGACGCCTCGCTGCGTTTCATATCAGACTTCGCGCCGTACCTGAAGAAGTTGAGCCCCCACTTCATGGCCACGCCGCGATCCCTGTTCAGGATCTACCGGGACACCCGCTTCTCGAAGGACAAGACGCCTTACAAGACACATGCAGGCATACACTTCCGGCACGAGCAGGCCAAGAACGCCCACGCACCGGGCTACTATCTGCACATCGAACCCGGTGAGGTCTTCGCCGGCATGGGCATCTGGCATCCGGAATCAAAGGCGCTGCGGGCCATCCGGGAGCACATCGTCGCCGAACCCGCAGGTTGGAAGAAGGCGTCACGGGGCAAGAAATTCCTGGGTACGGTCGGGTTGGTCGGCGACAAACTGTCGCGCCCACCAAAAGGATTCGATCCAGAGCACCCGCTTATCGAGGATCTGAAGTTCAAGGACTTTATCGCGATCACGTCTCTGCCTCAGAAGTTCGTACTCAACTCGGACCTGCCCAAAGAGCTCGAACAGCTCTTCCGGGCTGGCACACCATTCATGCGTTATCTGTGTGACGCCTTGAACGTGCCCTTCTAACGGTGGGCGCCGGACTACAGGCCTTCCTGGCCCTGTTCCCCATTGCGTTGGGGGGTGCACTCCTCGTCGGCTTTCGGGTGCCAGCTAAGAAGGCGATGCCCGCGGCGTATCTCGCGGCTGTCGCGGTGGCGTTTGGGGCGTGGCAGATGGAGCCTTCGCGCATCGCGGCAGCGTCCATCCAGGGCCTGTTCCTGACGTTCGACCTGCTCTTCATCATCTTCGGTGCGATTCTGCTCCTGCACACGCTGGAGCGATCCGGCGGTGTCTCGGCGATCCGCCGGAGCTTCCACGGCGTCAGCGACGACCGACGGGTCCAAGTCGTGATCGTCGCGTGGCTTTTTGGTTCGTTCATTGAGGGCTCGGCAGGGTTCGGCACACCGGCTGCCGTGGCTGCACCACTTCTCGTCGCCCTTGGTTTTCCCGCCGCGGGTGCAGTCATGCTCGGCATGATGGTGCAGAGCACAGCGGTGACGTTTGGTGCTGTTGGCACACCCGTCTTGGTGGGTGTGCAGGGTGGGCTCGGTGGCGAAGCATTCATGGCTGACCTGGCTGGGGCCGGCCTCTCCATGCGGGACTACCTGGAGGCGGTCACCGCGAAAGCGGTTTTGCTGCACGCGACCGCGGGCGTCCTGATGCCCACATGGATGGTCATCATGCTCACCCGATTCTTCGGAGAGAAGAAGTCGTGGACGGAAGGGCTATCCATTCTGCCGTTCACGCTCGTGGGTGGTCTAGCCTTCACCGTGCCCTACGTACTCCTTGGCACCTTCCTCGGTCCGGAGTTCCCTTCCCTGTTGGGGGCCCCGATCGGCCTGGCCATCGTCGTGACCTTCGCCCGGCGCGGCTGGCTCATCCCCTCGGACACATGGGACTTCCCCGCCCGCGATCGTTGGGACGACGAGTGGGTCAGTGGATTGGAAGAAGAGCTGGCCGACGTCCCGGAGAGCGGTGTCTCCTCGGTAATGGCATGGGCTCCCTACGGAATCCTCGGACTTCTTCTGGTCCTCACACGGCTGCCCAACCTTCCCATTGGGGGATGGCTCAAGGTCCCCGACATCCAGTGGGCGAACATCCTAGGGTCGGGCATCACGGCCACGACGACGCCGCTCTACTTACCCGGGTTCGTGCTCTTGGTCGTGGTCGGGATCACGGCACTGCTCCATCGGATGAGTGGGTCGGCTCTCAAGGAGGCGGTGCAATCGTCCAGCAAAGTCCTCCTGGGCGCGGGATTCGTGCTCATCTTCACCGTCCCAATGGTCCGGGTCTACATCAACTCTGAAGTGAACGGCGCTGGCTTCTTGGCCATGCCACTGGCGATGGCGGAGTGGGTGGCGGGCAACGTCGGTCAGGTATGGCCGTTCTTTGCACCCCTCACCGGCGCGCTCGGCGCATTCATCGCGGGCTCGAATACGGTGAGTAATCTGATGTTCTCCGCCTTCCAGTACGGAGTAGCCGAACGTCTCGCGATGTCCACCGTGATGATCGTCGCACTTCAGGCGGTCGGAGCCGCCGCCGGCAACATGATTGCGATTCACAACGTGGTCGCGGCATCTGCTACGGTAGGGCTGCTGGGCAAAGAGGGGGCGACGCTGCGGAAGACGATTCTGCCGACCGTGTATTACCTGCTTGTCGTCGGCATCCTAGGTCTTATCGCGATCCATGTATTGGGGGTCGTCGACCCGGTCGGATAACGATGTCCGGTAACGCTGTCCTCTAGAGTCCAGCGAGCACCTCAGCGACGCTCTCCGCACCGCCGTTCGTACGTGGTGTCCGCGGCATCGAGAGCAACTCAGGAATCCGGCCAATCCACTTCCCGGAGGAGAAGTCGCTCGGACTCATTTCAAGAGCGCCGAGCTCTCGTTTGGAGAAGGCCTCCAATGGAGGCATCTCGGGGAAACCGGGGCGGCTCACATAGGCGTATGGGAGTCCCTCGGCCCACACCTCCGCTACGGTTCCGTATCCGAGTTTTGCCACGACCGCGTCCGCGGCCCGCATCATGTCGGGCATGAAGATCGGCGTCTGGTTACTGAAGAGTCGAAGATTCCCGTCAGTGGACGTCTCTTGAGCGCCGGTCACAACGAACGTCACGCCATCCTGGCTTCGGAGTTCGTCCAAGAAGGGCATCGGTTCGCCGTAGCCACCCATGGTCACGACGATGAGTCGTTCCCCTTCCCCAACGCCGAGGGCGGCGAGCTGATCCGACCGGGACAGGCGAGGGGTTCGGCTGATTGGGTTCACCAAACGGGCACCCTCGTCACGCGAACAGAGCGGCTCCGTCTGGATCAACACGGTGGCTCGGGATCGCCACATCGCGAGCTCATCTGAAAAGCCCTCTAACTCCGGATGTTCGCCGAAGAAGGGTTCGTAGAGCCAAGACCATGTGAAGTTCTCGACGAGTACCGAAGGGATCCCCGCCCGTTCAGCCACTGCGACCCCAAAAGGTGCGATGTCTGCGAGGAGTGCCTCACAACCGGAGGCTCGGACGAGCTGTGCGAGCCGGTCGATCTCGTCGTCCGGGAACGGCAGCAGCTCATCGAGCGCGACGGCCGTAGCACCCAGGTCCGCCTTCAGCGCAGACGCCTGCCTGAACCCGACATCACACTCCACTTCGTGATACTCGAAAAGCCCCTTCAGGGACTCCTCAAAGAACCACCGCGGTGCCGTCGTGAAGACCTCGAACCGGGCTCCATTGTGCCGGTTCAACGCCTCCATGACTCCGGAGGCCCGAGCGGCATGTCCGTATCCATGAGGGGATACAAAGACCGCATAACGCGGTGCATTCGAAGTCACCGCTGTGCTCAGGTTATTCAGTCGGCCTTCAACGCTGCTGCGATCCCATCAGCGGCACTCTTAATACACTGCTCCCCAATCGCCGCGCTCATCCCGCGCGCATCACCCAGAATCCCATTGGGCGTCACCGATCTGAATCCATCCCGAAAGATCCGCTGGGCAAGCGCAGCGTCGAATTCTTGAACATTCCCTTCCTCAGCCCGATCCTCACGCACGAGATCCGGCCGAATGCACAACATCTCTGAGGACTCTGCGATGTCCGCATGTCCCCCGACCCGCCCCTCGAGGCCTGGCGATTCCTGAGCTACGGCGCCCTGCCATAACTCCATAAACCCGAGCAGGTCCGTATACGCGTGGACCGTGCACCCTGGGGCGACAGCCGCCGCCAGGTCACCGAGCATCTCGGCAAGCGGGCCAAAGTTGCCGCCGTGGGAAGGCACGAAGTACACGTCGCGGAAGCCGTGTCGCGCCAAACTCACAGTGTAGTCCAGACAGATCGCCTCTAGCGTCTGCTGCCGGACCGACAGAGTTCCCGCAAAGCCCATGTGGTGCTCGGAGCACCCAACTCGGATGGTAGGCCCGACGAGTGATCCTCCAAGCCGCCGAGCGACTTCTACAGCCAGGCGATCACCGCGGGCCGCGTCTACAAGGAGCGGAAGGTGCGGCCCGTGCTGCTCGATCGCACCCACGGCGATCACGATGGACGTGAAGCCTCCTTCGAGTGCCTTCTCGACCTCGGGCCAGGTCATTTCTTCGAGAAGCAGATTCTGCTCAATCATGTCGGCGTTCCACACATTAGGATGGTCGTCTGCGGCTTTCTTACGTACCTCAGCCCCCGGAACGTACGACGGACGAATCGATCCCTCCAGAAGGTGGCACGCAGGGCTTCTCCGTGGGCCTCTTCTCGCCCCACCCGCTTGCCTCGGCGTCCAGCTTGAGGCGAAGCTTTCGCTCACCCTGGAGAGCGGTCAGCGACAACAACCGCGACTTCCTGAGCGACGACGAAGCAGCACGACTGTGGAAACGTGCCTCGGAGTTACAGGAACAAGCTGCCGGCTACGCGGTGGTGTGACGGTTCACGGATTCAAGTGGCTGTAGCAGATGGCGCTCCGAAAAGGCCACAAGGCCCTCACCACCTTGGTGGGCGCCGTCGCTCTCGACGCACAAGGCGGATGGGGCATCGGAGCCCCTAAGGGCGCAGAAATGCATGCCCTGCCTGCCTCAGAGGCGGAATACACGACAAAATGATGCGGGGCAGCACAAAAAAAACGTTTTCCTAGGCAACACTCGACACTAACATGGCCATCCTTCGTAGATGTCGGTTGGGTTCCTTATACCGACCCCTTCGCTCGCAGTACCTCAGGCCATTCCCCGTAGTATCGGAGTTAGTGCATGCGCTTGTTCTTCCGCGGCCTCTTGCCGGCCGCACTCCTGCTTCTGACGCCCGTCGTGATGCAGGCACAGGAAGCGGATCTGGACCCGGATCGGGGCCTACCGCTCGAAGCCGCCCGCTGGGCTCGCTTCACGACAACTGAAGGCACGTGGATCTCACTCGACGTGAGTCCAGACGGCCAGACGATCGTCTTCGATCTCCTCGGCGACCTCTACGCAATGCCCATTGGCGGCGGTGACGCCACCCGGCTCACGCGTGGAATGGGGCACGACATGCAGCCCCGGTTCAGCCCGGACGGCGAGCGCATCGTCTTCGTGTCCGACAGGAGCGGTGACAACAACGTGTGGTTGATGCCCGCGGGTGGCGGAGAACCTACCCAGCTAAGCAAAGGCATCGGCAGTCGGTACGCTTCGCCAGACTTCACCACCGACGGCACATACGTCCTTGTCTCGCGCGCGGCTCCCGGAGCCGGCCTCGAGAAGATCTGGATGTACCACGTCGACGGCGGCACAGGCCTCGAGATCGTAGGCGGCACGGGCAACCAGCGCATGATGGGAGCCGCGCTCGACGCCGACGGCCGCTACCTGTGGTACGCCCAGCGAAACGGCATGTGGCAGTACAACGCGATCCTACCTCAGTACCAACTCTGGGTTTTCGATCGTCAGACGGGCGTGCGCACACCGATGACGAATCGTTATGGCTCTGCGTTCCGGCCTGCAGTCTCGCCCAATGGGGATTGGCTCGCCTACGGCAGCCGGGACGACGCCGACACCGGCATTGTCCTGCGTGACCTGAATTCGGGTGAGGAGCATTGGCTCGCCTACCCGGTCCAGCGCGACGACCAAGAATCGACATCGGCCATGGATGTGCTCCCCGGTTATTCGTGGACACCTGATGGTGGCGCGATCGTGATCTCGTACGGCGGCGGCATCTGGTCCGTGCCCGCAGACGGAGCCACTCCGACAGAGATTCCGTTCTCAGTCGATGCGGAGGTGGCAGTAGGACCAGAAGTGTCCTTCGA
>Ga0257116_1002120_pt1 | contig 11237 bp, 9 predicted proteins | sample SI112_120mmetaG_FD_190150 | JGI IMG/M metagenome (GOLD analysis project Ga0257116, IMG submission 190150) | Marine microbial communities from Saanich Inlet, British Columbia, Canada - SI112_120m | ecosystem: Environmental > Aquatic > Marine > Inlet | place: Canada: British Columbia | collected...
AAGTCCGGTTCCAAAGACTACTTTATTTAAACGTACTCCCCCAACAACCAAATTGTGGAAAGTTGTCTCTTGCTGAGTGTTATGTTTAACAAAAAATTCTGAGGCCATTCTATTACTGCTCATTCTCTGGCCCCAAGAAATCTCCTCGCCGGCCCCAAATAGAAAAATCAAGGCAAGCAGTAATGTACAAAAAAGAAACCAGGGTCTTCTAACTTTTCGCAAATTAAATACTCTATACAGACACAGGCAAAAGCCAGAAAACAAAATACCGACTGTGGCCCACTCAATGAGGCCATCCTCTAAAACATAGACTGCTTCAAACATTTTTTTATCGACTGTGGCGTAATAAAAACCAATGCCAAGAGTAGTAAAAATACTTCCAAGACATAAACTTTCTAATCTATTTGGGTAATGAGTTGACTCCATTTGATTATAATATCATAAAGCTAGGGAGTTTCACCCAAGGAATTGAACAAGGCCACCCTATCAGTGTGACGCCCACCTTCAAACTCTGCAGAAAGCCAGCTCTGGGTTATTTCACACAAAGTCTCGAATGAGCTAATCCTGGCCCCCAGACAAAGTATATTTGAATTGTTGTGCGCTCTTGAAAGTGCAGCTTCCTCAGTTGTTCGACATAACACTGCGCGTATATTTTTATATCGATTAGCGGCCATAGACATGCCAATACCCGATCCACACAGCAGTATGCCCCAAGTATTCTCACTCTCTGAAACAGACTTAGATACGGCTCTTGCAAAGTCTGGGTAGTTACACCTGGCTTCCGTATCAGGTCCAAGATCGGTAACCGAAATTTGGGGATAATTCTGAGATAAATAATCAATTAATTTTGATTTCTCTAAAAAAGCTGCGTGATCTGAAGCAATGGCCAAATTTTCAATCATGAGCGTCTCCATTTTACCCAAAAAAAAAGGCCGGATAAATCCGGCCCGTTTTTATTAATATCTATAAAACTCTGGTTTGAAAGGTCCTTCAACTGGAATTCCGAGATACTCAGACTGCTTACTTGTCAGAGTCTCTAACTCAACCCCAAGCTTACCAAGGTGTAGTTTAGCCACTTTTTCGTCAAGTGCCTTAGGTAAAACATAAACTTGGTTTTCGTAGTTTTTGAAATTTTCCCATAACTCAATTTGGGCCATAACTTGGTTTGTAAAAGAGTTAGACATAACAAAACTTGGATGCCCTGTTGCACAGCCAAGGTTTACTAGTCTTCCTTCGGCAAGAACAATTATTTTTTTGTTATCTGGGTAAATATACTGATCAACTTGAGGCTTAATCTCGACCTTTTTAACATCACTTCTATTATTTAAATAAGCAATATTAATTTCTGAATCAAAGTGGCCAATATTACATACGATGGCGTTGTCTTTCATTTTATCTAAATGTTGTCCATCGATGACATCACAACAACCAGTAGAAGTAACAAAGATGTCTCCCATTGCAGCTGCTTTATCCATACCTACAACTTGATAACCTTCCATTGCTGCTTGAAGTGCGCAAATTGGATCAATCTCAGTGATAACAACTCTTCCACCAAGGCCTTTAAGTGCTTCTGCACAGCCTTTACCAACATCACCAAAGCCTGCAACAACACAAACCTTTCCAGCGACCATTACATCAGTTGCTCTTTTGATTCCGTCTGCTAGAGACTCACGACATCCATAAAGATTATCAAATTTTGATTTTGTTACACTATCGTTAACGTTGATGGCAGGAACTTTGAGGTCCCCTGTTTTGGCCAGCTCATATAGTCTGTGAACACCAGTAGTCGTTTCTTCAGAAAGCCCTTTAATATTTTCAAGAAGCTCAGGAAATCTTTCGTGAACCATAAGTGTTAAGTCCCCGCCGTCATCAAGAATCATGTTGAGTCCTGAGCCGTCAGGCCACTTAAGAGTTTGCTCGATACACCAATCAGCTTCTTCCTCAGTTTCACCTTTCCAAGCAAAAACTGGAACACCCGTTGCTGCAATTGCTGCGGCTGCGTGATCTTGAGTAGAGAAGATATTACATGACGACCAACGAACCTCGGCTCCCAAATCAGTAAGTGTCTCAATAAGTACTGCAGTTTGGATGGTCATATGAAGGCAACCCGCTATTTTAGCACCAGCTAGTGGTTTTTTGCCTTTATACTCAGAACGCAAAGACATAAGTCCTGGCATCTCAGTTTCAGCAATTTCTATTTCTTTTCTACCCCAATCGGCTAGAGTTAAGTCAGCTACCTTATAGTCTTTTGTCGTCACATTTGCCTCCTCGATCTTACGCATCGCATCTTCCTCATTATTATGTTAAAAAAATTTCTTGGTGAGTATAGCACCTGATTTTTGTCGTTGTCATTGGGATCCAGGTATTTTATCCACGTAATTGATAATTATTAGATTAATAACAAAACAAAGGTAATCATCTCCATGGGGACTTACACCCAATTGAGCCAAAAAGAGCTTCAAAGCATCATAGACCTGTATGGTTTTGGTCAGATTACTTCTTATTCCTCTCTTGCCCTGGGGATATCTAACTCAAATTACAAAGTTACAACAGCTCAGGGCGATTATGTGGCCAAAGTCTCCAATGACAAAGATGCAGCCTCACTAGAAAGCGAACAAAATATCTTATATCGCATTAATAATCTCGGCTTTCACTACTGCCCTGCCGCCTATGAGACCAAAAATGGTGAAAAGGTGTATCACCACAAAAACCATTTCGGCACCGTCTCTCCCTTTATCACAGGTCACGCTCCTGAAATAAATGAAAATACGGCCTTCCAAATTGGAAAGACACTTGGGAATTTACACAAATTGAGCGAAGGCGCTGACCTAAGTGATTTAAGAACCCACGAGCAGGTGGGCTATGACGCTATTGATATACAAACCTATGTCAATTCATCACCAGAGTGCCCAGAGGATTTTAAAGAAATATTCCACTCTCTTTTTTCGGATCAACTTGAGGGCTACTGCACGCAAAAATTTCCATCAGGTCTTATCCATGGCGATCTCTATTACGACAACACACTATTTGAGGATGGAAATATTCACACCTTAATAGACTTTGAACAATCCGGAGTGGGCCCCTTTATCTTTGATATCGGCGTTTCTATCTCGGGAACATGTTTGATTGATGGAGTTATTTCATGTGCACTCACTGAGAAATTTCTTGAAGGATACAACCATGAAAGAAAGCTTGAAAGTAATGAAAGTCAATTTATGAGCGAAGCAATCTTGGTAGGCCTTCTATCCATCTCTCTTTGGAGAATTAAAAGGTTTGTGGTAGGTGATATTGACCCAAGTAAAGTCGAAAATTATAAAGAGCTACTAAGTATAGCTCGTGATTATCACAAGGCCTTGAAATGACAAATAATATAGAATTAAAGAAAAATAGCTACTTTGCCTCATGCCCCAAAGGTCTTGAAGAATTTCTAGATTACGAGCTAGCTGAATTTGGCACCAAAGACAGAAACGCGACTAAAGGAGGGGTAAATTTCACTGCCTCAGAAGGCGCAGCCCTAGATTCTCTTTTAGGCTCAAGAATTGCCAGCCGAATGTTTTATCACTACTGCGATATCACTATGGGCTCAGAACAAGAATTTTTTGAAATGGCCAAACAGGTAAAATGGGAAGAAATCTTTCGTGTCACTCAAAGCTTTAAAATCCATTGTTTATTTGGCCAAGGCCCCACAGGAATGGGGGTAAAATTCAAATCCCCTCTATATCTTTCACAACTTTTAAAAGATTCTATTTGTGATCACTTTCGCGAGCAAACAGGAATCAGACCAGATGTAGACAAATACAACCCTGATCTTGAGATTCTTCTTCATATTAGTGCTACAGATCACGATCGGTATGTGGCCAAAATTTATTTTGATTTAGCAGGTTTTTCACTTGCCCACAGGGGTTATAGATTAAAAAGTGTGGGTGCACCTCTCAGGGAAAACCTTGCAGCTGCAATGGTTAGCCTGGTACCAAAAGACAGTCATCTGCCAATTATTGATCCCATGTGTGGAAGTGGGACTCTACTGATGGAAAGAGCACTGATGTCTGCAAATATTCCACCGTCCTTTATGCATTTGCGTAAAAAAGAAGTTTCAAAAAGAGCAGTATGGAATTTAGAAAAAACTCCTTTTCTCAAACAATTTTTTGCTAAAAAATGGGAAAAGAAAATGGATTATTTCTCTGAATTGGCCAAAGAGGGAATACAAAAACTGGGTAGTGATAAATTTCACCTCATAGGATTAGATAAAAATAATTTTCCTCTAAAAGAATTTAAAAGCTCACTGAGTCACTGCAATATTAAAGGGTCCTTTGATATTAGAAATATGGATGCCTTTAACTTCACTCCAGACTTTGGAGAGGGAGTAGTATTCATCAACCCTCCCTACGGACACAGGTTGGGAGAATTACAGGAAACTGAAGAGCTCTACCACCAATTTGGTGAGAAATTAAAAAAAGACTACAAAGGATTTACGGCTTATATACTAGCTCCACACGGTGGCCTACATAAAAAAATAGGACTTCGTACCTCCAGGAAAATACCTGTATTCAATGGAAATATTGAATGTAGAATCTTGGAATACAAACTTTATTAAAAGACGTTTTTGATATCTGTACTTCGCCCACTTCCAAAAGTATGCTGAAATTCCAAGCACATACCTTGATGCGTTAACCCAAACTACAGTTTTTAAACCCAATTAAGATAAATAATAAAATGCAAAAACCCTAGTCACATGACTAGGGTTTTTTTGTAGATTGAGTGAGGTGGGATTAATAAGAACCTCTAAGCCGTATGTGGTTGGTAGGAGGGAGAATACCGGCTTAGAGGCCTTACGGAGGGTATTAAATCGAAAGCTTTCCTTTGCCTTGGAGTTTAGTAATAATCATTTCAAAATGTTCCAGGGGATAGGCCCCTTTGATGGGTACTCCGTTAAGAAGAAACCCAGGGGTCCCCCGAAAACCGAATTTTTCTGCTTCATCTGCATCTTTTTTAATCTTTGATAGCACCTCCTTTGCGGTGATTTGTTTTGCTAATAGTTTCATATTGACTCCTAATTCTTTTGCTGCGCTTTTCAAGTATCTCTCGCCCTCTTTTAGCCTTCCTTGATTAAAGTAGACCTTGTCATGAAATTTAAAAGCCAGTTCCATATTCTGTAATTTAATGGCCTCAAAATACTGTGCTGCAATTTGAGCTTGAGGGTGAAAGCTAAGAGGAAGGTGCTTGTAGATAAATCTAATTTTACCTTTGTACTTTTTAAGAAGGGATTTAACAGTGGTATTTGCTCTTGCACAAAAAGGGCACTGAAAATCAGAGTATTCAACGAGAGTAAGAGGAGCATCTTTTGTGCCTAGGTATGCTACATTTTTGTCAATTGCAGGAGTAAAAGGATTGTCCATGCGTTTCTCAAATTCATCAAGTTCTGCTTGCTCTCGTTTTTTTGCCTCTAATTCTCGTGCCCTTTCCGTCACCTTGCTGAGAACTTCTAGGAATTTCTCAGGACTTTTTTCTATTGCCTTAAATATAATTTCTGGATTTTTTTCGATTACATCGGCCACTTGCTTTTCACTGGGTGTCTGACTACAAGCCGTAAGTAAAACGCTTGAAATAATAATCGCTGCTGCCCTTTTCATACCTTCTCCTCGTGGGAATTCTTGTGTTAATTCCCTTTCGTTGTTTATGATCTTCGGTTACTTGCTACGTTTAAATGTCAGAGGAGTGTAAAGTGTTTGTAAGAATGTAGCCCGGAGAAAGGGCTACGCGTTAAATTTATATCCTATTCCGCGGATAGTCTGAAAATAGTTGTCTCCTATCTTCTGCCTTAGCTGCAATATATGGGTGTCAACAGTTCTTGTTGAAGGATAGGATTCAAACCCCCAAACTTTATTGAGAATCTCTTCCCTAGAAAATGCCCGGCCGGGAGACCCTGCTAATAAGGTCAGGAGATTAAACTCCATTTTGGTCATCTCTACTGCACTTTCTTGCAAGAGTACTTCTCTTCTTTCCAAATTAATTCTTAGCTCACTAAACTCAAGAAGCGTGATCTCTTCAATTTTGTGAGAAGTTCTCATTTGGACTCTCACCCTAGCGAGCAGCTCTCTGGGCTCAAAAGGCTTGGTTAGATAATCATTGGCCCCCGACTCTAAGCCTAATACCTTATCTATCAAATCAACCCTAGCAGTTAACATTAGTACAGGTATTCCAATATTTTTTTCTTTGATTTCCTTCAGAAAATCAATTCCCTGACCATCGGGAAGCATCCAATCTAAAATGACTAATGAGTAATCCATTAAGTCTCGCTTTCTGGCCTCACTTAATTGTTGTACCCAATCAATATTAAATCCCTCTTTAACAAGAAAGCTTTTTAAGCTCTCCCCTAAGCTTGGGTCATCTTCTACTAAAAGGATTTGATTCATCATTTTTCCTTCAACCATATGCTAAAGCATGTTGGTTTTTTTTCTAATTTTAATTCACCACCTAAATCACTTACTACTCTCGATACAATATTGAGTCCTAACCCCACTCCTTCACTTAGTTTTCCCTTTGAAAAAGCTTTGGTTATGTTTTTTAATTCAGTTTCAATTTCCCCGCAATCTTTGACATAAATAACTAGGTAGTTCCCCATTCTTTTCAAACCTAATTCGATGGGGGGGATACCGTGCCTAAAGGCATTTTCAACAAGGTTTTTCACACATAAGTGAAGCCAAAAAATATTTGTAGAAAATGATTGATCAACCGCAAGAGTTTTTACTTGAATCCCCTCATAGTCCTCAGCTAAATTGAGTAAGAACTCATTTATGGACTCTAGCTTTTCAACTTTTCCAGAGATTATTTTTGTTTTATCTTCAAGGCTTAGATAGTGATTAGAAAGCTCAGTTAGTCTTTGCATTCTATAAATTTCACGGTTCATGCGAAGAATTGTCACTTGATCATCTGGTGTTAGATCTTCAAGCTTTTCCATCAATCCTTCCACTAGAATAATTAGACTTGTGACAGGGGTTCTAAACTCGTGAGTTAAAACCCTTAGCGCCAATCTTTTTTGTTCGCGCTCTACGCTGTCTCCTTTAATAATGACAAATAGATGCCTTAACAGAAGACCAAGACCAAGTGTTAATAGGCCTAGGAAAAATAGAGCAGGTCTATTTATGCCTTTGATAAAAGCGCCCAGCTCCTTCTCCCAACAAATTCCACCATCAACTAGGAAACAAGGCCTTCCGGGAGTATAGGCCCTTATTTTAAAAGGCGTCCTTTCAAGAAAATATTCCAACTCCCTTCTTTCATGGAGATTAAACTCAAGTCCAAAGTTTCCTTTCTTCCCAAAATTGAGTGTAACGAAATAATCCTTAGTCAGAAGAGGTGATTCTCCCTTTGCCATGGATCTGACCCCAGAGGGACCGATAACAGCGAGGTATTTTAAATTCCCTTTAAACTTTTTAAGTAAATGTAGGTTTTGGCTAAGCTCTTCAAGATGAAAAAATCTCAGGTTTTCCAAAAACCAGTAATCACTCTTAAATTCAGCAGAGTTTGATTTGAAAGCGAGGAATGCATAACTTCTACCAGAGGAATGAAGATAGGGAGGTACTTCAAAAAATTTTGAGGGAAGAAATTTCTTTCTACCACACAAGTAATCTTCCCAAACATTTTCTTTGGAAAATACCGTGTAAGAAAGAGGGCTCAATCTTTTTGAAGTACATTTAAGTCCCCTTGGATCCTCAACCTGCGATTGAAAACGACTCCTTCTGGACTTAATATTTAAAATTGGATCAATAAGCTCATACTGCGATTCACTATAATAAATAGATTGCAGATTAATAGTGGCAATAGTTTTAGCATTATCAATAAAGTACTGCTTCAACTCTTCAATATTTCTCTTATCTTCTTCAGTAGGCCTGGCACTTACCAAAAGAGAAAGCCCAAATTGACCTAGACCAAAGGCCAGTAAGATTGTTGATGTAATTATGAGAGCATACTTCTTCATCGTGTCCTAATATAGGGCAAGATAAAACTTTTTTTGTCAGTGGAGTGTCAATATTTTCAAGAGAATATACCTATTAACAATATGTTATATCCTACCGTCAAGTTTCATCGCCAAGTTCGGAGAGGCAAATCGCATCAATGCCGTTTTATTGAGAACCTTATCGAAGTGCTTATCTGACTTCGAGAAAAAATATCCAGAGATCTCAGAGTCCTTTAGAAAAATAGTGTGTCCCTTGCCGGAAAATTTTCTGAGCACAAAATCAGAGTCTAAAAAACAGATATCCCTGATCAGAAAATTTTTGGCCACATACACCACCACTACACTGTCAGCTAAGCTAACAAGAGACTTTCTGAGCTTAACTCCCTTAGGGGACGAGACATCACTCCAGTGAATCTTCACTTCAACTCGTGAATTATTTTGATAGAAATCAAAACCTCTTTGGCTGGTTGACTTTACTTGTCTCAGTCCAAAGATTGCTTTTGCATACCACTCTCCGACCTGAACCGGCAGGTTTTTAGAATTGATGAGAATTAACTGATCTCTTAAAGTGTCGTAACATTTATGAATAGTTTCGAGGGAATCAAAGATGACTTTGTCTTCGCAAAGGGCCAATATTTCGATTGTGCCTTGTTCTTTGGAAGATAATTTTTTTCCAAATTGCTTTTCATACCAAGACAAGAAATTGGAGTTTTCAAGAAAGTTATAAGCTACATAAGCAAAACCAATTTTGCCCAGCTCATCCAGTCCACCCAGATTCGGAATTTTTTTATCTACAAATTTTAAAGGACTATATAGGCCCTTTTCACTCCCCATAATGTAGATTCTATCTTTACCGTAATCTGTGCTCCCGTGTGTCTCCTTGTTGAACTCCTCTATGAGGGACTCAATTTTTTCTAGCACTACATGCCTAACTGTTTAAAATTAAAACTAAAACTAAAACTAAAACTAGTGTAGCATCAAAATACTCAAAGCTCTAGTGAAGCCACATCTAAGTCGCAACCCGTAATTAATTTTGAAAGAGAGATGTTATTTACAAGATAGTATTGGCAAAAAACTCTAAAGTCATCGACCTTAGTACTCAAGTATTTTTTCTCAGCATCAGCAGCTGAATCTATGGATTCATGCGCGATAATTGCATGCTCGAGTAGCCTCCAAGCGACAATAAGATTTCCTGAAAAGCTTAGAAACTCACAGCAATGCTGTAGAACACCATTATAATCTTTTGCTTTTGCCTTTTCACCAAATACTCCCAAGATTTCCACAGCTTTTTGCATAGAAGCACCCATGGAGGCCACTTCTTTCTCCCAGTTTGCGGCCACAGGGTTAGAAAGAGTTTTTTGTATTTTGGAGCCCAGAGACTGAAAAGCAGCTCCACCATCTTTTAGAATTTTTCTCATGACATAGTCAGTTGCCTGAATGGCATTCGTTCCTTCATAAATGGCAGAAATTTTAATATCTCTTAGGAATTGCTCAATTCCATATTCACTACAATATCCATATCCACCGTGCATTTGAATGGCGTTTGAAGCGATCAGCATTGCCTCATCTGTACAATAGGCTTTACAAAGAGGTGTCAAAAGCGCCACTTCTGCTTCTGCACTCTCTTCCTTAGAATCAAAAAGATGAGACGTATAATAAATCAAAGATCTAATCCCACGACACATGGCCCTCATTTTCAACATATTTTTTTTCACATCAGGATGATTCCCAATTTCGGTTCCAAATTGGACTCTTTCTTCCACATATTGTTTTGTCAGGGAGTAAGCAAGACTTGATTGACCCTCACCTTGAATCGCACATAAAAGTCTGGCTTCATTCATCATGATAAACATATTGGTCATGCCATCAAACTCTTCTCCTATAAGCCACCCCTCACAGTTACCATTTGCTCCAAACTGCAGCTCACAGGTTGCCTGAGAGTGAATCCCCATTTTTTCTTCTACTTTGCTACATACCACATCGTTTGATTCTCCCACGCTTCCATCAGCACCAATTTTGTACTTAGGCACTATAAAAAGAGAGATTCCCTTAGTTCCAGGTTGGCCCTCTGGTGTTCTGGCAAGAACTAGGTGAACAATATTGTCATAAAGGTCATTGTCTCCTGAAGAAATGAAAATTTTTGTTCCAGAAATTAAGTGCCGTCCGTTATCAAGGGGTTTAGCAGTTGAGCGAAGAGCGCCAACGTCTGAGCCAGCTCCAGCTTCAGTTAAACACATGGTTCCGCCCCACTTACCTTCCATCATTGATGGGATATACTGATCTATTTGCTCCTGAGTACCAACTAATCTAATGACATTGAGGGCCGCTTTCGTCAGCCCAGGATACATTCCAAAAGACGTATCGGCTCCAGTAGAAATTGAAGTACATGCTAGTGAAACTACTTCAGGAACAGGCATTCCACCGATATCCTCAGGCTGACCAAGAGCAAACCAGCCATTGTCATAGAAACTATTTTTTGCTTTCTTATAACATTCGGGAACTTTAACCTGACCATCAACTAAACTCACGCCCTCTTCATCGGCCTTAGTACGATTGGGGAATATTTCAGCACCAACAAATTTATCAAACTGGCCAATTACATCTTTAATGCCATCTTCACCTAAGTCGGGGGCGAGCTCTGCCACATTTAGATCTTTGAATAGGTTAAAATAAATATCCTCTAGATCAGTTTTAAAAACGGCCATTGTATCCTCCAAAAGTATTTTTTCACCGCAGTAATTTTTCTTTACGAAAAACTGGCGAATATTCACCCAATATTATAATGAATGGGGTAGAATTTCCATTGGAAATAAAGCTGAGATTAAATATGTCACAACCAAATATATCGGGTTTCACATTCATTAAACATGGCCTGACACTCGGGTATCCCATCAAAGAAAGCATCCAAAGTATAGAAGCACTTTGCGATGAAGTTGTGATTAATGTTGGATACGACGACCCTAATCTAGAAAAAGATGACGGCACCTGGGAATACTTAAACGATAATTTCCCGAAGGGTAAATTCAAGTTTATCAAATCGCACTGGGACCCAGAACTTACTAGCCAAGGACTTATTTTATCCGTCCAAACTAATATTGCTCTTGAAAAGTGTAAGGGAAAGTATCTTCAGTATATCCAAGGTGATGAGGCGATCCACGAAGATGACTTAAAGACCATAGAGAGCTCTGTTAAAGAAATGGAGCAAAGACCTGAAGTAGATGGCCTTATCTATAACTACACTCATTTCTATGGCAACGTAGACGCAATACTACAAACTAGAAGA